>Ga0118677_10005012_pt2 | contig 23306 bp, 42 predicted proteins | sample AliMusrvi5mmetaG_FD_86154 | JGI IMG/M metagenome (GOLD analysis project Ga0118677, IMG submission 86154)
GCATACGCAAAAGCGCGGAAAAATTACGGGACTACCGGTGACATAGAGGTTAAGATGATGGACATATTCTTTGGTCGGCTAGATCATGAGAAGAAGGTTAAAGACTCTGATATGGTCTGGCGATTGTTCTTACGTGACTTTAATAGCTTAAAGGTCATCGCTGAGCAGAGCACCATTACTAAAGAGGATGTGGCTAAGGCTAAAGAGACATCCAATAAGCAGATGGAGAGGTTTTAGTGTTCAAGCTAGAAGACTTAAAGATTCGTCGTAAAGCTTGGGTGAAGGCCGCAAATATAAATCCCAACCGTCTTGGTTGGTTATTAGATGACTGCACTGTCCTTGACCCCATTGACCGCAAAAAAATTGATGTGTGGATGGATGCGTTAGAGAAGGGCGAGGTTGTTCGTGCCGTTGGTAACAGTCGTTGTGGTAAAGGGTTGTTGCTATGGGGAGAGCCTGGACATGGAAAAACTACGATTGCTCTATCTATAATTCAAGAGGTAATGACGCGCTTCCCTATAGAGTCTTTTGACGTTAAAGAGGGTCGTGTACTTATTAGGCCTTGTTACTTCATTACTTTTAACGACATACTTAACCTTAAAGGTGAGTTGATGGACGACTCAGGTGATGAGACGCAGATTTTATATCAAGGTCTATTAGGAGACTGCCCAAACGATTCTTACAATGTTCGTGTACTTATCATTGATGATCTTGGTAAAGAGCACGCTTCTTTATCTGGTTGGCAAAGAAGTATGTTTCACCATGTGTTGCGCACACGGTTCAATAACGGATTGCCTACTATTGTTACCACCAACATAGAGTTGGAAAACTGGGGCAGTATGTACGGAGATGCTACGGAGAGCTTTGCTCACGAGTCTTTTATCTACTTACCTATAGAGACTTCGGACTTAAGAAAGTGAGTTATGCAATGACTACCAAGCTTATCCAGGTGTTTTTAAGTCAAGCTCAAACACCGGGGCCTGGTATCTATGAAGTTTCTGGTGATGAGTCTGGTACGTTGTACTGTACTTGTCCGGGCTTTAGAGGGCGTAGTACTTGTAAGCATTCACGCTTTGTAAAGTCTCGAATAGATAAAAATAATGGAACTTACCCATTGGAAATATCAAGTCGTGCAACTGAAGAAGATACAGCTAAAGCTAAGAGCTCTGCTAAAAACTTTAGAGAGTTTATTATTAAGTACGGAAGAATTGAGGTCTACTAAATGCGGAACGGGGACATCAGCAATGAGCTCCCCAAGAGAATACTCGTTACAACAGACGCGTTTTCAATTGTGGAATCAAATATTACAAAACGGTTTAAAGTAATACCCAAGGTAAATAAAGAACTTAAGATCCGCAAGGATATTCTTAGTCGTTTTTATTTATTTACCTCTAAAAAGGGGGTTACTCTTGAGTTGATTTCTTATGCAATCAACGATGAGGACCTTGCAGAGTTATTGTTGACTCTTGATGCTATGGGAACTAATCCATTTCGTTATTCAAGGGCCTATGACTCCATAGAAGCAGTTGTAAATGACCTTCCATATAGACCAGAAGTTTTGGGTGTTATTGATTTGCCAAAAAATCTGCTACGTTACGGCCACTGGGGAATGGACTTCAACTATCTATGAACAATGAATCGTATCTATTAAGTAAGATTGTTACTGAAAAGCGCATCGGTTACGTATTAGAGCGCGGAGTTAGTGATGAGTGGTTTTCTGATACAACCGATAAGAACCTGTATAAGTTTTTACAGCATCACTATACGGAGTACCAAGAGGCACCCAGCTTAGAGATTATTCAAGCTAACTTTCGTAACTATGAACCCATAGAAGTAGTTGATTCTATTGATTACTTTATTGATAAGTTAGTAGAAGGCCGTCGTAAGTCTTTAATTATTAATACGATGATCGATGCTAGTCAGGCACTTGAGACTAAAAGAGTTGACTCTCATGAAGACGCGTTGCTTAAATTACAACAAGGGTTTGCCCTCTTAGAACAAACTGGGCTTGGGTCTACTAACGATCTTGAAATCCGTCACGCCGCTAAATCAGCTATGGAAGAGTATGTAAACCGTAAGAACAGTCCAGGTTTACTTGGGTTACCTACAGGTTTTCCTACTATGGATGCTTCTACTTCAGGTCTACAACCCGGTCAGTTAGTGGTTATTGTGGCGCCGCCAAAGACCGGTAAGTCAACTCTAGCTTTACAGATTGCTATTAACTGCCACCTTAATGGTCACAAGCCTATGTTCATGTCGTTTGAGATGAGCAACAACGAACAAAAGACTCGTTATTACGCTATGCGCGCTCGCATTTCACATAAGCGTCTTATGACAGGCACACTTACTAGCGAAGAAGAGCAGCGTTACGAACGTATTGTTACTAGCATTCAAACCATGAACGATGACTTTTGGTTCACAGACTCTTCTGGTGGATTAACTGTTAGCGCTGTAGCCAGCAAAATCCAAGGCAAGAATCCCGACATCGTGTTTATTGATGGTACTTATCTTATGTTTGATGAGATAACTGGCGAGTCCAATACCCCACAGGCTATTACTCAGATTACTCGTAGCCTTAAGAGGCTGGCTATGAAAATTAACAAGCCTGTAGTTATTTCTACTCAAGCATTGGCTTGGAAGATGAAGAAGGGTCAAGTTAGCGCGGACTCCATTGGCTACTCTTCATCTTTCCACCAAGACGCCGATGTTATCTTCGGCCTTCAACGCGAGGACGAAAACGTAGATGACACTCGGTTGCTTCGTGTTATTGCTAGCCGTAACTCCGGTCTCAGCGAGGTCTCGCTTATGTGGGATTGGAATACCGGGGCGTTTAGAGAGATGGACAATAACGACCTATGACTATTGAAGAGATGGAAGCAACACTTGCCGACCTTGGGATTAAGGTTATTGGAGCCCGTGGGTGGGAAGTTCAGGGAGAATGCCCAGCCCATGAAGAGCGTACAGGTCACCCTGACCGCAACCCTTCTTGGTACATTAACGCTGACTCCGGCGCGCATATTTGTTTTTCCTGCGGATTTAAGGGCAATCTATACTCACTAGTTGCTTACGTTCGTGGCGTACCTTTAGACCAGGCTACTGACTGGGCCAATACCAATCTTAATTTGGTAGCCCGCCTTATGCGGTTGACCGAGCCTGAGAAGGTTCAAGAAGAAGAGGTTGTACGAGTAACTGAGTCAATGCTGGGCGCTTTTGTAGACGCCCCTGATGAAGCGCTAATCGCTCGTGGTCTATCTCGTGAAGCGACAAACCATTATAGGATTAGGTGGGACCGCCATAGGGGTAATTGGATTATTCCTGTACGCCATGTTTATGGTTCGTTATTAGGCTGGCAAGAAAAAGGGTTTAGTACTCGTTATTTTAATAACCACCCAAAAGGTATGAAAAAGGGCAAAGCGCTTTTTGGCTATCAACAGTACAGCTCAGGGGACATGATTGTGGTTGAATCACCCTTAGATGTTGTGCGTTTAGCTTCTATTGGTATTACTGGTGGAGTTGCTACTTTTGGTTGCTCCATCAGTATTGAACAGCTAAGTGCAATTAGGGGCGCAGATAGAATTATTTTTGCTTTTGATAATGATGAAGCGGGAAGAGTGGCCTCTAGGGATATGCTCAACCGCTGTAGAGAATTAAAAGCAGAAGCTTGGTTCTTTAATTATGCCGGCATTGACGTTAAAGATGCTGGCGCAATGAGCCGATCAGAAGTAGTATTAGGATTACAAAACGCACAACATATGATTCGTGGAGAGAAGGCAATAGCGTGATTATTGGTCTTACAGGCTTTGCTCGAAGCGGTAAAGACTCAGTTGCCAAAGTGCTTGTAGACCAATATGGGTTTACACGAGTAGCTTTTGCTGACAAAATTCGTGAACTTTTATATGAGGTAAACCCAATTGTTAATGACAGTAATTTTACACTTCAAGGCGTGGTAAATGAGTTCGGCTGGGAAGACGCAAAAGTGCTATTCCCAGAGGTGCGTAGGCTTCTTCAAGATTTAGGGGTAGGTGCGCGCTCTCTTTTTGGAGATAACTTTTGGATCAATCAGGCAATCGGCCCTATTGGTATTGGGCAACCTAATGTTGTTATTACAGACGTTAGATTTAAAAATGAAGCGGATACACTAAAGGTTAATGGGGCAAAGCTTTGGCGTGTCGAACGCTCAGGAGTAGCTGCCTACAACCGTCATATTTCTGAAATAGATATGGATGGGTACCCCGTAGACCATGTTTTTGTTAATAAAGGCAGTCTTGAAGATCTTAAAACCTTAGTAAAAACTAAGATGAAAGACTTTACATGACTTTTACAGGAACGCTTTTACCCTATCAACCTGAAGCAGTAGATCGTATGTGTGACCGCTCTAGCATGCTGGTTGCCTACGACCTTGGTTTAGGCAAAACCGTTATTACTATAGCCGCTTTAGAACGTTTAATGGATGAGCGAAAAGTTGAAGAACCAGGTCTTATAATTTGTTTATCTTCTCTCAAGTACCAGTGGGCTAATCAGATTGAGAAATTTACAGATGGCACTTCACGCGCTTTGGTCATTGATGGCTCCCCGACTAAAAGAGCCGCGCAATACGAAGAGGCTTATGATTGGAGGAACTCTGGTGTTGACTATATTATTCTTAATTACGAACAAGTGGTTAACGACTGGAAGTTTGTCGAAAGACTCCCTAGAGGATTTGTAGTATTAGATGAGGCTACGGCCATTAAATCTTTTAAGTCTAAACGCTCTAAGCAAGTTAAGAAGTTAATTCAAACCCCTTATCGTTTTGCTCTTACAGGAACTCCTATTGAAAATGGTAAGCCTGAAGAACTGTATAGCATCATGCAGTTTGTTGATCCTAATGTATTAGGCCGTTTTGACATTTTTGACTCTACTTTTATTGTGCGCAATAGTTGGGGTGGGGTTGAGCATTACCGCAACTTACCAACTCTTCATACCACTATGAAAGACGCTTCCGTGCGCAAAGCTCAAAAAGATCCAGATGTTGCTCCATTTTTACCAGAGACTATTCATCAAGACCCTATTAAAATTACTTTTGACAGAAAGACCAGCAAACTTTATTCAAAAATTGTTAACGATTTACTAACTGATTTAGATGACGCGCAAACCCTTTTTGGGTCTAACTTTAATGTGATGTCCCATTACGGCGTAGATGCTGCTCGCGGTGGGCCTGAAGATGAGATGCGCGGAAAGATTATGTCTAAAATTGGTTGCCTTAAGATGCTTTGCTCTCACCCAGACCTATTAAGAACTAGCTCTAATAAATTTGATTTAATGAATGGCGCCGGCTCAGCTTATGCAAATGAGTTGGTAAACAACGGGGCGCTTGAGGGCATAACCAGTTCGCCAAAGCTAGATTACCTGGCTCAATATGTAAAAGACTTCCTCGAGCAAAATGATGAGAACAAGGTGGTTATTTTTGCAACTTACGTAGACATGCTTGACATGATTGCAGAGGCTATAGGCCCAGATCAATGCCGCCTTTATTCAGGTAAGTTAGACGCAAAGACCAAAGAGGATAATAAGGTGGCCTTTAACACCAACCCCTTCGTCAGGGTCTTAATCTCCAGTGACGCTGGCGGTTACGGCGTAGACTTGCCCGCGGCAAACTTACTAATCAATTATGACTTACCTTGGAGCTCGGGAACAGCCGTTCAAAGAAATGGCCGTATAAAGCGCGCCTCCAGTCTTTGGCCCTCTATTGTTATCACCGACATCATTGCTACAGGGTCTATTGAGCAGCGGCAGTGGGAGGTCTTACAACAGAAAAACGCCCTAGCCAGCGCCGTTATTGATGGAGAAGGCATAACAGAGGATGGCGGGGTAGAAATGACTGCTGGGAGCTTAAAGCAGTTCTTACAGAGTTCTATTGTATAATTGACAGATGCCTAACGCACCTAAGACGCCTACTCGTACAATACGTGTATCGGATGATATTTGGCTTGCCGTACAGAAAAAAGCCGCTAAAGAGGGCATAACCGTTACTAGCGTGATTATTGCTTCATTGGAAAAGTACATCAAGGTTGACAAGCCTCTAGACTAGATCTAAGGTAGTGCCCTAAGGGGGTACTAATGAGTTTAGATAACTTAAAGAAAAATGCTCGTCAATTTTTAGCCTTAAAAGGTGAGATGGGCGTGCTGGCGGATCGCCAAAGCGAACTTAAAAAACGGATGACCCAAGACCTTGATGCTATTGAACCAAATGAAAGCGGTCACAGGGTTGTTGAGTTTGAAGACGATACAATAGGTAACATTAAGATTACAAAACAACGTCGAGTCTCTAAGACTCTTGATATGGATATAGCAGATCAAATACTTACCAGTAAAGGTATTAAAAACACCTGTGTAAAAATGATACCCACGTTAGATGAGGCTGCAATTATGGCAGCATTTTATGAGGGGTATCTTACAGAAGAAGATATTGACGCCATGTTTCCTGCAAAAGAGACGTTTGCGTTTATTGTAGATAACAAATGACAGACGATTTTATTGAAAAAGCTTTTTCTGACCTAGATGAGTTTTATCCGGGCAGTAAAAAGAAACGTAAAGCAGTAGTTAAAAAAGAACCCGAGATTATTAGTTCCCCTAATTGGGATGCTAATCCAACTAAACGCACACTACCCAATGGAAAAGACGTTGAGTTATTTCTTATTGGTTCCCTTGCTGCCGCACTTGGTCGCCCTATAATTACAATCCGTTCTTGGATTAAAGAAGGGTACCTGCCCTCAGCACCATACAGACTTCCTGTTAAAAAAGACATTAACGGGAAAGACCATCAAGGCCGCCGTCTTTATTCGCGGGCTATGATTGAAGCGGCCATTGAGCTCTTTGACAAAGCTGGCATTCTAGAGACAAAGCGTATAGACTGGTCTCAACATCAGCACCTAAGTAATGAGGTTGCTGAAGCGTGGAGTAACATCCGGGCTGATGAAACAAACTCAAACTAACAAAGGAAAAATAATGTCCGTAAATCGCACAGAAGAGTACCTACCAGCCACTGACGAGTTCAGTGCATCTGCAATCAATGACCGCCCAGCGCAGTCAACTTCAACTGCTATCCAATCAGGTTGGGAAGCTGGAGAAAAGATCACCCCCGCATCAATGGGTTACGCCAAAGACTTTAAGTTTACTGATGGCGGGTTCCAAGTAATTAAGTTCCTTGATCAAGATGGCCCATTTGCTGTCTACAAGCAACACTTCCTTAATAACAAGGAGGGACAGAAGTCATATGTTTCTCTTGGAGCTAATGACCCGCTCTGTATTAAGCTTGGCAGCAAGCCGGAAGAGAAGCGCGCTTTTTCTATCGTAAACTTTTCCGCTGAAGGTGGCCCACAACGTCAGATGCTTATTGCATCTCCTCGTTTGTGGAAGGCACTACACGCAGCACATTTCTCCCCACAAGGCCCGTTGACTCGTAACTATTGGGCAGTAAGCCGTACAGGTAAGCAACAGACAACTGCTTATCATATTAACCCTGTTAAGGGACGTGACTTGATGGAAGACTGGAGCATTGACGAAGCTGCTGCAGAAGCAACAGTTGCATCAGTCCAGCCGTACACACGCGCTGACATCAAGACACCTACATGGGAAGAGCTAGAGGCTATCGCAGACTCACTGCTCTAAAACACATAGCTGTTGAAGACCGGTGACCCCTTCCATCGGTCTTCAACCTTATAGGGGGCACTACTTGAATATTATTACGACTAAAGAACAATTAAATGAGATGGTTAACTACTATCTTAAACAGGATAGCTTCTCCTTCGATGTAGAGACTGTTGGACCACATAGAGGTATACCCGCAGTCAACGAAGTACTTTGGATTTCTTTTGCTACACGAGGCCGTGGTGATGTTATTCCCATGGGTCATCCAAACGGTGATTTTATAGAGGCAATTAAACCGCTTACGGGTCAAGGCCAAAAGCGTGTAGATCAAGGATTGCCAGCTAGAGATTATGACTACTCACGTGATGCAAAAAAACACGTAAAGAAATTTGGCCCAGCTCCTAAGCAGTTATTTCCTGCTGAGGTTTTTGAAACGCTTAAGCCTTTGATGTTTAACGAAGATATTTTAACTATTGGTCATAACCTTATTTTTGATCTTTGTTCTGTAGCTAAACACTATGACAATGTAATACCCGCTGGCCCTTATTTTGACACCCTTATCGGGTCTTTTCTTTATGATAGCCGTAATAGCGGAAAGCTTGGTTTAGATGATTGCCTTAAACGCGATCTTGGGTTCAGCATGGAGAAAGGTATAGGACATAAGGTTGAAGAGTATTCTTTTGACGAGGTTGCTAAGTATTCTTACCTTGACTCTAAGTACACATTTTTACTCTGGCAAGTTGTTGCCCCCAAGATAGTTGAAGCTGATGTAGAAAAGGTTATGGATCTTGAGATGTCTTTACTTAAGGCACTCTGCCAGATGAAACTTACAGGGGCGGCGCTTGACGTAGAGCTTCTTAAAACTCTTCATGCACGACTTGAAATTGAGATTGAAGAGATAAAAACACGGATCTACGGAATTGCCGGTAAAGTTTTTAATCTGAACTCTAACGCGGAAAAACAACAGCTCCTATACGGTCCGGTATCAGAAGGTAACCGAGGACTTAAGCCAACTATTCTTACAGGCAAGGGTGAAAAAACTCAGCCAGATAAAAGAACTTACTCAGACTACTCTGTATCTGCAGAGGCTCTTGAAGCTCACCCAGATGATGAACTTGTATCCGCCATTCTTGAATACGCTGAGATCAATAAGCTTCTTAGTACTTACATCATTCCTTATATTGGCGGGGAAGTCGTCAAGTCTGTCAATGGTAAAGAGAAGATAGAAGAACGCGAAAGCATGCTTATTAACGGCAAGATCTACGGTGATTTCAAGCCTTGGGGCACAGAGACCGGTCGTTTCTCCAGTTCTAACCCAAACCTCCAAAATATTCCTGCGCCTAACGATAAAGTTCCAGAGGATAAAAATTACGGCAAGATGATTCGGGACCTTTTTTACGCGCCAGAGGGTTACAAGTTAGTGGTTGCAGACTACTCTCAGATCGAACCTCGCATTATTGCTTCTATGTCTGGCGACCCAATTATGATAGAGAACTACATGACTGGTGGGGATATCTACACAACTGTAGGAAACACTATGGGGGTAGACCGTAAAGCGGGTAAGGTTTTAGTTTTGGCTATTGCTTATGGCGTAGGTCCAGATAAAATTTCACGCCAGATTGGCTGTACTCTTCAAGAAGCTAAGACCCTTTTAAATGATTTTGCCGCTAAATTCCCTTCTGTAGACCTATATAAGGCTAAGGTTATTGGGGTAGCCCGTAATACTGGATACGTCTCAACCATTTTAAAACGCCGTAGGTACCTGCCAGATATTAAGTCTAAGGTGCCTGCTTTTAGGTCTAGCGCCGAACGCCAAGCGTTCAACACGCGCATTCAAGGGTCTGCGGCAGACATAATTAAGCTTGCTATGATTAGGGCCTACGAAAAGATACCTGCTGAGGCCAGACTCATCTTAACGGTACATGATGAAATTGTTACTTTGACCCCAGATTCTTTAGTAGATCAGACACGCGAGGCTATCCGTGAGGCTATGGAAGATATCCATTTTCTAGACGTCCCCCTGATTGCTGACATTAAAGTTGTTCAGAAATGGGGTGATGCTAAAGGATGAGCGTCTTTAGAAGAAAAAAGAAAGATGAGTTTGAGGTTGATACTAAAGAAGTTCCTTTAAGTACAGTCTATCGTTGGTATCTATATGATACAGAGTTAGTAGAAAATGTAAACGATCTTGCCGAGATGGTGGGGCTCAGTCGTATAAGTGAAGAGGGCGAAAGCAAAGAAGAAGAAGATAGTAAAGCTCGAGTAGCAGCTATAGCTCCTTTATTTCCTTTCTTAGAAGCTATTGCCGATGTAAGCGCTAAGTCATTAGTAGCCCTTCATCTGGCAGAGTTATTAAATTCAGAAGATAAGTTAGACGACCATGAGCTTGAGCGTCAAGGAGACGCTATGATGGCTGTTTATAAAGCAGTGGCTTTGTCTACATTGATGGGCGCCTTTTCAATTAGCCTTAATTTGGGTATGATTGAGACCAACACGGTTGGGTCTAACGTTTTAGACTTTGGAGGATTTGATGAGTAACTCAGATTGGTTTTCACGCAAATTAGGTACGCCTACCCCGCAACAGCCGCAGGCTCAACCTCAGTACGCAGCACCACAGCCCGCTACTTATGCGCAACCTCAGCAACCTCAGTACCCACCTTCACAGCAAGCAACCCCTCAAGCCCCTCGTTGTCCGGGGTGCGGCAGTGGTAACTATGGAAGTTTGCAAGGTGCAAAACCACGTTGTTATGACTGTGGTTATCCTATTCAACAGTCAGGTAGTGGTTTAGGCAAAGGCATTATTAATCCGGGTCAGTCTTCAGCAGGACCAGCAACACCTGCTCGTCAAATACCTACAGGAACATTTAATGGAAGCAAACCAGCAATCGGAGCAGACGGAGGGTTCTTAGGATGAGCACATTAACAGGCGACCTAGCAAAGGTGTTTAACGCTATTAATAAAAAGATGGGCGATGACACTATTGTTCTTGGTTCAGAGATTACTCAAATGGGTGGGCGTTTAACCACCGGATCAGTGGCTATAGATGTTGCCCTTGGTGGTGGCTGGCCTTCTAATCAATGGCATGAACTTATTGGAGAAGCAAGCAATGGCAAGACCGCCCTTGCTTTAAAGACCATTGCGGCTAATCAAAAAAACGACCCTGAATTTACAACTGTATGGGTTGCGGCTGAGGAGTGGGTGCCAGGGTACGCAGAGATGTGCGGCGTAGATGTTTCCCGAGTATATGTAGTTTCTACAAATATCATGGAGGAGGCCTATGAGGCGGTCATTAAAATCGTGGAAAGTAAGGCTGTTGATTGCATTGTTCTTGACTCACTTCCTGCTTTGGTTCCTGGAGCAGAGGACCAGAAGGAGATGGAAGAGGCAACCGTAGGACGCGGAGCACTGCTTACTAATAAGTTCTTCCGTAAAGTTGGCAAGGCCTCTAAGCGGTCATTGATCCGCCCAGAGCGCCCGTTTATTGGTCTTATTATCAACCAATGGCGCTCAAAGGTTGGCGTTATGTACGGGGATCCTCGAACTACTCCAGGGGGTCTAGGTAAAGACTACGCGTTCTTTACCCGTATTGAGGTTCGCCGTGACGAATGGATTGAGGCGGGAACCGGGCAAGAAAAGCGCAAGGTAGGCCAATCAATTAAGGTCCGCGTTATTAAGAATAAGTCCGCAGCTCCGGGGCAGGTAGCAGTTGTTGATTTTTATTTTGCTAATGGCGGTGACCTTAACGCCGGCGACTTTGACTTTGCTAAGGAAGTTGTAGCCATTGGCATCTTAAATAAGGTGATTACTCGGGCAGGGGCTTACTACAGGTATGGCGAATCGCAATGGCAAGGCCAAGATGGTATGCTTCAGGCTATACGGGAAGATATTGACCTTCAAGAAACCTTACAACGCGATGTACTAGATTCTATTAAAGCAGGCTCTAAGTACGCGCATGAAGAGTGAGGGATTAAAGAAGTCACAGAAGCACGAGGCACGACTTGCAGGAGTTCTAAACGGGAAAGTTAACGCTGGAAGCGGAGCTTTCTGGAGTCGTAAAGGTGATGTCCGCAGTGCTGATGTTTTATTAGAACACAAGTACACAGGCAAAACCTCCTTTACTGTCAAAGCAGCGGTTTTGGAAAAGATTGTCAAGGAAGCAATACTTGAGAGTCGTATGCCTGTGTTAGGTGTTAGCCTCAATAGTGAAGATTATATTTTGCTTACGGAAGACGATTTTCTAGAATTGCTCCAGAGCTTCCAGGAGCATAAAACTTGTACGACGAAGACTTCGGACCAGAACCTTGGCGATATCGAGCAAAATGCCGAGGAATGAATACCAACCATTGGTATCCACCACGCGATAAAAATCAATACAAAGATATTGCCGACATAGCAAAAGCTGTCTGTTACGGTAAAGACGGTTTGCCTGAGTGCCCTGTTCGTAAACAATGTTTACTTTACGCAGAAGATATGGAAGACACACACGGTATTTGGGGTGGCATGAGCCACCGTGAACGCAACGCGCTTAAACGTAAAGCAACACGTGCAGGTCTGACATTAAAAGAATGGGTACTAACTAAAGACATATGATAAGTTACCTGCATGAGTCAGTTAAAGAAATTTGTAGATGTGGGTAAGAAAAACACCCGTGTTCTAGGGTCATTAGAGCGCCATCTAATGGCTAAGCCAAAAGATAGATCACGCAGAACCGACGTCTTGCATCCGTCAGAGATGGTTGGTTCTGATTGGTGTCACAGAGCTTCTTATTTTCAATTGCAAGGCGAAGAGCCTATTAGCACACGAACAAATAGCTTAAGACTGTCCTCAGTGTTTGCTGAAGGACACGCAATTCACGCTAAGTGGCAGAGCTGGTTGCAAGATATGGGTGTTTTGTTTGGTAAATGGTATTGCTATGAGTGCGAAGAGTATTTCTGGGGCGGCGCGGATTGCCACGATGGCCCTCTTGCTTATAGAGAAGTTCCGTTATTTTATGAGCCCTTGCGAATATCGGGACATTCAGATGGTTGGTTAACAGGGCTTGGCGACCCACTCATGCTAGAAATTAAATCTATTGGCGTTGGTACCCTTAGGTGGGAAGCACCTGAGCTTCTTATGGATAATGATAATGACTTTGATAAAGCATGGAAGGCCCTTAAAGCTCCTTTTATGAAGCACATTATGCAGGTACAGATTTACATGAAATTAGCAGAGCTTCTTAACTATGAAAATTTTCCACAGGAAGCTGTGCTTATCTATGAGAACAAAGCTAACCAAGAAGCTAAAGAGTTTGTAGTTCAAAAGAGCGACTTCGGCATCTCGCAGTTATTTGTCGCAGCCGCTATGATTATTGAGTCAATAAAAACCAATACGCCGCCCCCATGCAATATTGCCTCTGATGGTTGCGCTAAATGTAAGGGGTATACAAATGGTTAGTATCGTTGCTACAGGGGTAAGCGCAGAGCTTCTAGATGTTCTAGAGTCTCAAGGCTTACCAGTTAAGCGCACTTTGGACGTTGACATTATGCCGTTTCCTGCGGATATTACCGCGGTTAATGACCAAGAGTTAATGGAGATGGCGCGTTCTTATATGGAGAATTACAACTTCCTTTTGACTCAAGTAGCCTGCGCTGAACTGGCAGTAACTGAGTCTGAGAACTCTTATGACACAGAGGCCGCTAAGATGCTGGTCAGGATGTCAGGAGATCCTAAGGCCAAAGCCACGACTATCAAGGCGGTCATCATGACAGATCCCGCTATGTCTAAGCGCTCGGATGATCTTATGAAGGCCAAGGCCTACTTCAAACTATTGAAGACTATGATGGATAATCTAGAACGCTACTATCAATTGACTAGCCGTGAATTAACCCGTCGAACATCTGTTTTAAAGGCACGCGGTTATTAATGAAAGTATTTAGCAAAGGCGCTGTAGATGGCCCTGTTTATTTAGGTATAGATCAGTCATACAGTGGATTTGCTATAACCGCTTTTAAAGACCAAACCAATTACTACACAGAAGTCTACAAATCTGACAAGCGCGGTATAGACCGCCTGCGTGACATCCAAGCCCACACTATGAATTGGCTTCATGAGTTTGATGACATCAAGGACGTGGCTATGGAGGGCTATGCTTTTGGCTCCCAAATGGCTAATATGCTGGGTGAGCTGGGTGGTATGGTAAAACTAACCCTTCTAGAGTTTGGGATATACCCCCTTATAGTCCCACCCACCAACCTTAAAAAGTACACATGCGGCAAAGGCGCGGGGGTATCTAAAAGCCAAATGCTTATGTATGCCTATAAGAACTGGGACGCTGAATTTAACGACGACAACGCCGCAGACTCCTACGCCCTAGCCCATTTAGTCTCAGGGTCAGGTACACGTACATACGAAAAAGAAGTTTATGCTAAACTTCAAGATCCAAAGTTTAGGGAGCGGTAATGACCACCATAGTAGCCGTTCAATACAAAGACCGTTGCGTATTTGGGGCAGATAACCAAGTTACGGACGGTAGTGGGCGCATTTATAGACATAAAGACATGGCTAAAATCAGCCAAAAAGGTCCATATTTAATTGCTGGTAGCGGTGAAGTCCAGCCTTGCGACGTAGCTCAGCACATCTGGAAGCCTCCTGCAGTAACTTCTAATGACCGTAAAGATATTTACCATTTTGTTATTACTAAGGTTATGCCATCTTTGCGGGAGTGCTTAAAGGCTAATGGGTACAACTTTGAAGAAGATAGAGACAAATCGGACACAGGCCCTCGTTTTAATTTTCTTCTTGCAGTCTGCGGAGAGGTCTTTGATGTCTCAGATGACTTGTCGGTTTGTCGAACGGACAATGGATTTTATGGAGTAGGCAATGGCGCCTCATATGCCTTGGGCGCACTTCATGCCGGCGCGTCTATTTTAGAATCTTTAGAGATTGCGGCATCATTAGACGCATACACTTCAGGTCCTTTTATTGAAGTAGAACAGCTTAGAGGATAGTTATGCCTAGATACGATTACAAGTGCGTTAAATGTGGCGGTGTTCAAGAGGTCTATCAAGAGTTTGGTCACAATTACACTCCCACATGCTGTCAAGAATCTATGACAAAAATCTATTCAGCAACTCCCGCTCACTTTAAAGGCGGAGGATGGGGCGGTCAATGAGTAAAACACAAAATAAACGTCAAGAACGTCTTCGTGAAGCTGCCACATTTGTTTCAGAGCGCCGCGATATTCAGTTACAAATTTTAGAGCAAAACTATGAGATAGGCGTAAAGCTATTTTTAGATCAAAAAGACACTTTATCTCCAGAAGAAGTTGAACAGATAGAAACTATGATGGCTGAACAAAGGGCTGCATTGGACAAGTTGCATGAACAAATCAATCCGAGAACTGAAGCCTGATTACACAGGCACCATGGAGTATGCAGATCAAATCTGCCATGAGTGTCCTAAATGTGAATCAAGCATCTGGTTAGTTAAAGCTTCTTTTGATGATTACGAAATCGCACAGTACTTCTTAGACATGGAGTGCGCTGTCTGTGGAACTTACGCCAAAGCGCCCACTCCAATTGATCGACCATAATCCGGTTAGGGGTGCCGGTTTACTAAAAACAAGACGTTTAACCTTATTTTGTCTAAATTAAACCTCATACTTTATGCCACGGGGATCACTAATTCGTAACCCAAGGAGCATAAATTGTCAGAAGAACAAGAGCCGTTACGCGTAGGCGCAGGTAGTAACCCACAATCCGTAGCCTCAGCGGTTGCCCACGCCATTTATGAAAAGCGTGAGGTCAAAATTCGTGCAGTCGGCGCAGGCGCAGTCAATCAAGCCGTAAAAGCCATTGCTATAGCCCGTGGTTATACCGCCCCAAGAGGTATAGACCTGGTTTGTATCCCTGGTTTTGCCAGCATTAAAAGCCATGACGGTGAGATTAGCGCCATTGTATTTCAGGTTATAGCCAATTAAGGCTGTATTAAGCGCGTAAGTACCGTACATTTATAAGAACAATTCCTCGGCCAAGGAGAACCATGAAAGCATCATTAAAGAAGAACCCAGCACCAATCGCACCCACAAGTGCGGGCGTCCCAAGCATGAAAGTAGACAATGCTTCTGCCGCACCTTCAGCCAACACTAAGTTGATGAAGAAGAAGAACACTGCAGCTGGCGACCCAACAAAGGAAGCCAAGCCTTCTCGCGCACATGTAAAGGCAACTAGCGGTGCTCGCTATGGAGTCCGCGTTAAGTTCCAGGCATCAGAGTCACCAGAGGCAGGCGCTACCCAAGGTAACGGTCGACTCCTCCCATCAGCTATCAAGCGTTCTGCACAGAACTTTGGCGCTGGTATGGGTGACCATAACTAATCTATAAAGCACAAATACCCGCCCTTTTAGCAGTTTCTACTGTTAAGGGCGGGTTTTTTATTGCTACAATTAAGTAAGGACGCCGAATGGGTCCTACTTAACAGTTATCGTCTAAGGAGATAATTATGAATACGCGCACGTCTGGCTACAGCTCTAATGTAAACAACAACAGTTCTATTGTAACAACCTCCACGGGTAACACCACTGTTTATTGGCCATCAACTAGCCTAACAAATACCCTAGTTACACGAGGTATTGGGTTTGCAAATCAGTTCCATTTCTTCGAGGAGCTATTTAAAGCTAATACGTATCCACCAAAGTATCCTCCGTACAACATTCGTGCTATTAACAAGGATTACTACATCATTGAGATAGCTCTCGCGGGGTTCCCAAAGGAGTCGCTTTCAGTAACTCTTAAGGACAACGTTTTGACAGTTGAGGGCGAAGGTATCAACACCACCCTCAGTGAGAGCGAGTTCGACTACGTTCATCAAGGAATCGCTCGTAGGGACTTCAAGCATGATTTCCCACTGGCAGAGCACATCGAAGTAAAGAGCGCCGAGTTTGAAGACGGTATGCTCAACATCGAGCTCATTCGTAATACTCCTGAGGAGTTAAAGCCAAAATCTATCAAAATCAAATAACATCCTTGAGCAATGCCCCCGTCAAATTGGCGGGGGTTTTTGCTTGTTTTCTTTTGCTTATGTGCTAGTCTTATCGCGTTGCAACTTGACGAACACGAGGAGAAACATGTTAGAAGTATTAACTAAACATTTAAACGAGGCTTCTATAAGTGGTTGTGTGGTTGCTCAGTGGGTTGCTGCATTAGATAAAGAGGAACAAACGCTGTTTAGACAAATAAAAGAGAACAACGCAAATGTAAAAATTGCACAGTTATTTAAAGATTTAAGTAAAGAATCTGACCTTCCATATAAACTGACCGCCTTCCGATCCCATCTTAGAGGATATTGCACATGTCAATAAAGACCAGCCTACTCGATGTACTAGAAAACGCAGTTACTGTTACTGATACTAATACTAGCGGTTGGGCCTGGCCCCCAATTCAACAAGCAAAACCTACTGTAATTAAACCCGCAGAATATAAAGAACGACAAGCAAGTAAAAATGGTTTTAAGTTATTTGTTTTTGTACCTGACCCTCAAATTGGTTACCGTAAGTACGAAGACGGTACCCTAGACCCTTTCCACGATGAGGCCGCGATTGATGTCCATTTCCAGCTACTTGCCTATTTAGAGAAGCGCTATGGGGTGGATGAGATTGTTCACCTAGGAGATTATCTAGACCTTCCAACAATGGGTAAGTATGCTCAGGAAGAGATGTTTGCCCACACTGTTCAACCTGCATTAGATTACGGCCACGCCCTACTAGCAAAGCAACGAACCACTTGCCCTACCGCTAAGATCACCCTTCTTGAGGGTAACCACGACTGCCGCATGCAGAAGTATGTGACTATGAATGCCATGGCATCTAAAGGTATTAAGCGTGCAAACGCTGCGCCTGAAGAGTGGCCAGTTATGACGGTTCAGTACCTATTGCGCTTAGATGAGTTGGGGATTAATTATGTTGGTGCTTATCCTGCTGGCGAGTATTGGATTACTCCTTACCTTCGTGCTATCCATGGAACTACTGTTCGCAGTGGCGGCTCCACTGCCAGTGCCTACGTCAATAAGAATCCGCACGTTTCTACAGTCTTTGGGCATGCCCATAGGCAAGAACTACAATACAAAACTGTAGCAAATGGAGACGGCCCTATCCGCAGCGTGAGTGCTAGCCCTGGCTGCCTATGCCGCGTAGATGGGGCTGTGCCTTCCTATGGTTCAGGACTTAATGACAATGGTCGACCAGTAAAGCATTGGGAAGACTGGCAACAGGGAATCATGATTGGCTGGGTTCACGACGACGGCCACTTCACCTTGCAGCCTATTCACATTATGGACAAATGGGCTGTCTACGAAGGTAAAGAGTTTAAGTCTAACCTCTAAGTAATTACGCGTATCCTTGTTATATGGCCAACCCTTCCCCGCATCAAAACGTCCAGAATCTGGGCGCAAGTGGTATGTATGGAACTAACACCGTTTACGGTGGTGGTGGTGTTCCCGTTGCACGCAGTGAGCTGGACTTCCTTCGTCTTGGTGTGGGACGCGCACCCCAAGCAGAGTATCCCGATGGTTATCTAGGTACAATTCGTACACGCCGCGATGATCGCGGCCGTGATACATCAGATAATGTTCTTAACGCTCTTAAAGTACGAGTAGGACAACGTTCATATCAACGCGGTATTCACCGTGGAGAAAGAATTGATGTTCAAGACTACTACTACCCAGAAGGTCTTGATGCAATGCGCGGAATCCGACGCCAAATGAAAGGCGTACGTGACGGCAATGTTATCCGCGTCCAGCGCGGGGTAGAGAACGCTATGGCGGCTCCCGCGCCTCATCTTCCAAATGATGGTAAAGCCAACATGAGGAGCACAGCACCACTTGCACTAGATAAGCGCCGTGTAGATCAAATGTCTCGCATGAGAACGCCTTGGAGATAAAATGAATAGAAGCGATGGTCAATTTCCTAATTCAGTTATGCACGATAAGCAATCTGTAAAAATTACTCGACCAAATTCTCAAGTAGCATTTTCTAAAGAAAAAGCCGTTATGCACCATGATGGTAGCCATGTGGAAGTTCCTGGCCCAGCTCGTGTATCAGGTAAAGGCAAAGCCGCAGATATTGTTAAAGTTTTAGATGCAGTCAAGCAGTCTTACGGTAAAAATGACTAGACACGCAGATGGAGTCTACGGACGTAGACCGTGGGTAGCGCCGCCCGAGGCCGCCTATCCCCCGCAAGAATACATCGGGCCATTTCAATCAAATCAAGAACGCCTATTGAGCCAGTCGATGGCCGCATGGACAATGGGGCGCGCAGAAATTCAAGAGTATGTGCGCCCTCCCATGCCGCAAATTAAACTATTTCCATCGCGCTTTGGCTACAATGAGAGCGAAATTACTATTGAGGACATCGCACAGATGCCTCGCAAGACTGCTACAACCCAGCGTGTAGAGTCTGATTTTAGCCAGACCCCGAACACTCAGGAAAGCACAAGTACTAACTCACTAGGAGGAACCATCTAATGGGACGTAATAACGCAGATTTTCGCGGGTACTCACAGCCCGCCCCCAAGACTAGCAGCAGGCTAAATTACAAAGTTAGCAACGCGATTTCGGTAGATAGAAAAGGTGTAGCAGATACAAAAGGTCTCACCAAAACTTTAAAACCAGGACCATTTGAAGGTGGGGTAGTCATAAATGACTAAAGACCCAGGGTTATTCACAGACTCCACAGGAGAAGGCATGGCTGGCGCAGAAGATGTTGGTCTTCAAACTCAGCGCGACCTTAGTAAGACCGTTTATAACGGAGATAAGGCCTGTACAGCCTGTGGCGCTCGTATTGACCCCGTACAATCATTGATGAACCAAGAGCATTGCCCGTCCTGCACTCGTAGGATGAAGCAATCCCACGTGAAAGGCGGCATGGCATGACCGTTAATAAGTTTCGCTCTGAGAACGCTTCTATGGAAGAAGGTGCAACAGACGGCAAGTACCGTAAGCGCCGTCCAAACACAGAGGTAGCTACCGGATTAGGCGATGAGCTAGTCGTTAAGAACCGCGCTGGTCTGCACCCATATTTTAACTACGGTTTCATCAACTCTGAAGACACCTCTAAAGTAAATCCGGCAGGTAACTAACATGGCCGAAGACAGAGCAAAAGATCCTCGTAGAGTTATTGGTCCAATGCAGCATGTAAGCTGGGAAGGCGTATCAGGTGATAGTTATGAAACACAATTCCACCCATACTTTGACAAACATGAGCGCGGACAACGTTTATCTGGTTTAATTTCTCAGGTTGGCGATAAACCAGTAAAAGGGTCTGTAAAGTGGAACAAGGGTAACTAACGTGGCTAAAGATCGCGCAAGAGAAGATAAGCGTTCAGTAGGCTCACACGAAAAGATGATGGGCGCACTCGGTAAAGCAGCAGGTAACTAATGCACAAGTCTTCAGAGCAATTTCCTATTAGCCATGTAAAGACGGTTAAGCCTATCAATGCAAAACACCTTGATTATGATGCCGCATATACGGATTCAAAGACTAGCGACACCTCGCATAAGTTTGGTCGCGGTTCTACTGAGGTTAAGCATGATGAGGATAATCGCGGAAATGTAGAGGCCTACGAGGCTCACAGCATCATGGAGCACCCACAGACTAAAAAGTTATCTGGTCGTGGCTACGCAGGAAAAGAGTATGGCTCTGACCCTGTTATTACAGACCCTAACAAGGCACGTCAATTAGCGTTTAATCGCGCGTCTACAGAGTATACAAATAAGGCTAAAGAAGGAGTCAAGTAATGGCTAAGGCACCCAAAGACCGCGCACATGATGTAAGGCGTGTTGCTAATTTTGCAACCCAACCTTCACCATGGCCTCCAATGAGCATGTCTAATGATGTATTAGGTTACACCTTTACCGCGGCTCAAAAGCGCGATGAAGCCGCAGACCAATTGCATAATAAGTATAAGTTGGATGCCGCAGAAGGAGAAGCAGAACGCGCCGCTTCCCACGCCGCTGATAAAGAAACTAATTTAGGTAAGTAATGGGTCGTCCACTATCAGGTAAGACCGCGCCTAAAGGCCGCATGTCCCTTATTGATCGTATGTCTGGCGGTTCATACATACCACCAGCGCCACAGCCAATGGCTATGCCACGTCAATTAGAGTCTGTAAACGCCCCTGAAAAAAATAACAACGTTAAACCTGTTGCTGAGACAGTAGCCACACCTAAACCTGTTGAAAAAAGAACACCTGTAAGTGAGGCAGATGAAGTTGTAAGTGAGGCAGATGAAGATGCCGAGCATAAGAAGAAAATGGAAGCCGCTCGCGCTGAAAAAGATATTAAAGCATACGCACAGAAAAAAGCACAGAAAGAAGCTGCTGCAAAGCTAAAAAGAAGTAAGTAAATCGGCGCATATGATAGGATCACCACATGGAACTTGATGAAGAACGCGTAAACCTGCTTGTATGTAAAACTTGTAAGACCATTGAAGAGGTTCCTTACGCTAAAAATGGTAAGTATCTTGGCGAGGGCAAGTACGACCAATCAGAAAATCCTTTCTTAGAGGCGGCCGTTTCCCCGCATGAGCGCGGTGGGCATATGGGTATACTTACAGACGTTAACTTTGTTTACTGGATGACCCCAAAGGTAAAAGCGTCCATTATTGCTCAAGTTAAAGAACAATTTACAGGTAAAAGTAGTCCATTAACCGCCGGTTTAGATGCGTTCGGCACTAACTTTTATGAAACCAAAGATACTTTTAGTCAAGATGCGATGAAGTGTTGGCAGTTGCACAACAGGACTACCGATTGTAGTGATTACAAAAATGATAGAAAACTTCTTGATGCAGGCACAGGCAAAGAACGTAAAGCAGAAGGTCTTGGAAAGTCGACAATTAAAGTTTACCTTTGTGATTTCTGCCCTGTAAAAATGGAAGTACAGAAGAAAGCATTTAAAGCCAAAGGCCTAGATAAGTAACCTTTGCCCCTTTACTAACCCATTTAGTAGGTATACTGTAACTACATAGCTAGGTAAAGGCGGATAAAATGTTTATAGAAATGTCTTGTTCTTGCGGAGCATCATTTCAGTCCGACTCAAATGAAAATGAAACCCTGGCGTTAATGTGGGGTCATAGATTTGCAACTGCTCACACAGACTGTGGGTTTATGGTTAAAGCTCAAGAAGAATCAGAGGAAAAAACCAAGCGCTATGACATTATCTACAAAGAACAACGCGAAAACGAACTATAATATCTGAATGGACTTGTACGCAGCGCTTGCTAAACAAGCCACACCTGTAGCCTTAGAGCCCTCTGAGACCTCATATTTTAGTGCGCCTGGGGCCGGGTTAGATCCACGTTTATTTAGAGATAACAAGTTTGTACCAGCGGTTCGCTCCTCTATTCTTCGTATTCTATTCGACCACCTACGCAATCACTATTACAACCCAGAAGGTTATACAACCGTATGGATTGCTGGCTCTGGAGTAAGCTATCAATGGACAGCTTCTCGTACCCCAGCTGACTTAGACTGTTTAATAGGCATTAACTACTTAATGTTTCGTCAATCTAATCCACAATATAAAGCCCTAAGCGATCAACAAATTGCTGATATGTTTAACGCAGATTTTAAAAAAGATTTACATTTTTTAACTGCTAACTTTTTAGATGCGTATGAGCTTACTTTTTTTGTAAATGTTAAATCAGACATCCGTCAGATCAAACCTTACGCAGCTTATTCCCTTACTCAAGATGACTGGACGGTTCATCCTGAGATTAAAGCCTTACCAAAAAGCAAAGCCTTAGAACAAAAAGTTGCTAAAGACACTTCCATGACGCTTGATATTCTACAGCGATACTCAACAGCCCTTAATGCGATTGCTAATGCCCCTACAGATACCGCTCGACGAAATGCAGAAGCTACATTAAAACTAGCGGTAGAGCAAGGTGTTGCACTATTTGAAGAAATTCATCGTGGTAGAGGTAACGCATTTAGCCCATCTGGGTTAGGGTATGCAGACCCAGCTAACTACCGTTGGCAGGCAGGTAAAGAGGCCGGAACTGTTCAAGCACTAACTAAGTTAAAAACCATATCTACAAAGAGTAAGAAAGAGTTTGAGGCGCAGACGTACGGCATGGAACTGCCAGATGTCAATACCTTAATACGCCGCGCAGTCGGCGGCAGATAGTACACAATTCGTAATTTAGTAGTAGGGTACAACTCGTGGCAACACTTATGTTTATTGACGGCGTTCTTCGCAACCCGGTAACTAATGCCCCCATACTGCAGGGTATGTCCTTGTATCGTGTATTAAAGGAAAAGGGCCGCGTACTTCTTCTTTGTACAGATAAATACAAAGACGACCGCTGGTTGCGAGAAAATAAAGTTAATCTAGTAGATGACTTAGTAGGTCTTGAGATGACTGCGGGTGTTGAGTGGCCCGCACTAAGACAGGTAGAGTATTGTCGTGGACAACAAAGCGGGGCTGAGTTAGTAATAACTTCTGACCCGGCTTTAGCCGCTAAATTACTTGAGATTGGCCTTACTACTTTGATGTTTATGCACCCTGTGTATATGGCTGAAAAGTTCCGTCCTGATGGTAAGAGGGGCGCCAAATCTTGGGAAAAGATTAAGAACGAGATAATTAGCCAGCAAGAGACTTATGTAGAGGATCACCGCGTCCAGTGAACATTATCTACCTTGGCGCAGAGG
>Ga0118677_10005107_pt1 | contig 23296 bp, 18 predicted proteins | sample AliMusrvi5mmetaG_FD_86154 | JGI IMG/M metagenome (GOLD analysis project Ga0118677, IMG submission 86154)
CGTATGGTGTTTAATGGTTTGTAAATAGATTAACTACATCTCAAAGAGGTATTTATGAAAAAAACGTTCTTATCCCTACTTTTGGGTACAATTTCCCTAGCAGGCCTTAATGCCAGTCCAACTTCTCTTGCTAGTGCAACGCAAGTTCAACTTTCTGAAGTGTCAAGAGATTCTTTGAAAGAAAATGTCAGCAAACAGTTTCATACTTTTGTCAATGGCAGCAAGGAAATGATGGACCAGTATGAAGGATTTGTGAGTGTTTTACAAGAAGCTGTAAAACAAAATAAAGGTTTGAAAGAATCTGATGTCGAAAGAATTCTTGATGGACTTAGCTATGCTGCAGAATGCCATCAGTTTCAGAAGCGGAAAAATGCAAAAGCAACTCCCTATATTTCCCATCCTATAGGAGTTGCAGAGTCTATCATCACCATCGGTCGTGTATATGATGCTGATGTAATTATTGCAGCTCTTCTCCACGATACGATTGAAGATACGCAAGCTACTTTTCATGATATAAGAGCGCGATTTGGTGACAGGGTAGAGGGTTATGTAAGGGAAGTTACTGATGATAAATCATTATCCGCTGCTAAGCGTAAGAAATTGCAAATTATTCACGCCTCTGAAAAATCTAAGGGCGCTGCAATTGTAAAACTCTCTGATAAGCTCTATAACTTAAATAACCTTCTAAGAGATCCTCCTGTTGAATGGACAAGAGACAGGATAGATCAGTACTTCCAGTGGGCGCAGACCGTTGTTGATAATCTGCCAGAAGCTAATAAGCCTCTAAAAGAAGAAGTGCATAAGGTCGTTAAAGAATATTGGAAGAAGCAAGCGTAATAGCTAAGAAAAGGCCGCCTTTAGGGCGGCCTTTTCTTTAGAAAGCTTCGCTCTGTTTTTCTGGAAAAAGCTCTTTTAATCGCAAATTCTTTTATTTAAAAATTACCCCAGTAATGATACAGGTCTAAATAAGCTCTTTATGAGATTGAAATGCATTTACCTGTATGTAGTATTCGCAAACAATTCAAGTCGTATCTCTATATGATGCTACTGAGCACTGTTATTGTTCTGATTGCTCACTTTGGCATGCCCTATCTCAATAAATTTTATACTTTAAAAGGCTGGAGTGTTCATATGGAGTATGCGGGATATATTTGCTGGGGAACGGCGTTATCTGAAGCTAAAGTGAAGAATATTGGTGATTCTTTGTTATCAGATATATTGTTTCGGAAGTTTTCCTCAATCCTTTCGATGCTTGGTATTTTCTTTTTCGTAGCTTCTGAGGCTCTTTCAAGTTGAAAAACAGGTTCCCGGCGTTGTATTGGCATCGATGATGTCGTATAGGATATAATTAACAACAAGGCCGCTCCTAGAGCGGCCTTGTTGTTTTAACAGACTTTGTAGGTAATGTGGTTTCCCGATTTTTCTTGAGCTAGAGTAAGCTCAGCTTTTGTATCGGGTAGCAAATCTCCCTTTAAGAGGCCAGTAGAGAGCTGGTTTACCACTTCTTGCTGGATCATCCTTTTTAGGGGTCTGGCTCCAAAGAAGGGGTCGTAGCCTTCTTCTGCAAGGTGGGATATGACATCCTGTGTCCAAGTGAGTTGAATCCGTTTGTCTTCCAGTCTTTCCTGCACTTTTTTCATCTGGAGTATAACGATCTTCTCCATGTCCTTTTGTTGAAGCGGAAGGAAGGGGAGGATCTCATCAAGCCTGTTTAAAAACTCAGGGCGGAAATGTTTTTTGAGGATTGGCTCAACGATGCTAAGCACAGCGTCTTTTGTCCACTCAGAAGATTTTGTCCCGATTTTTTCGAGTAGTTGCTCAGAGCCGAGGTTCGAGGTCATGATAAAGAGGGCATTTTTGCAATTAACAGTTCTTCCCTTACTATCAGTGAGCCTTCCATCATCAAAGATCTGCAGAAGGATATTAAATACATCGGGATTGGCTTTTTCTACTTCATCCAGGAGCACAACACTATAGGGACGGCGGCGGAGAGCTTCCGTAAGCTGGCCCCCTTCTTCGTAGCCGACATATCCTGGGGGAGATCCGATCAGTTTAGAAACTGAATGCTTCTCCATATATTCAGACATATCGATACGGATGATGGCATCTTCTTGGTTGAAAAGCTCATTTGCTAGGGCTTTAGCAAGCTCTGTTTTCCCGACCCCTGTCGGTCCTACAAAGAGGAAAACCCCAAGGGGTCTTGCTGGATCGCTAAGGCCCGCTCTTGATCTACGTATCGCTTCACTGACTGCCTGCACAGCAAAGGACTGACCAACAACTCTTGCATCGAGTGTTTGCTCGAGATGGAGAAGCTTTTCTGATTCCCCTTTGAGCATTTTTTGTACCGGGATGCCCGTCCATCGTGACACGATCTGAGCGATGAGCTCTTCATCAACTTCCTCCTGGAGCAATCTATTGGGTAGTTTGTCGAGCGCTGTTTGAGCCTCTAGCAGCTCTTGCTTCATCTTGGGAATGGCGCTATAGCGCAGCTCTGCCACTTTATTGTAGTCGAGCGCTCTATCGGCTTCCTCTTCTTGGAACTTTAAGGTTTCTAGAGCGTTTTTCTTTTCTTTGACTGTTTCAATCCATTTTTTTTCTTGGTTCCAGTGCTCTTTAAGAAGGGCTAGTTCTTCTTTAACTTTAGCAATCTGTTCACTCAGCTTTTGTGCTTCAGATTTGGAAAGATTTGAATTTTCTCTACGGAGACCTTCTTGTTTTATGATGAGCTGGCTTAGCTCCCTTTCTTTTCGGTCGATTGGCAGGGGGCGGCTGCCTATTTGGAGGCGGATCATACTCGCTGCTTCATCAATGAGGTCAATGGCTTTATCCGGCAGCTGTCTATCGGAGATATACCTATGAGAAAGGAATACGGCTGCATGGAGGGCTTCTTCCGTGATGTGGACACCGTGGAAAATCTCGTACCGCTCTTTTAAGCCTCTAAGTATCGCAATAGCATCTTCAAGAGAGGGTTCTTCTATAACGATAGGCTGGAATCTTCGCTCAAGTGCCGGATCTTTTTCGATGTATTTTTTATATTCTGTAAGCGTTGTAGCTCCGATGCAATGGAGGGTTCCACGGGCCAGGGCAGGTTTTAATAGGTTCGCCGCGTCCATAGCGCCCTCAGATGCTCCGGCGCCTACAAGGGTGTGGACTTCATCGATAAATAAAAGGAGCTCGCCGTTGCTATTTTCAATCTCTTTTAAAATTCCTTTTAGGCGCTCTTCAAACTCACCTCGGTATTTTGTCCCTGCAATAAGGCTTCCCATATCGAGGACTAGTAGTTGTTTGCCTTTTAAAGAATCAGGCACATCGCCTTGGAGAATGCGAATGGCCATGCCCTCAGCAATGGCCGTCTTTCCAACACCTGGCTCTCCGATAAGAATAGGGTTGTTTTTAGTCCTACGGCTCAGTACTTGCATGGTGCGACGGATCTCTTCATCTCTTCCAATGACAGGATCGAGTTTTCCCTCTTTAGCAAGGGTGGAAAGGTTTTTACAGTATTTTTCTAGGGCGTGAAAGCCTGATTCTGCGTTTGGGGAATCCATGTGGCTGCCTCCTCGGATTTGCATGATGCGTGATTCTAATTCTTTTGGTGTAATGCCTGATGTTTTTTTACATGTTGCTAGTGGCCCACTATCGGCCTGCCAAAATACGTAGAAAAGATGGTCACTACCTATGTAGGTATCTCCCCATTTTTTAGCAAGGAGCTCAGATTCTATGATTGTGCGTTGCAATCCAGGGGAAATGGTTGGGTCCGCAGGGGCGCCACTGAAAGTGGCTGTTCGCATGACATGGGTTTCTAACTCTTTTACTAGAGTCTTTACATCAAGACTGAGTGATCTTGCAAGAGTTGCAAAATAGTCCTCGGGATTTAAGAAGAGGGTGAGGAGGAGGTGATTCTCTGTCACCTCTGTTTGCGAGCGTTCTTTAGCATACTCTACCGCTGCGTTTATAGCATCGGTTACGGCTTCTGTAAATTGTGGCGCCATAAATCCTCCTAGAGAAAGTGAACTTTGATACTAGATCGAAAAAGATCTTCTGTCAAGGCGCTCAATAAGCAAATCGATACTCTTGACAAATGTTTTTTTTGCGTTAAGGTATTACCGTTATTGCATTAACCAGGAAATATCATGGATTCTGTTCGACAAGTAAAACTTAAAGCAGTGGTTCTTACTGCCATGTTACTTAACGTATGCTTTACTACCTTAGCGTGTGCCAAGAGTGTCACTTTCACGATTTTATCTTTTAATGATGTCTACGAAATTGCTCCCGATCATGATGGAAGAGGCGGATTCGCTTCGATGCAAACTCTTCTTACACAAGAAAGGGCCACCTCCACCCACCATGTAACAACAGTTAATGGAGATTTCCTTTCTCCTTCTATATTATCTATCTTTGATAAGGGAGCTCATCGGATAGATCTCTTTAATTTACTCGGGATCGATATGGTCGTTGCTGGAAACCATGAATTTGATTTTGGTCCTGATGAAGTGACAAAGCGAATTTCTGAATCAAAGTTTCCCTGGCTTACCGCTAATGCGTTTGGTGTTGATGGGAGGTATTTTACCGGTGAGCAGCAGACAATGATTGTCGATGTTGACGGAATAAAGATCGGTTTTTTTGGTCTTATTACGGTAGAAACACCAGAGCTCTCCTCGACAGAAAAAAAAGTGTGTTTTTCTCCTTTAGCATTTACTGCAAGAAGGATGATTCAAGAGCTTAAAGCACAAGGTGCCGACGTAATTGTAGCTTTAACTCACCTGCTTTTTGCAGAAGATCAGCAGCTAGCTAAAGAGGTTCCCGAGATCGATGTAATACTCGGTGGTCATGACCATGATCCGATCACTTGGTACGATGAAAAGACCTTCATCCATAAATCTGGACAAAATGCATATTATTTAGCGCGAATCGACCTGACTATAGAAAAAGAAGAGGGGGCTTCAAAGGTTAGGGTATTTCCCTCCTGGAAATTGCTAATAAATAAGGGTCTTGAGGAAGACTCCGCAGTCGCTAAGGTTGTAACGGAGTATCAGTCTATGCTTAATCGACTAACCTCAGAGACATTGGCTGTGACAAATGTAGAAATCAATACTTCCTATACAGTTGTACGTACAGAAGAGTCTGTTATGGGTAATCTTGTAGCTGATGCTATCCGATTAGCTTGTGATGCTGACGTTGCTATTATCTCTGGTGGTATTATTCGGGGTAATAAGAAGTATAAGCCTGGAACAACGATCAGTATGAGAGATCTTTACACGGAGATGCCTTTTGGCAATCTCAATGTAGTTGTTGAGATTCCAGGTAGCGCTATATGGGAGGCTTTAGAAAATGGGGTTTCTCAGTATAGTGGTAAGGCGGGAAGATTCCCTCAGGTATCGGGCCTTAGTTTCATTTTTGATGAGGCGTTGCCTATCGGCTCAAGGATACTTAGTGTCATGATACACGGAGCTCCTTTAGACAAAGAAAAATTGTATAAGGTGGCGACCGTTGACTATATGTTCAATGGAGGGGATGGATACCATATGTTTAAGAATGGACATCTTTTATTAAGCCCCTTAAGGCAGATGAGTACAGTCGGAACACTAGCTGAACTGCTTCGCTCTACACGTAACATAGACGCGCGTATTGAAGGACGTATTGTTTCTATTTCAAGTTCTGCAAGCCTTGATGAGGCGGTAGGATTACCGCCTTCGGCGCTTTAAATCTTATTTTGTACCTGTAGGAGCTAAGCCTGGAGAAATTTGCTTGGCTCTTACACTTTGTCCTGTTGTTGTGTTAGTTAGAACATAAGGGTACATAGGATCTGTTCCAGCTTTTACTGTTAAAGGAACCGCGGCTATCCAAGCGCTTGATGTTGTTACATCTTGTGGGTGGACTTGCCATCTTGTATAGTCGCTTAAGATCAGCTGCTGTCCATTTTGTCCGTTCACAGATAAAGAAAGGGCATTTTCCTGAGCTACTGGTGGTGCCTGCTGCAAGGTGCTCATAGGCATATAATTAAGATCGATCCAGGAAGCTAGAGCCTGCTTTTGTTTAAGGGTTAAATTCACAACCCCTGTTTGTTGTTTTTCAGGTAGTGTCATTTGCTGGTCTAAATTGGTTGCTGCGAGCATTGGGCTTGTAGCGCAAATAAGAGCTATGCCGAAAGAGATTTTTTTGTACATAGGGATCCTTGAGGGTAAAGAGGTTTCTTTTCCTTGTTGTAGTATATATAGATAGTTTTTTAAAAGAAGGAAGAATTATTTCTTGTTACCAAGGCCCCCCTTAGGGATCTTATGCAACAGATTCGTTATTATTTTTCTCTAAGCATATTCTTTGTTGCATTGCCTATTCAAATAGGACTTGGAGCTATCCTTTGCAATGCGGCCTTTAAACTTTTTAAGGCTTTAGGATGATGGCCAGCCTCTGATACGATCTTTTCAGCTGATGTGTAAAAGGCCCACGCCTTCATATAGTCATATCTCTGCATGCAAATTATGCATAGGTAATATTCTATGGTCGGATTGGTAGGATCGATTTTGTGATAGCGCATGAGGACGTCATAGGCCTCTTGCCCTCTTCCAAGTTGCAGATAGGTAGTTGCAAGTTGGAGTAGCCCCGCCCGAAATCTAGGATATTTTTTTAGGTGAGCTTTCAGCTCATTTTGTTTTGCAATGATTGATTCACGGTTTTCATCCACTGGCATAAACACCATTTTGATCCCTTTAGCATCGACTTTTCCGGTGAGATAATCTTCTGGCATTGTTTCGGGTGCTATAGCTCCATCGAAGGTAAGACCTTGCACTTGCTTTAAAAGGGCTTCGCCCTCTTTCTTTTTGCCTGCAAAAAGATAGTTAATTCCAAGTAGCATTTTTACTAAGGGATCGTCAGGAATATACTCCCTTGCCGTTTCATACAATTTTATAGCTGAGGTAAAATCTTCTTTTCCGAGCATGACAGAGGCTTGGTTAAAAAAAGCCATACCGACAACTTCTTTCATATTTCTTTTTTGTAGAGATTTCGTATTGATTCCAAGGTAGGTATCTGAAGGGAGGTTGATTCCTCTAGCTGTTGTTTCGATGTTGATTACGTGGGGTCCATTCTGGTAGCTCACGTAGATGTGGCCAGGAGGGGTGATGATATCCAGCTCCAGGCCGATACGCTGCGCAAGGCATAAGTAGAGTGTGGAAACGCCAAGGCATACACCTTGCCGGCTATCGAGTACGGAAGGGAGAAACGTATAGAGATCGATATCTTTAGCATAAAGGGAATGGGGGGGGAAACGGAACCTCATATCTCTAAAAATAAATTGATTGATCTCCCCAATGATATCTTCTGCTGTTGCCGGCTGTTTCATATGGGCTAAGATTTGGAGGGCCATGAGATCTAAGGTAGCTTCGTAATGGCGGATCTTTTGTTTCGCATCTGTATCATTTTGGAATTGGTAGATAAGAAGGGATCTTCCAAGATCGATTTCAGTGGAAGGAAGGGCTAAAACATCTTCTTTTGTCCAAGCTGAAAAACCTTTAAGTTTTCTATTTTCAAGTCTGCCGGCGACTCTCTCTAAAATGCAGAGTTGCTCATCACCCATTTCGATTGAAGCATCATCTGCTTTTTTTGTTACCAGGCCTATGATGGAATATACATCCAGACTTGGAAGAAGCAACGCTTCGGATTCAAGGGTTTCTTTTCCCGTAAGGAGCGTCCATGCGATTTCAAGGGCCTTTTTACCCTCTGCAGTATCGGGGTATAGTTCATAGAACGCTAGATGCTGCAGAAGAGATTTTGGGTCGAGAGTTCTATAAAGAGATGTCGCGTTGGTAGGCAGTGTGTAGGGGGCTTGCTTTTTTTTGCCTGCATGTAAAGAAGGAACAGCTGCTACTAGCAGTAAAAACAGGAACCATGCGCGCATCTGAATACTCCATCTCAAAACCCTAAGGATAGTATATTAGAAAAATCCTGTATATCACTAGAAATATATATAGGAAAAATTTTAGAAGTTGAGTGGTTTAACCAGAGGTTGTAAAAGAGACCAAGCCTTGCCTTAAAGAGGGCTTAGTCTCTTTCTTAGTTGTTACGGACCAGCTGCAGTATATACCCGCGAGGACCGATGCTCCATCAGTGAGCTTCAGCAAGATCTTCTCCTCTTTGCCAGGAAACAATCTTTGCAGCTACATAGGTAACGATTGCGGGGTGCTGCTGATGAAAAGACGTAAACACCCTTTGAGCTACTTCCCAGATAGCCACGCCTGTAACACCCGCTGCAATCCAGGTAATGGGACCAAGTAAAAAAGAGCTGATTGTTGCAATAGGAAACCAGATAGGAGACAGAGCGATGGCTGCTATGATAGAGAGCACTATCGGAGCGATTTTACTTATCGTTCCTAGCATGTTTTCTAGGGCCCTTGCGTTTGTATCATGTACTGTTTGTGTGAAAGCGCTCATCTCATCTACTTGGGTTTGAAATAGGGGAAGAGGCAGTTTATTGTTGATAAAAGGAAGCTCAAATGTCAGTCGTTCTTGGGGGATTGCACTCATGGGGTCTCCTGATCTTTAAAATTTCTTAATGAATGCATGGTAAGAATGTAGGGGTTTTTTTTGCAAAGGATTTTTTTAGGAAAGAATCTTGTGCATGTATTTTTTAAGGGTAAGACTCTCTGCAATCTCTTCAATAGAGGTTCGGAATTTATAGGTCCAGTTAGTAGGTAGTATTTTTCCGGGGATATTGATCCGATCTTGCTCTACATCCGGCCAGGAAAGCTCGGGGCAGAGTCCTAGATATTCTTGGAGGAGGTTTATGTGGAAAAGACTTGATGTGTGGTGGGCATCATGAAGGATCTCTGCTCTTTGGTCTATGGTAAGATGGGGATCATATTTCCAATGTTTAGACAGAGCAAGTGGCATGGCCTCTTCAGGAAAGACCTTCCACCACTCTCCAAGGGTTTCAGAGTCGTGGGTAGAAAGACAAGTCATGCTAATTGGTGGGTACTGTTTTAGGGGGATAAAATGCTTGTCTTTATGCCAATCCCTTTCCCAGCGCATGACTTTTGTGCTACAGATACCTAAGTGTTGGAGTATAGGGCGAACAACATCTGGTACAACGCCGAGATCTTCAGCAATGGGAAGCATAGAGGAAAAGGAAATCAATTTAGTGAGGATTTCTTCTCCCTGTGGGCCCCATAGAGATTCATCTGCAGGAAGGTATTTTCCTTCTTTTGCTGGGCAATTTACCTGTATTGCCCAAATTCTAAAAAAGCCAATTACATGGTCTATTCTGTAAATGTCGTAGAAGTTATTTGCATAGCTAAGTCTGTTTTCCCACCACTTGTAATTGTTTTTCTCCATCACGCGCCAGTTAAATAGAGGAAATCCCCAATATTGCCCTTCTTTATTATACATATCGGGTGGAGCTCCAGCGCAGTAGTCTAAGATAAATAACTCAGGGTTATGCCAGACATCAACGCTATCTGGGCTTATAAGGATCGGGATGTCTCCTTTCAGAAATACCCCATGTTCATTGGCTATTTTTTTAACGGTTGATAGCTGCAAAAAACACAGGTATTGCACCAGAATATAAAAAGAGATCTCTTTCCTGTTTTTTTCTAGAAGAGCCGTATATTCTTCCTCTGTCGGTGTTTTTAGCTCTCTTGGCCAAGTGTCATGGTTATTTTGGCTTAAGGTAGCTTTAATGGTTTTAAATAGGCCATAGGCCTCAACCCACGTATTGCTTGCTAAGTACTGCTTGTATTTGGGGGTGGAGAGTAGCAGCTTCCCATACTTGTCTATATAGGTGCGGAGGAAATTATTTTTATGACTTTGCACTTCAGTATATAGGACACTGGAGCTGGTATTTAACTGGGAAAAATCTTGTATTTTTGTGGGAAGTTCTGGGTCGGTATCTATATAGGGAAGGTGCAAAAGGGAAAGGTACACCGGGTTCAGAGCGCAGGAAGAGATGCTATTATAGGGGCTGGGATCACCGGCTGAATCATTTAAGGGGAGAAGCTGGATTACATCCATCTTCATCTCTTTACACCACTTTATAAGGGGAACAAGATCGAAAAATTCTCCGATGCCGCTGCTTTGTTTTGTATGTAGGGAAGACAGGGGTAGAGCGATTCCATTGTGGGGATATGTGCCGATCTTTTCCCACTGGCTGGATGTTCTAGAGGAAAGAAGATCTTTGTTTACATTGTGTTGAGTCACTATCTTTTCATCCCCAAAGGTGGAGCTGATGTTCCTGAAGATCCTGATGAAGGAAGGGCTACTTTTGCAAGATTGCCTGAGTCTATGGCCATACGCCAATCATCTGCCCCTTCGAGTAGTTCCTGGAGTTTATTGTTCAGCTTCTCAGGGGTGAGGCCCACAAAGGAGAGATACGTAAATATAACTAGCTTGTTATTTCTTTCAGAATAAGCAAATGTACCAAGTCGAGGATATGTGCTGTTGATACGAAGGGCTTCTTTAAGGACATTTTCTCGATATCTGCCTGGAGGCAGATCGGAGGCAAAGCAGCCGAGTAAAAGAAGATCTTTTACTTCGTCAAATTCCATATTTACCTGCATCTTGCCATTGATATTGAGTTTACATACGGTTCCCCGTTCAGCATGTAGCGCTATCTCTAGGAGATCGCCGAGCTGTAATATCAGGTCTTCAAATTTATTCATCGTCTTCCTCAACATCTTCGAGCTGGTCTTCAAGATCTTCTAACGCTTCTATAAAGGCCATAAGGATATCTTGCCTATGCTGATCATTTCTAAAGAGTCTAGGCGCTACTTGGCGCACTCCATCGCGCATCTGAGTGAATATAATAACCTCTGCAACGATCTCATCGGAGATCCCCATTTGCACCCCTAACTGAACAACTTTATCGGCAGATGGGTATCTTTCAAGTAGGAATTTTACGAAGAGTTTGGCGAGCATCTCAAAAGTGACTCTTGTCGTTGTAGCAAGACCCTGCCTTTCAAAGGATGACGAGATCAGTTTCATCCTAGATTGAAAGAAGCGGTACACTCCTAATATGGCTTGGAGAGATTTTGTCTCGCTCATCAGTCTGTGTAATTCCCCTCTCGAAATGGACGGGCCCTTTGATTTTAAGTCAGAGCCGAGGGAGTGTAGTACGAAGGCGATCACCGTCTTCATCTTTTCAAAAGGGTACTTTGTGGAGAGTTCCTCGAAAAGGGTTGCCGGATCTCTTGGGTTTCCTGTCATATCACGGTATAGGTCCCTAAGTCCAGTGGGAGATCCGAGCCCAGATTCAGAAAATTGACGCGCTTGAACATTAATGTTTCTTCCAGCCCTAATCTCTCTGCCAGAAATTTCATTAAACTTCTCTTTGCAGTCTCGAACCTTTTCTGCAAGCTCCCCAGATGTGGTAGCTTCAAGAAAGTCTAAAGCTTCATCAGCGAGCGAAACGTCTGGGTAGGATTCAAGTACTTTCTTTAGGATGTCTTCCGAAGAATCTTTTACACTTATCCGACCACGAAGAAGCATTAAATTTTTGGAGTGGAGCTCTGGATTTTTTTCTTCAAATTGCTGGGCGATTTGATCGACACTTTCTATTTGGATGTCTTCAGATTCTGCTTTTTCTGCTTTTTCCGCTTTGTGTGCTTCTTCCTCCTTAGGCCTCCGTTTAACTTTGGTCTCAAGCGTATCAAATTGGCGGACAGCATTTGCAGCTGGGTTCAGACTTTCTGACCACTCTTGAAAATTTTCTGCTTTACTTTCTTGGAGGATGGCAAAGCGAGCGGCAGCATTTGCCTGCTGCGCTTGGTGGATATTGCTGGGATTGGCGTGGGTCTTTTGTATCCCTTCTGCTCTAAAATGATCTACCATAAAGAATTACTTCCTATGAAATTTGGATTCTGCCAAGGGGCTGTATGCGAATCTCAGGGACAATTTCTTGATAGGATACCACTGATAGGTCGGGGAACTCCCCTTCAATCAGTTTTCTTACAAAGCGGCGCACATCAATTGCTGTAAGTAATACTGGTGGCTGTCCACCTGTCGGAGTGGGAGCTATTGTCGATCTTAATGCGTGTAAGATTAGCTGCACGGAATCGGGGTCAAGTGCCAGGTACGATCCTGCAGATGTTTGTTTGATGGCCCCACGCACAATATCTTCGATCTCTGGATCAAGAAGATATACAGAGAGTATAGACTGCCCCTGTGAGTATTTATAGCTGATATATCGTTTTAGAGAAGAACGAACATATTCTGTAAGAAGAACGGTATCTTTTTCGGTCTGGGCCCATTCGCTTAAGGCTTCAAGTATTGTTCTAAGGTCTTTGATAGATACTTGTTCTTGCACCAGACGCTTAAAAATTTCTGTGAGTTTTTGGAGAGGAACAAGTCTGGTGACTTCCTTAACAAGGTCTGGATAGGATTTCTCTAAGAACTCTAGGATCCCTCTGACCTCTTGGATACCGATAAACTCACTTGCATATAGTCTGTAGAAGTAGGATAGATGGAGGATCATCACATCAAGAGGCTTCCAGAATTTAATTCCAGCCTTTTGCAAGATGTCCTGAAATTTAATATCGATCCAAATAGAAGGGAGGCCAAGGGAGTTTTTCGTTGTCGTAAAGGGGAGGTTAAATCTTCTTAAGTTGTCAGTATTCTCATTGGTGAGAAGGCTGTTTTCCAGCATTTTCCCTCGAACGATCGGCACCTCATTTAGAAAGATCGAGTATTCATCAGCTTCAAGAATGGGGGAATCAGTGCGTACGTGAACGCCGGGAAATCTAACCCCTAAATCTTGGTATAAGGCGTGACGCATTTTAGGAATCATCTCATCGATGAAAGTCACCCCTTGCTTATCCTTTTTAATCAGGTTAGATAGGCTTTTACCTACTTCCAAAATTACCGGAAGGGTAAGGGCATAGTCATCTTGTGGTCCGCGAACGACGGCATGTCCATCGATGTCAGTGGCGGTCGCCGAAGATCCGAGCCCAGCCGCCGCTTTGGCTTCTACTCTTTTTGCATTATACCAAAAGGCAAAGCCGATACCACCGACGAGGAAAGACATAATAAAGAAGATGGTAGAGGGAAACCCCTGCACAAAGCCCATGGAAAAGATCACGCCAGCTGCGAGCATAACCGCTTTAGGCTGTCCTAGTAGCTGTCCGGAGATCTCTTTACCGAGGTTACTATCTTTTTTATCAGACGATACGCGAGTAGTTACAATACCGGCTGTAAGAGAGATAAGTAAGGAGGGAATCTGTGCTACAAGGCCACCACCGATAGAAAGTAAGGTATATACCTGCGCTGCTTGCATGGCTGTCATACCGTGCATTGTCACACCGATGATAAGACCCCCTACTATGTTAATGAGGGCGATAACGATACCTGCGATAACGTCCCCTTTAACGAACTTCATCGCTCCATCCATCGCGCCGTAGAGTTGGCTCTCTTTAGTAAGGGCTAGGCGTAGCTCTCTAGCTTGATTAGCGTCGATCACACCCGAGCGCATGTCAGCATCGATACTCATCTGTTTACCAGGCATCGCATCCAAGGTAAATCGAGCGGCAACTTCCGCGACTCGCTCGGCACCCTTTGTCACCACGATAAACTGAACGATTGTGATGATTAAGAATACGATGGCACCGACTACAAAGTTACCACCAACAACGAAGTTACCAAACGCTAGAATGATGTGACCTGCATCCGCATGCAACAATATCTGTCTTGTAGCAGAAATTTCAATACCCAGCCTAAAGAGGGTGGTGATCAGCAATAAAGAGGGGAAGGCCGATAGTTGCACAGCTCTTGGGATATATAGAGCTACCATGAGTAAAGAGATCGAAATCGTTAAGTTCAGCGCGATCAAATTGTCAATAAGCAGTGGAGGAACAGGGATAATGATCATCATGATCAAAAGAATGATGAAGAAAGCTAGAATTATATCGCTCGAGCGATTAATTAACTGTAGCGCTTTATCTCCACCGAGCGTCTTAGCGACTTTATCTACTAAATTCTTCATTTAAAGAGCTCCGAGCCTATCGTTTCATTAGTTTCTAATCCCTCAAGCCATTTAAGGATCTCTGATACGGCTTGGTAGGTTTCTTCAGGTATAAAATTATTAATTTCCCCTTTATCAAAGAGGGCATGGGCCAAATCCACGTTCCTCATAATTGGAATACGATGATTTGTCGCTTCTTTGATAATCAGGTCTGCCATCGTTCCTTTTCCCATAGTAAGAATCTTTGGCGCCGGCTCTGTTTCCGAATGATATTGCAGAGCCACCGCTATATGGACCGGATTTGTAATCACAGCTTTAGCTCTTTTTACAGCACCGGGCCCTTCTTGGTAAGCAATTTCTTGCGCAGCCTGTTTTCGTTTCCCTTTTATATGGGGATCTCCCTCTGTATCTTTGTATTCCTGTTTGACCTGATGTTTTTCCATCTTCATTTCTTTAGCGAAGTTTTTTTTCTGATAAACAAGGTCGATTACAGCAATAGTTAAAAAGAAAATACCCACTCGTACAACAACCTTTATAAGGAAGTCATTGAATACATGGGCAATGCCTAGGACGGGCATCCCTACAGTAGATATGATTTCAGGAAGGCTATTTATTACCACAGAGTATATTAAAATAATCGCGCCTGTGATTTTTAATATCGACTTCATCAATTCAAAAAGAGTTTTAAATTTAAATAAGTTTTTGAGGTTATCTATGGGATTAAGCTTTTTAAGATCGGGCTTCATCGATTCAAAAGTAAATAAAGGCCCAACTATCAAAAATCCGGTCATAACTCCTACAACACAAGTAAAGGCCGCAATGGGTATACTCGTCTTATATATAACATTAATCGCTTCATATAACACCGATGGGGCCTTGGTTTGCATATCCAGGTTACCGCTTATGCTTCTAAAGGTAGTAATAATATATGAGGCTAATTGGTCAAAAAGATATCCCGATAGAAGTAGGGTTGTGGATATAGATACCACAAAGGTAAATGCAGAGGGGAAGTCTTGAGATTTAGCAACCTGCCCTTTTTTACGCGCGTCGCGTAGCTTTTTGGGGGTCGCCTTTTCGGTCTTTTCAGCCATTGCCTGGTATCTTTAGAATAGGGGTGTAATTCTTGAGAATTTACTCCTATAACAGGGCAGCGTCAAGGAAAAAGAAATTATTGCCCGGGAAGTCAGGCTTATATCTTCTTCAAAAATGATTTTTTTAATCCTAGTTGCAATTCAGGATGGAATCGGCCAATAGAAATAGCGACTTTCTTATACTTTCTCCTATCGGGTTAGAGGTGAACTTGAAGAAGTATGATTATGTGGCTATCACTTCTGTTACCTATTCCATGGACCCCTTTGAAATTGCCTAGGGTGCAAATAGGGAGGTGGTGGCGGTGGGGTATCATAAATCGCAATTCCTACCGGATTAGTTCCGACTGTGACAGTTGTAACGGGGGTCAAGGGACTTTCCGTATTGATAATAGAGACGGTGTCGCTAGAGTTATTGACTACATATGCCCCCGTCCCACTGATCGCAATTCCAAAGGGATTTGTTCCGACCGTCACAGTTGTAACAGGTCCTAAGGGATTTTCCGTATTGATAATCGATAGGGTTCCATTGAAGTAATTGGTTACATAAGCCCCTGTTCCACTAATCGCAATAGCGCTCGGACCAGCCCCGACCGTGACAGTTGTGACTGCACTTAAAGGGCTCTCTGTATTGATAATTGATACGGTTACATCGAAAAAATTGGCTACATAAGCCCCCGTTCCACTGATTGCAATAGCCTGGGGAAAGTTACCCACTGTGACAGTTGTCAGTGGACTTAACGGACTGCCCGTATCGATGATAGAGACGGTGCCACTGCCGGTATTGACTACGTAAGCCCCCGTTCCACTGATTGCAATAGCCTGGGGAAAGGAACCCACTGTGACAGTTGTAACAGGGCTCGAGGGACTTTGCGTATCGATGATAGAGACGGTGTCACTGGCGGAATTGACTACGTAAGCCCCCGTTCCACTGATTGCAATAGCTTGAGGATTCATTCCGACTGTAACAGTCATGACTGCACTCAAGGGGCTTTCCGTATTGATAATAGAGACGGTTCCGTCGAAATTATTCGCTACATAAGCCCCTGTCCCACTGATCGCAATAGCTACGGGATTTGTTCCGACCGTCACAGTTGTAATAGGTCCTAAGGGACTTTCCGTATTAATAATAGAAACGGTTCCGTCTACATTATTGGCTACATAAGCCCCAGTGCCACTGATCGCTATAGCCTGGGGACTGTTGCCTACACTAACAGTTGTGAGAGGGCCCAACGGATTGTTTGTATCGATTATAGAGACGGTGTTACTGTTGGCATTCACTACATAAGCATAGGAACAAAACGCCTTGCCGGTACAAAATAGGGTGAAAGCAATTAGCAGACAGGTGAGTTTTGTAAAGATCTTTCCGGGGTAATTTTTCATCTTTTTTCTATGGCATCCACTTTTTTTTGGAAAGATGGATCGTAGCTCACCCCTAGGTCTTAGTCAACAAAAAATGTTAATTTTATAAGCTGTGCAGTTCAAAGAAGAGCTGTGAAGGCGTTTGCATTTTTTTCTATTAATAAGGATTTTCCCGAAAATAAACTGGCTTTTTCAGAGGAAAACGGGATTATGTTAGCGATAGATTATTTTAAAATCAAGACGTCCTGGCAAAAGGACGTCTGAATATTACATTTTAGAAAAATTACCAATTTTCGGTTGAACGAGCTTCACTAGATCGCTACCACTCATGATGATAGATTCAGTCTTGAGTCCACAGTTGAATGCAACTCTTTGAAAATGCTCTATCTTTTCATCAAAATAGGTGTCTAGGTTAAGCAGGCTGCCAAAGGGTGGCACTCCACCGATGATGAGGCCAAAGCGCTCAGATATTACTGCAGGCTCTTCAAACTCGCATTTTTCTCCCGTAAACTCTTGAACCATTTTCATGTCCAGCTTCATGTGGGAGGGGATGTTGAATTGGTAATTTTTTTTGCTGGTTTTCCCCTTTACGATAAGCGATTTTATCCCTTCTTCAAAAAGGGTGCCGCGAACCCTTGCTGAATCTTCAGAAGTGGGGGTCTCTTCGTGGGTCATATGCTCATATCGCATGTCATTATGGCGCAGTAGCCGGACGATCTCATTGCGGATGGTTTCCCCGCCATAAAAGATTTTTGCTTTGATTCGATTACCTGCAATTCGTTTGGTATCGGAAGGGAAAAGGGAAACTTCCCGGATGTTTTTTAGCTGCAGGATAGTCATGGTTAAACGCTCGAGTCCCATACCAAAGCCACCGTGGGGAGGCATTCCATATTTAAAAATACTTAGATAGTCACCGAAATTTGAAGGATCCATCCCTTTAGATACTATCCCTTCTACCATCGAATCAAAGGTGTGACGCCTTTGTCCTCCAGAGGTAATCTCTGTTCCGGAGCAGATGAGGTCGAAGGTGTTTGTGAGTAGGGGATTGTCTTCTTTAGGGAAGGAGTAAAAGGGTCTTTTACTTGTCATCCAGTCGGTGACAAAAACTAGATCCGTCCCAAAATTTTCTCGTGCATAAGCGCAGAGCTCTCTTTCAGCCGCGGGACTTAAATCTGGCTCGGCTCTTTCATCGGTACCTGTTCGTTTGTAGTAGAGCTCCTGAGCCTCAGCAAAGGTGAGTCTTGGAAAGGGGACATTTTCCGGTGCTTTGATGATCTTGTGATTTAATGTAGCAATTTCAGGGGAGCATGTCTCATGGAGATGTTTTAAGATGAATTTAATGCATCCTTCTTGGATATCCATAAGGGTGTGCCAGCTTTCAAAAAATCCCATCTCAAATTCTAGTTGCTTGCCTTCTGCTAAGTGGCGCGTTGTGTGAGAGGACTCGGCCCTGAAAAAGGGCATAAGAGCAAAGACCCTTTCATTGACTCCGACCATCATCTGTTTATATAGCTGGCTACTTTGTGCAAGTGTTGCTGGGAATCCGAAATAGTCGACATTGAAAAACTCAGCTCCCCCTTCAGAAGATGCTCCAATGATGTTGGGAGCAAAATATTCTACCGCTTGGACGCGGTCATGCATATAGAGACGGTAAGCATGGGCAATCTCTGCTTGGATCTTAAAGACTGCTTGTAGCTGAGCATTGCGAAGGGCAAGAGGTCTATTATCTAAAATAAACTCTAAATCGGAAGGGATTTCCGGCTTGTTATACTCAATAGGTGGCGCTTCTTTGATAGGAACTTCGACTGTGATTATAGGATCTATTACTTCCATGCCACAACCTGCCTGCGTTGATTTTACCGCGGTCCCCTCTATGCGGAGAATCGATCCTGGTTGCAAATGCGCAATTTTTTGAAACTGCTCTTTATCTTCAATAACGACCTGTGAAAGTCCTTTGAAATCGCGCAGTATCAGAAAGTTTACTTTTCCAAGAGAGCGGAGAGTGTGTAGCCATCCTCTCAAGAGGATACGATTATCGGTATGCTGGGAAAGTTCAGAAGAAAGAATTCGATCCATTTTTTGACCCCTTATAGGAACAACTTAAGGTTTTTCTAAATAATACAGAGATACTGACATTCCGCCATTTTTAAAGGCAATCTCTTCTTTGGCTTCTCTACCAAGTGAATCTGCAAGGGCTGGCTCAGAGGTGAGTACAAAGATGTGGGTATTTTCTGTGCATTCCCTTTCGATAAAAGCTTTAAGTCCAAGAGAAACTGACTTGTTGAGCTCTAGTCTTTTGCCGTAGGGAGGATTACATAGGACAAGTTTCGGTTTTGTAGCAGGATGGTAGGTCGCTACATCTTGATTTTCAAGCTCTATGAGTCCTCTGAAGTTTGTTCCTTTAATGTGCCTATAGCATGTTTTAAAGGTTTCTATGTCTTTATCGGAGCCGCAGATCATCCCTTTTTCTAGCGGGAGTATTTTGCTGTCTGCAGTTTCTTTAAATTTCAGCCACTCTTCTTCTCTATAAAAAGGCATTTGCATAAAGCCCCAACTTTTTCGAAAAAAACCGGCAGGGGTATTTGTTGCAATCATAGCAGCTTCTACAAGGAATGTTCCTGATCCACAGAATGGATCACAAAAGGTTACCCCATTTTTAAATCCTGCACCGATTAGGAGAGCTGCAGCAAGAGATTCATGAAGGGTAGCTTCGGTATTCTCCATCCTCCAGCCTCTTTTATGAAGGGGAGCACCTGATGTATCTATGTAGAGCGTCGCTTGTCCCTTTTGTATAAAGAGATTTAGCTGGACATCGGGATTTTGAATATCAATAGAAGGTCTTTCTCCCGTCTTATCGCGGAAGTAATCACAGATAGCATCTTTAACGACAAGGGCAGCAAAAAGACTATTCGTCAGGTTGTGATGGCTAACATTTGCATCTATAGCAAAGGTCTTATCTATGCTTAGATATTTCGCCCAGCCTATACGTTTTGCCATTGTGTAAAGAGCTTCTTTATCAGGACATCCGAAACGTGTCAGGGGCCATAGTACTCTTGTAGCAATACGAGAGCAGTAGTTGATAAGATAGACATTTATCATGTCAGCAGGTGCAAAGACTCCACAGAAGCCAAGTCTTAGTTTGGGTATTCCAAGATTTTTAAGCTCAGTGTACAGTAGCTCTTCAAAATGATGGGGACAAGATATAAATAGTTCTTCCATAAATTAGTTGTGATAAAAAAGAATCACGTCTCCATCTTTAACAATATATTCTTTTCCTTCAGAGCGGGCTTTCCCTTGCTCTTTGGCACCAGCGCGCCCTTTGTAGGCGACCATATCTTCATAGGCAACGACCTCTGCCCTGATAAATCCCTTTTCGATATCCGAGTGGATTTTACCAGCAGATTGTTGGGCGTTCATACCCTTCTTAATAGTCCAGGCACGAGTTTCGATTTCTCCGGCCGTAATATACGAAATTAAATCCAGGATTCGAAAGCTTTCTTTGATAAGTCTATTCAGGCCCGTTTCTTCAAGGCCTAGGGTTTGCAAAAACTCTTTAGCTTCAGATTCGGAGAGTTGAGCTACTTCTTCTTCGAGTTTAGCACAGATAGGTACAACGCTATTGCCTTCTTTTTCCGCATAATCCCGTACTTTTTTTACAAATTCATTTTCCATAGAAGGAAGGGATGCTTCATCGACATTGGTGGCATAAAGGACTTTCTTATTAGTGAGGAAAGGATATATGGAAAGAAGCTCTTTTTCTTCATCGGTCAAGGTAAGTGTTCTCAGTGGCAGTCCTTGATCAAGGTGGGCCTCTGCTTTTTTCAGGACATCGACGGTACCTTGTAGCTCTTTCTTTCCTTTAGCTTGCTTTTCCGCACGGCTTGCAATATTTTCTGCCATCTGGAGATCAGAGAGAATGAGTTCGGTGTTGATAATTTCAATATCGGAGATAGGGTCGACAACTCCAGCTACATGTATAACATCAGGATCTTCAAAGCAACGGACGACATGTACGATCGCATCGGTATCTCGGATATTAGTAAGAAATTTGTTACCGAGGCCCTGCCCCTCAGATGCTCCTTTAACCAGGCCTGCAATATCTACAAAGGTCACAGTTGCGGGAATGATTTTTTTACTATGGGACATATCGGAGAGTACTTGAAGACGGGGATCAGGGACGTCTACAATGCCGATATTTGGGTCTATCGTACAGAAAGGGTAGTTAGCTGCCGCGGCCATTTTTCTGGTTAGGGCGTTAAAAAGGGTGGATTTTCCGACATTGGGTAATCCTACAATTCCACACGAAAGTCCTGCCATGCAATTCCTCAAAAAATAAGTAGATGAAAATAGGTTGTATGGAAGAAGTTTATCGGATGTGGAGTATAAATTGAATAGAATTTATCACATTAGCAGGTGAGATGTAGTTAAAGAGGCTCTTTTTTGGGAGGTTTTAGGTTTAATGGGTAGTTTCTAGGGGAACTAGGGGAGTTTTGTGGATGTTTTATGAGTTTGCGCTGGATATGGGTGGCTTATCCAGCGCAAAATTGACTTTTCTTCACTTATAGATAAAATGTGAAAATGTTTATTCAAAAGGATGCTTACCTTAAGCCACATCATTGGGCAGAAGGTGTGAGATGGTGCCTAGTATGGCACCCTTTCGAACCTTCCAGGATGAGGTAATTATTTCTCGATGAGTACTTTCGTTACAGATTTTCTATCTTGACTTCGAAATAGATGCTCATTCAAGAGAAATAGACCTACTAAATCCCTTCTCTTAACTGTAGTTAGTAGCATCTCGCTATTCTCCTCGATTACTTTTGGAGCCTTGCCAGCTACCTCGTTTAACATAAATTTTATGTTATCAGCAGTTAATAAAGGTGTCTGATCTTTTCCTGATGTAGCTTTGGTTATTTGTCTGAAATTTTCGAAAAGTACTTGGGCTGTAGTTACGGGTAGCCTTTCCATTAATAACATAAAATTCTTAAGAAATTCGCCTGGGGAATCCTTACCTATATTATTGATAAGTCGGTAAATATCCTTATCCGAAGTATCTGAGCTTAGATTTTTGATATTTCCGAAAAACAAAGAGGTAGTTTGTTCAGGTAGTAGTCTATATAAATTATGAGAACTCCTTATAAAAGCTTTATGAGTGTCTTCTGGTAGTTCCTTTTCTAGTTCACTATAGTTCCGCAAAAATTCTACAGCCCATTCATTTGTTGGTATAACGACAAATTTATTGAGGTTATTTAGGAAGAGCGTATTTGTCGCTACCTTGTCTGTTGAGAGTAGCTGTCCTCTGTTATTCAAAAATGCCATAGCTGCTTTATTAGGGGACACTCCATATAATTTATCGAAATTTTCCAAAAGTGCTTTATGTGCTTCTTTAGCTAGAATCTCCTGTAGTTCCCTAAAATTCTCCAAAAATGCGGCTGTAATCTCTTTCGGGTATATAGCAAGAAACTTATCAAGCTTATTTAGGAATAGAGCGGTTGTTGCTTGTTTCGAATCAAAGAGTAGTTGCTGTCTATTTTTCAAAAACTTAGAGACTGCATCTTCGGGGAATTTGGAATAGATTTTATCGAAAACATCCAAAAATATTAAGGAGACTGCTTTTGATGGAAATGCGCTATCGAGTTTATCTAAATTCCCTCAAAATGCTTTATATGTTTCTTCGGGTAGAGTTTTTTCTAGTTCACTAAAATTTCTCAGAAATAACTCAGCTGTCTCTCTTGGCTCTTTTTCGAGAAACTTAGCGAGTTTATTTAAGAAAAGCTTGTTTGTAGCTTCCTTGGATTGAGTGAGTAACTTACCTGTATTTTGTAAAAATGCAGAGACTGTTTCCTTCGGAAATATAGAGTACAAAGCATCGAAATTCCCTAAAAATAAGGAGACTGCTTTTTCTGGAAATTCAGAAGAAATTTTATCGAAATTTCTTAAGAATCTTACGGCTATACCTGTTTGATTCAAGGGGAATAGCTTTTCATAATTATTAGTTAATACGGAGGCTGTCATTGTCTGTTTTGCTTTGAATAGAGCTTCAAAATTCGCGATAAATACTGCTACAAGAGTTGGAGAAATTTCTTCGCTACTTGCGAAGTACTTTAAAAAAGTTTCCGGATCTTTTTGCGCTGTTTCATTTAATCTAAACCATTCAGGTGTGGGATATGCTCGCTCGCCGTTGGCGCCGTCAATTAAAGGTGCTTCCGGATCTTTTTGCGCGGTTTCTATTAATGTAGGGGATAGAGTTTCTTGTAACTTGGCTTTAAAAATATCCATGTTCTTTACATCAATATGCCAGCCAAAGATATTGGTAGAGTTCTTTTCTACCATTTTGGCTATAGTTTCAATAATTAAAGGGATAGATGTAGGGAAATTTACACCTTCTAATTTTGCCAGAGCTTTAGAGACTTGTATAAGGTCATTTATCCTAGATGGCATTTTACGTTCAAAGTTTGTCTTATTTAAGCGCTTAGCTATTTTATGGGCTGTTATGTTTAGCTTTTCTGTAAACGAGTCCATTGTGGAAATTCTATTAATGAGGCTTTTTGTACTTTCGTCCAATAAAAGAAAAAATTTAGGAATATATTTAAGGATGAAATACCCAACTGAATGCCAACTAAATTTTTCATATTTTTGGCTTTTTGAAATTTGACCGGTTAGTAAGTTTTCTAGGGTTCTAGCCGAACTTTTTCCTTGTATATCATTTCTTGGTGTACCAATTGAAATGCTCATAATGCTGCCTTTATTAATGATTTATTATGTTTATTATATATTATATCAGTCTTTGTTATATTATAGTTTTTTTATTGGTATAATTCAAACTAAATAGTCTTTTAATTATTAAACCCATTGGTAATTTCCTAAGGTTACAATTAAAAAAATATTTAAAATCTTCTTAAGGGTTAAG
>Ga0118677_10004434_pt2 | contig 23284 bp, 19 predicted proteins | sample AliMusrvi5mmetaG_FD_86154 | JGI IMG/M metagenome (GOLD analysis project Ga0118677, IMG submission 86154)
TGAAGCAGGCCGGCGTACACAAGGGTTCGCGGCGGTTTGGCGTTGGCGCGGAGTACGACCTCTACGCGCCGCATTACGACGAAACCGAAGCCGTGCTGATTGTCGGCAGCAAAGTGGCGCCTTCCGGCTATGCGTGGTTTTTCCCTTGGGGCAATCATCGCGTCCGCGCGGGCGTGGGCATTATCCATCCCGATTCGCATGCCAGCGCAGACGCTTTCCTTGACGATTTGATCCGTAATGGAGATCAGTTCGGCGTGAACCTCAAGGGCGCGCAACCGGTGGAGTATCACTTCGGCATGATGCCTTCGGACGGGATGAACGACCCGATCGCCGGAGATGGCATCATCGGCGTAGGCGATGCCGCCGGGCAGCCTTCGGCGCTGGTGGGCGAGGGAATCCGCTGGTGCATTGAGGCTGGCCTGATGGCTGGCAAGGTCGCGGCGCAGGCGGTGCAGGCCGGGGATGTATCGAGGCAGTTCCTGGCGCGGTATGAGAAGCAGTGGAACGACAAGCACGCGCGCAACCTGCGCATCGCGCATGAGATCAACAAGCGTATCTCGTTCTGGGATGACGGTAAATGGGACCGGCGCACGGAACTGCTGAAGATGTTTTCTCCGGAGCAGTTCGCCGAAGCGTTGAAGACCAATCTCACCGGGGCGTGGGCCGCCAAACTCATCTGGCAGAATCCGAGCCTGCTCAAAGAGGGTGTTCGCAAGCTGACGGAATTGGCGATGGGCTAGGCGCAGTATAATTCTGGGTACTGTAATGAGAATCGCACTGTTCATTCTCGCTGCCGCCTCCGCCTTCGGGTCCGATGGCCTACCCGCTGGCTGGACCACCTGGAGTGCCCGCGCCGAGACCGCGCCGCGATGCTTTGTCGATCCTCTGCGGTATCGCTCGAAGGCGGGGTCGCTGGCGATCAATGGCATGAGCAACGCCGCCGAGCATGGCGGCTGGCATCGAGTGGTGCAGGGCATCGAACCGGGCGCATGGTACCGCTTCACTGCTTATTACAGGACCGAAGGCGTAGCGCATGAGTCCGTGCAGGTGTTGGCACGCGTGGATTGGAACAACGCCGCGATGAAGCGCAGCGCTGCGCCGGACTACGTGTACAGGACCACGCAGGAGGGCGAGTGGACGAAGGTCACGGCCGAGGTGCAGGCTCCGCAGAAGACCGCCGCTGCTACGCTTCAGCTCTATCTTTCGAATTCGCCGCAGGGCACGGTGTGGTGGGATGACATCTCTTTCGCTCAGATTCCCACTCCAGCAGCGAGGCCCGTTACCATTGCGACGGTGAATCTGCGGCCTCAGGGAACCAGAAGTGCTGCGGTGAGCGTGCAGCGGTTTATCGAGACGATTGAGAAGGCGGTTCCGGCTAAGACCGATGTGATTCTGCTGCCCGAGGGAATCACTGTCATTGGGACCGGCAAGCAGTATGTGGATGTCGCGGAGCCGATTCCAGGGCCGACTACGAAGAGCTTGGGTGAAGTGGCGCGCAGGCGCAACACTTACATTGTCGCGGGGATTTATGAACGCGAGGGGCAGGTTGTCTATAACACTTCTGTCCTGATTGACCGAGCCGGCAATGTCGCAGGGCGTTATCGCAAAGTGTATCTGCCGTATCCGGAGATTGAAGGCGGACTTACGCCGGGCAACGACTATCCGGTATTCAAGACCGACTTCGGAACGGTCGGGATGATGATCTGCTACGACGTGTTTTTCTCAGATCCGGCAAGGGCTCTGGCGACTCGCGGTGCCGAGATTGTGTTGATGCCGATCTGGGGCGGGGACCTGACGCTGGGCAAAGCTCGCGCGATTGAGAACCAGGTCTATCTGGTCTCTTCCGGTTACGATTATCCGAATCAGGTCATGGATCCCGACGGAGAGATCCTGGCAGTGGCTCAGAAGGATGGCACTGCGGCGGTGGTAACCGTGGATCTTAACAAGCGCTACACGCACCTCAAAAACAACCTGGGCGATATGCGCGCACGGCGTGCCAAGGAACTGCGCGTCGATTTAACGATGCCGGTGCCTGGCCGCTGACCCGCTGATTTAACCCGCTCACCGCTCAAATGAACCCGCTTGTAAGATTGTCCTCGCGGCGTGTTCCATATTCGTTTCTTTAAGAGACAATGAGAATGCCGAAGTGTAAGTTTCGGGAGAGGATGATTGTGTTGAAGTTACTTGCAATAGTATTCCTGACTGTTGTGACCGCGGCCGCGCAGGACTCCGCCGAAATCCTGAAGCGCATGAAAGCGATGGAAGATCGCATCATCGCCCTGGAGACGGAGTTGCGCACGTTGAAGGCCGAGCGGGCTGCTCCGGTTGCGCAAGCCGCGGTGTCCACGCCGCAACCACCTCCCGAGATGCCGCCGCCTCCGCCCGAACCACCGGTACAACTGGGCGGCGCAGGCGCTGCCGCGGCTAAGGCACTGAATCCGGACGTGGCGGTGATCGGTGACTTTTTGGGTGCCGCAGGCAAAGGTGGGCCGAACGGTCCTCCGGCGCTGGAGATGCATGAGAGCGAAGCGGCATTCCAGGCGATTCTGGATCCTTACGCGCGGGCGGACTTCTTCATCAGTTTCGGTCAGCACGGCGTGGATCTGGAAGAGGGCTTTATCACCTTTACCTCTTTGCCTTGGGGACTGCAACTGCGAGCCGGCAAGATGCGGGCCGCGTTCGGCAAGGTCAACTCGCTGCACAATCACGTGCTGCCGTGGGCAGACCGTCCGCTGGTGATCCAGAATCTGGTTGGCGGAGAAGATGGCATCAACGATGCAGGATTCTCGCTGAGCCGCATTCTGCCTTCGCCGAAAGGGTTATTCCTGGAAGGCACGGCGCAAATCTTCAAAGGCGATAGCGAGGGCGTGTTCAGCGCGAGAAACCGCAAGGACGTTTCGACGGTAGAGCACCTGCGCGCGTTCCGCGATCTGAGCGAATCCACCAATCTCGATCTTGGCGTATCCTATGCTCGCGGGCACAGCGCGATTGCCGATAGCTCGAACCAGCTCTACAGCATCGACGCGACGCTGCGCTGGAAGCCGTTGCGCCGCGCCGTTTACCACTCCTTCATCGCGCGTAGCGAGTTTATATGGGATCGTTCGCGGCAGGGACAACTGGATGCCAGCGGACTCATCGCTGGTTCGATCGCGCCTCCTCCGCCAGCGCTTCGGTTTGCAACCCCGATCTCCAGGCCTTTCGGTTACTACGCCTCCGCCGATTACCAGATCGCACAGCGATGGTTCCTGGGCGGACGCTTCGATCGCAGCGACGAGTTGCTCAATTCCGCGCTACGCGATACCGGCGGTTCTGCTATCCTCACTTTTTGGCCCAGCGAGTTTAGCCAGATCCGCACGCAGTTCCGCCGCACCCGCTATGGCGATAAACTAACAGCGAACGAATTGTTGTTCCAATTACAGTTTTCCATCGGAGCTCATGGAGCGCATCCTTTCTAAACATCATGCAGAGATCAAAATTAGCAGTTATAGGCGGTCTGTTCGCAAGCTTGTTGACTAGCCAGGCGTTTGCGGCGAAGTTGAATGTCGTCACCACCACGGAAGATCTGGCGGCGATCGCGCGCGAGATCGGTGGTGACAAGGTCGATGCCGATTCCATCGCCAAGGGGTACCAGGATCCGCACTTCGTGGAGCCGAAGCCGAGCTTTCTGTTGCGGCTGCAAAAGGCGAATCTGCTGGTTGCGGTGGGGCTTCAACTGGAGATCGGCTGGCTGCCGCCCCTGGTGACCCAGAGCCGCAATCCGAAGATCCAGCCCTCGGCGGGTGGGTACCTGGAAGTGTCGGGCTTCTGTAAGATCGCGGAGATACCGCGCGGACAGGTATCGCGCGCCGATGGCGATGTGCACCCGATGGGCAATCCGCATTTCTGGCTCGATCCTGAGAACGGACGCCGCATCGGCAAGGGGCTGGCCGATAAGTTCAGCCAGATGCAGCCGGGCGATGCCGCTTATTTCGCGCAACGCTATGCCGAATTCGATAAGAAACTGACAGCTGCGATCAAAGGTTGGGACGCAAAGATGGCGCCGTACAAGGGGCGGAAGGTTATCACCTATCACCGCTCTTGGCCCAACTTCTGCGAGCATTTCGGTATCGTCGTCGCCGAATATGTCGAGCCGAAGCCGGGCATTCCGCCATCGCCCAGCCATTCGCTCGATCTCATCAACCTGATGAATCGCGAGAATATCAAGCTGATTCTGGTGGAGCCTTACTTCGACCTTCGCACGCCGAACTCAATCGCGCAAAAGACCAATGGCAAAGTCGTCCAGTTGATGCCCTCGGTGGGCGGCGTAAAAGAGATCAAGGATTACTTCCAGCTGTTCGATTACGATATCAGTAGACTTGCGGACGCGTTCGCGACCATGAAATAGGCCTATCAATCCAATGGAAACTCTCTCATTCCTGCTCGCACCGTTTGTGGCGAGCCTTATTCTGACCGGTATCCACGCTTACCTGGGTGTCCATGTAGTCGAGCGTGGTGTCATCTTCGTAGATCTTTCACTGGCACAAATCGCCGCGCTGGGAACCACGATCGCGGCGCTGTACAGTATTGAACCTCACAGTCCGCTGGCCTATTGGTTCAGCTTGGCGTTTACTTTTATCGGCGCAGCTGTCTTCTCCACGATCCGCAGTCACAAGGCCCGCATTCCGCAGGAAGCAGTGATCGGCATCAGCTATGCAGTGGCCTCGGCGGCGGCGATTCTTGCGATGAGCAAGTCGGCGTCGCAGACAGAGCATCTGAAGGAGATGCTGGTGGGGAACATCCTGACAGTGAGCTGGGAAGAGGTGGCCAAGACCGCTGCGCTGTACGGAGCGGTTGGTCTGTTCCATTACATTTTCCGCAAGAAGTTTCTGGCGATTTCGATGGACCAGGCCGCGGCCGAGGCGAGTGGCATGAACATCCGGTTTTGGGATTTTCTTTTCTATGCGTCGTTCGGTTTTGTGGTGACGTCTTCGGTGGCGATCGCGGGCGTTTTGCTGGTGTTCTGCTACCTGATTGTGCCGTCTGTCGCAGCGATGCTGTATGCGCAGCGGATCGGTCCAAGATTGGCTATCGGGTGGACAATGGGGACACTGGTTTCGGCGCTAGGGGTGTACATGTCGCTGCAACTGGATCTGCCAACGGGCGCCACAATCGTTTGCACTTTCGGCATCGTTTTGATCCTGATGGCGGCGTTGCGTGGGACGGTTCGCCGCATGATCGCATAGTGTTATAATTCCTCTACAGCAAGAAGAGTCTCGAATTTTTATTCTTTGTTTGGAGGATCTATGAGCCGTTCCCCCCGTCTGATTGCGGCGGCGTTATTTCTGTGCGCGACAAGTGCTTCCCATGGCCAGGAAGTTCGCGCGACCGTTTCGGGAGTCGTGACCGATCCAAGCGGATCGCCGATTGCCGGAGCAACCATTACCATTACCAATGTTGCGACCAACGCGAAGATGGTCACAACCAGCAGCGAATCAGGCAACTATGCCACTCCCTATCTCGCCCCCGCGAAGTATGAACTCACGGTTGAGCGGTCAGGGTTCAAGAAATTCATCGATCAGAACATCATCTTGGCCGCAATGGATAAGGCGCGCATTGATGTGCAATTGCAGTTGGGCGCCTTGTCTGACAGCGTGACCGTCAGTTCAACCGGCCAGGTCCTGGAGACCGAATCCGCAAGCCGCGGCCAGACTATTTCAAACGAAATGATCAACAACCTGCCGACGCAGGGACGCAACCCCTTCCAGATCGCCTGGGCCACGCCTGGCGTAGTAAAGTCGGGCACGTTCCGCTATCTGCGCTCGTTTGACATTGGCGGCACCTCCGGGTTCTCCGTCAACGGCGGACGCAGCCAGGAGAACGAAGTCCTCATGGATGGCGTGAGCAACGTGACCTCCGGCCGCCAGGTTATCCACGTGCCAACGATGGATTCGATCCAGGAGTTCCGGGTTCTCACCAACACTTATGACGCCCAATATGGACGCAACGGCGGCGGTATTGTGACGATCGTCACCAAATCCGGCACCAACCAGTTGCACGGCGTCGCCTATGAGAATTTTCAGAACGCCAAGCTGAACGCCAATCAGGCGGAGCTCAACGGCGCCGGCATTCCGAAATCCCCGAATCACATCAACTCGTTCGGTTTCGAAGTGGCCGGGCCCGTGTTCATTCCCAAACTGCTCAACGGCAAGAACAAGCTGTTCTGGATGATCGCTTATGAAGGCATGCGCCAGCGTTCGGCTGATCCGGGCGTTGTTACCGTTCCACAGAGCGAATGGCGCGCCGGCGACTTCTCCACCTTGTTCAATGGCCAGGGCCAGCAGGTGCAGATCTTCGATCCGCTGACTACGGCGAAAGATGGCACGCGCCAGCCCTTTGCCGGCAACAAACTGCCTGCGAACCGAGTGAGCCCCGTGGCAGCCGCGGCGATGAAGTATTATCCGGCTCCCACTTCGTCCGGTGTTGGACCGGCCCATACGTTGAACTATCCGTATCCTTCGCGCTGGGTGGGCGATCTGAATCAGTGGATCGGCCGTATGGATTACAACATCAACGACCGCAACACGCTCTCCTTCCGTTACGGACAGAATCCGTATAGCGAATTCCGTGGACTGGTGTTCATTCAGAACATCGACCAGGTGAATCCGGCCGAGCCGACCGGCAACGCGCCTCTCATCCGCAACGGCCGCAACTGGACCTTCGACTGGACCTCCGCCATCACGCCGCACGTGACCTTCGATTTGCGCGGGGGCTTGAACCGCTGGGAAGAGACCACCGGTAGCATCTATGGCACGGGCTTCGACCAGACGCAGCTCGGCATTTCGAGCTCGCTGGTTTCGCAGTTCACTCGCGTAGGCTTCCCAGTGATCGGCCTCGGAACGTTTCAAGCGATGGGTCCGAGCCGCCTCATCAGCTACACCGCAAACGATGCGTACAGCCTGCAGCCCAACGTTAATTGGGCGGTCGGCAAGCACCTGATGAAGTTCGGTGCGGAGGCTCGTAAGTACAACGACAACTCGCTGAACCCTGGACTCGCGGTCGGCAACTACAACTTCGGCAAGAACTGGACGCAGGCGGTGTCGAACCAGACCAGCGCCACGTCGGGCAATGAGTTCGCGACGTTCCTGCTTGGTTATCCGACTTCGGCTGCCGTGGATCGCAACATCGATCCGGCCTTCACCCATTTTTACTACGCCACCTTCTTCCAGGACGACTGGAAGGTCTCTTCGCGCCTGACCCTCAATCTGGGAATGCGCTGGGACTATGAAGCGCCGGCGACCGAACGTTATGATCGCATGGTGCGGACGGTGGATATCACGGCTCCGAGCCCGATCGCTGCCGGCGTCACCGGAATCAATCTGAACGGCCAGGTGCTGTTCGCGAACACCAGCGGACAGACCCGCGGATCGTTCAATCCGGACCGCAATAACTTCGCGCCGCGCCTTGGCGCTGCGTATCGCTTGCGTGACAAGTGGGTACTGCGCGGCGGTTACGGCCTGTACTATCTGGGCCAGAATGCAACCGGCTCCAATCAGGGCTACAGCCAGACCACCAATGCAACAGTTTCCACGGACAACCTGATTCCGGCGGTCAACCTGAGCAACGCATTTTCACTGCAGCCCGGCGGACAGCTGCTGGCCGCGGTTGGCAACAGCCAGGGTGCAGGCAGCTTCCTTGGCCAGTCAGTCAACTACAACTACCAGAACCGTCCGTTGCCCTATTCGCACCAGTACTCGTTTGATATTCAGCGCGAGCTGCCGATGAACATTCTGGTGGAAGCAGCATACGTCGGCAACCAGACGCGCAAGCTGCCGGTGGGTGCCAACCTCAACTACCTGCCGGTGACCGAACTCGGACGCCGCACCTCTGCGGGGGTGATCGATACGGCTTATTACACTGCGCAGGTGCCGAATCCGATGGCGGGCAAGATTCCGCTGAACGCCGCCCTGAACGGCGCTACGATCACACGCTCCACGCTGCTGTTCAACTACCCGCAGTATTCGGGCCTGACTGTCAGCAATCTTCCGATCGGCCAGCAGCGTTATGACAGCTTCCAGCTGAAGCTGACCCGCCGCTTCTCGAATGGATTTACTTTCCTGACCAGCTACACCTTCAGCAAGAACCTGGAACAGGTCAGCCTGCTGAACGCGCAGGACCTGAACATCGCCAATCCTTCGGCGACGAAGTTGATCAAGCAGCCGGCCGACCAGATCGATATTCCGCAGAAGTTCAACATTGCCGGATTGTACGAACTGCCGTTCGGCAAAGGCAAGAAGTTTGCCAACGGGATTCCGAAAGCCGTGGACTACGTGATCGGCGGCTGGGAACTGAACTGGAACATCAACTACAGTTCCGGCTGGGCGGTTGCGTATCCGAACGCCGCGCAGGTGCAGCCTGGCAGCGCGAAGCTGAGCAGTCCGACCATGGCTCAGTGGTTCAATACCGCGCTGTGGCAGGGTTCCAACGGCAAGTTTGTCTCCGCGCAGGAGCCGAACACGCTGCGCAACTTCCCACTGCGCTTCAGCGATGTCCGCCTGCCTGGCAACAAGAACTGGGATGCGTCGATCTCGAAGTACTTCCAGATTCACGAGAAGGCACGCCTGCAGTTCAAGTTTGAAGCGGTCAACCTGTTGAACCATCCGTGGTACAGCAGCATCGCTTCGGTGGACGTGACAAATGCGCAGTTCGGCCGCCTGAGCCCGACGCAGGGCAACCTGCCGCGGTTCCTCAAGCTTGGCTTGAATCTGCAGTGGTAGTTTGGGGGAGGGCAGGCGAAACCGCCCAATGCCACATAGTTTTCGCAATTTCGTAGCGCACGCATTTTGCGTGCCGCCTCGACATTCTTGTCGAGGTCTGGCGCGGTGTTGAAATCAAAACGTCGAGACGAATCTCGACGCTGCAGACATGAATGTCCGCGCCACGATTACACCGGGGATACATCGGCGTATCGCAAAACTATGTGGCATTGGGCGAAACCGCCTGCCCCACCTTCCTATCGTGGGAAGTGTTTTAAGAAGAACGCCACAATGTCCTTCTGCTGTTGCGCCTGCCTGCCTTCGTAATCCTCCTTCACCTTCACGGTGCATTCGATTCCCAGCTTATCCATGCGTTCTTTGAGGAAGTAGCCGAACTTCGGGTGATGGATGCCGGTGTTGGCGTCAGCCGGAGGCAGCGGCGTGTTGGATTGTGAGTAGAACAGGAAGACCGGTGGATCGCCGGGCGAGAGATATGTCACAGCGGAGCCCTCTTCGTAGGCACGGAAGCGGTCTTTGGCCTGCAGCGGATCGACGCCTTTGGGGACCTCGAACAGCAGGCGCAGGGCGCTGATGTGTGCCGTCTCTTCTCCGATCAAGGTGGCGATGGTGCGCGCGTCGTAGGTAGACTGCGCATTGGTCACGTACATGCAAGATAAGCGCGTCGACTGGCGCAGGACGGGGTCTCCGCTGGCCGGGTCGGCCATGTCGTCATGGAAGCCGATCCACAGCGAGATACCTGCGCCGGCGGAGCCTCCGGTGGCGGCGAAGGCCTTGGGGTTGAGGTTGTATTCGGCGGCGTGTTGGCGAAGGAACTGCACGGCGCGGGCGCTATCGGCCATGGGCGCGGGGTAGGGCGCCTGAGTGGAATAGCGGTAGTTGATGGACGCGACGGAGATGCCGTTGTTGAGGCAGCCATCGAGAATGAGGCGGCCTACCGTGCTCTTATCGCCTTGCGTGAAGCCTCCCCCGTGGATGTGGATCACGAGCGGCGTGGGCTTCGAGGATTTTGCTTTCCAGAGGTCGAGGACATTTCGTTCGTGCGGGCCGTAAGGAATGTTGGTGAGGTCCGGCGGGGTCAAGGGCTTCTGTTGTGCGTGCAGGGAGGTGGCGGAGGCGAGGGTGGAGAGAAAGAGGCGGCGGTTGAGCATGATGCTCCCACTGTATATCAAGTCGCTTCGGGGGATAGGGATGGCCTAAAATAGGAGTCAATGGTACTGTTCTCGCGCGTTGCCGTCCTGCTGCTTGCCTCCTCTTTGATCCACGCGGAAGTGAAGGTTCTGACCTCTAATTACGGGATCGAGCGCACCAACGCCAGTCTGCAGGAGACGGTGCTCACTCCCGCCAGTGTGAATCCGGACCGGTTCGGCAAGCTCGGCTCTTTCGCGGTGGATGGAGACATGTATGCGCAGCCGCTTTATGTTCCCGGCGTCGTGATCGGGGGCGTGGCTCGGAATGTCGTCTTTGCCGTGACGATGCACAACTCGGTCTATGCGATCGATGCCGATGTTCCTGCGTCAAACACTCCGTTGTGGAAGGTGAACCTGGGGGCGGCGGTGCCATCCGAGGTCAATGATTCCGAGGACACGGAACCGGAGACAGGCATTCTCAGCACACCGGTGATCGACGTGGAGCGCAACACAGTCTATGTGGTGGCGGCGACGATGGTGAAGGATGCGATGGGTTACTACCTCCACGCGCTCGATCTGTCGACCGGTGCCGAGAAGCCGGGCAGTCCTGCCGAGATCAAGGCCGTGATGGATGGCGGCGGAGACACCAGCGAGGGCGGCAAGATTACGTTCGATCCGTTGATGCACCTGCAGCGCCCCGGGCTGCTGCTGGCCAACGACAATATCTATATCGCCTTCGGTTCGCATGCCGATACGTGGCCGTATCATGGCTGGATCTTCGCCTACTCCGCGGCAAACGTGCAGCAGCAGGTGGCTGTGTTCAACACTACGCCGCAAGGGGATTACGGCGCCGTGTGGCAGTCGGGACGCGGCCTGGCGGCTGATGCAGACGGGAACATTTACGTGGCGAGCGGCAATGGCGACTACGATGGCGTGCAGAACTTTGGCGAATCGCTGTTGAAGCTGAGTCCCGCGCTGAAACTTCTCGACTGGTATACGCCGCCCAATTGGGAGTATCTCTCGGACTTCGATTTCGATATGGGTTCGCTGGGCCCGATGTTTGTTCCAGGTACCGATCTGATTCTTTCCGGGGACAAATTCGGCAACATCTACCTGGCCGATAAGAAGAACCTGGGCCACCTCGATACCATGCCTGCGCCATCCCCACGTGTGCTGCTGGCGAGTCTCTATGGCGGCGTGTTCAATACGGCGATCTGGAAGAGTGAAAGCGGGACGGTGTTTTATATCGTCGACCAGGGAGACGCGCTGAAGGCGTTCAAGATCGTGGATGGTCAACTGCCCACGGCTCCGTTTTCGACGACCGACGTGACGGCGGATATTCCGTACCAGGGCATGACGGTCACGGCGAATGGCAGCACGGCGGGAACCGGAATTCTGTGGATGACCACCGGCGATCATGATACCGATGGCGTCCCGGGCACGCTGCATGCGTTCGACGCGCTCGATCTGAAGAAGGAGCTGTGGAACAGCAATACGAAGCAGGAGCGCGATCAGTTGGGCGCTTTCGCGAAGTTCGTGTCACCAACGGTCGCCAACGGGCGCGTGTATGTTCCGACCTTCTCGAAGCAGTTGGTGATCTACGGGCTGTTGCCGCAAACGCCCGCGCAGTAAGTATACTGATGGATGCCTATGCCGCATTCCACCACTCTCCTTAACCGCCGCGGATTTCTCGCCGCATCGACGGCTGCACTTGCGCCATTGCACGCAGCGCCGAAAGCAGCTGTCGAATCGATCGTCACCATCTCAAAGCATCCGGAGTTTTATCACGGCTGGCCGACGCTGGCGCGCCGTGCCAATGGAGATCTGCTGGTGGTCTGTTCCGGGGGGCGCGAGAGCCACGTCTGCCCGTTCGGGCGTGTGGAGCTGATGCGGTCGCACGATGACGGGCGCACCTGGAGCTGGCCGGAAGTTCTGATGGACACGGCGATCGACGATCGCGATGCCGGAGTCTGCGAGACGCCCAAGGGCTCGCTGCTGGTCACGACCTTCACCTCGCTGGCGTATGAGGCGCCGCTGGCGAAGGCCGCGAACTGGGATGCGGAGAGGCTGGCGAAGTGGCAGGCGGTCAATCGCCGCGTAGGAGAGGCCGAGCGCAAGTCGCTGCTTGGAACCTGGATGCTGCGCTCGACCGATGGCGGCCTCAACTGGTCGGCTCCGTACCGGGTGCCGCTGAACAGCCCGCACGGGCCGGTAGCTCTGGCCGACGGCCGGATTCTTTATGCGGGCAAGAAGCTGTGGGATCCGGGCGGCAAAGTGGGGGTTGCCGATTCGAGCGATGACGGGAAGACCTGGCGCTGGCTCTCCGACATTCCTGTGCGGTCCGGGGACAGCGGCGAAAACTATCATGAGCTGCATGCCATTCAGGCAAAGAACGGTACGATCCTGGTGCAGATCCGCAATCATAATAAGCTGAACCAGGGCGAGACGCTGCAATGCGAATCTACCGACGGCGGCAAGAGCTGGACCTTGCCGCATCCGATCGGGGTGTGGGGCTTGCCCTCGCAACTGCTGCGTCTGCGCGATGGGCGGCTGTTGATGAGCTATGGTTACCGCCGCGTGCCCTTCGGGAATCAGGCGCGGCTGAGTGAGGATAACGGCAAGACTTGGTCAGAGGCGATGACTATCTCCGATGACGGCGCCACGGGCGATCTGGGTTATCCCTCGTCGGTGGAGTTGGCCGGAGGCGGCCTGCTGACGCTGTGGTACGAACTGCCCAAGGGCGGCAAACACGCCGAGTTGCGTTTGGCGCGGTGGAAGATCTAGCGCACGGAGTCGCAGAAAGATTGCAGTGCGGCCGAAACCGATTCCATTTCGGCGGCCAGCTCAGGCAGTAGCTTTTTCGCCTCCGGAAGTTTGCCTTCCAGGCCGAGGTGTTCGAGTTGTCCGGCGGTGCGGCAGACGCCGGTAGCGCCGGCGTTGGCGGCGGCGCCCTTGATGGAATGGGCGTTCATCCTGGTGTTGTAGGCGTCCTCCGTGTTCAGCGATTCGGCCAGCAGCGACAATTGCCGGGGCATGTCAGAGAGGAAGCTTTCCACGACGTGCTTTGCCAGACGTTCGTCTCCGAGCAGCCGGTCGACCAGGTCGATCGCATCAAATTTCACAGGCTGGTTCATATTCGACTCACTTCGCGTTCCGATGCCGGCCGCACCTGATAGTAGACCGAGCGGACATGTCGTTTGGCCTCGTATTGCGGACACAATCCGGCTAGCGATTCCATGGCGCCGATGACCAGGTAGCCATCCCGCTCAATCACTTTTTCAATGCGGTTGAAAAGTGACAGACGGTCGTGGTCTGAAAAGTAGATAGCTACGTTGCGGCAAAATACGATATCGAATTTCCCAAGCGCCGAAAGGTTCGACATCAGGTTGAGCTTCTTGAAGCTTGCCATGCCGCGGATCTCGTCCCGGATCTGCCAGCCTTCGGGGACCTGTCTGAAGTAGCGGTCGCGCTGGTGGGGGGGAAGTCCGCGCGACATTTCGACTTCGCCGTAGATGCCTTTGCTGGCCCGCGCTACGGCCTGATCGGAGATATCAGTTCCCAACAGGCGCACGCTGATTTTCGAACTGTCCCTAAGTAGGTCATTGAGCAGCATGGCGATGCTGTAGATCTCCTGTCCGGTGGAACAGGCTGCGCTCCAGATCCGGATTGGCAATGCGCTTTTCGAACGCATGCGGCTATCGATCAGGTCCGGAATGATCTTGTTGCGCAGCAGTTCGAACGGGGCGCTGTCGCGAAAGAACAGGGTTTCCCCGGTGGTGATCGAGTCGACAATGCGCCGCTTGATTGCGCCGCTGGGGTCGGTTCTTGCCCGTGACATCAGTTGCGAGAAGCTGGCGCAGCCGGAGTCTTCCGCCACATTGCTCAACCTGCTTTCGATCAGGTAGCCCTTGCTTTGATCGAGTGTGATGGAGCACAGCGAGTAGATGAACTCCGTCATGACCTTCTGTTCGCCCGACTGCAGTTTGATCATGGCGTTACCTCGCGCACGGCCTTGACGATGGCCGCTGCGATACCATCGAGCGGCGCGATCGTATCGACAACATTGGCCAGGATCGCCTCCTTGGGCATGCCGAAGACAACGCAGCTGGCCTCATCCTGGGCGATGGAATAGCAGCCGCCGCGCTTGAGCAGTCGCAGGCCGGCGGTGCCATCGTTGCCCATGCCGGTCATGACCGCGGCCACTGCCCGTCCTGGAAAGTAAAGCGCGGCCGAGCGGAACAGATAGTCGGCGGCCGGGCGGCAGTTATTCTCCGGCGCGTCATCGGTGATCTTGATAACGATTTCGCCAGCCGTGCCGGGCGCGAGCTTCATCTGCCTGCCGCCGGGCGCGATATAAACGTGATTCGGTTTGGCGATCTCCCCATCCTTGCCTTCTACGACGGCCAGTGCGCTCTTTGCATCGAGGCTGGCCGCCATCGCCTGCGAGAACAACGGCGGAAGGTGTTGCACGATGAAGACCGGTGCGCCGAGGCTTGCCGGCAGGGCCGGGAGCAGTTTCGCCAGCGCCGCTGGGCCGCCGGTGGAGACAGCAATCAATACAATGGGCTTGCCACGGCGTGCGCGGGGGGTGTCAGGCGGTGATACCTGTGGCGCCTGAGACTGTGGCGGCATGCTCTTTAGCAGGGAACGGATCTCCTGCTTGTGGCTGAACGCCCGGATCATCGGCTGCAGACGGCCGCGCAACTGGGCGATGTTGGCTTCGGGTGTTCCGCCTTCGGGCTTGGTAATGAAATCGAAGGCGCCCAACTCGAGGGCCTTCATTGTCATTTCGCCACCGCGCACGGTATGGGCGCTCAGGACGATGACCGCTGGCCGAGGCTGGAGAGTGGCGATGGCACGCAGCACTTCGATGCCGTTCAACTCCGGCATTTCCATGTCGAGCGTGACCAGGTCCGGCTGCAGGGTGGCGATCTTTGACAGCGCCATTTTGCCGTTCACTGCCGAGCCGGCGATCTCCACATCGGGAATCCCACTCAGCGCATCGCTCACGATACGGCGGAATACCACCGTATCGTCAACCACTAGAACTCTTATGCTCATGAGAGATGCCTACTCTCCAAGATCCCCGGCCAGCAGGTCGGTATCCACCACGGTGATGACCTGTTCGCAGGATCTTGCCACTCCACGGATGAAGCGGCCCTGCGCCCTTGAAACATTGGCCGGCGCTGGTTCCAGTCCGTCGTGGCCGATCTCCACCACGTCACCGGCCTTGTCTACCAGCAGCCCGACAAACTCCCCCTGATGCTCCACAATGAAGACGCGGCTCGCGCCGTTACGGGCCGCAGCGCCAAGCCCCAGCCTCTGGCCGAGATCGAGAATCGTCACGATCTTGCCGCGCAGGTTGAGGATGCCTTTGACCTCGCCCGCCGAATGGCTCACCGGCGTCAGAGGCCCCAATCTTACAACCTCCTGCACCCCTTCGGCATCCATTGCAAACAGCGCTCCGCCCACCTCAAACGTTGCCAGCAGTCTTGTCTTCGTGCTCCGTTCCGTCGTCATCATCGTATTCCGCTCATAGCCCGTTGTACGCCTGCCATGAACTCCTCTTCGTTGAGTTTGATCTGATACTCGGTCACACCGGCGGCCATGCCTTTTTCGATCTCCTCCTCGCCTGCCAGCGACGATAGTGCGATCACAGGCAGTTTGGCAAATCGTGCATCGGCGCGGATCTGCCGCGTTAAGCCAAGTCCGTCCAGGCGCGGCATCTCGATGTCTGTTGCGACCATGCCGACTTCGCCCGCGTGTTGGTCGAGCATCTCCCACGCAGCCTGTCCGTCAGCCGCTGCCAGCACCTGATAGCCCACCGCCTCAATCAACTTTCGGATCTGTCCACGGAAGAAGTCGGAGTCTTCGGCCACCAGAATGGTCCGGCGTTCGCCAGCCTCCGCGGCGATTGGCAGCTGGTCTTCCTCGCAGCCGTTCCAATTGGTTTTCATGGTTGCCCCCAGTTCAGAGATGTCGATCAGTAACGTCGTCTTGCCCCGCAAAATGGCCGAGCCGTAGATTCCCGGCTGCCGCAGCGTGGACTCGTCGGCAGCCAAGGCGGTCTCCAGAATGTCGAGCGGTTCAGCGGCCAGCAGGCCGAGCGAGACGCCCCGCCTTTCGAACACCAGTACGACCCACTGCTGATCTGGCGAAAGTTCCCCGACGTTGGCCATGTCATGCAGGCTGACCAGCGGCAGGCTCGCGCCGCGGTACTGCATGGTGCGGCGTCCACCCAGGTATTCGATCGCAGCCGGCGCCACCTGCTCAATGCGTGTCACCAGACCCACCGGGATCGCACACGGTTCATCCACTGCGTTGTGGAACAGCAGTAGCGAGTGGTTCTCCTCGCCGGCGGCTGCGGTCTCTGCCTGTGCACGCTCGCCCGCCGAGCCGCTGGAGAGCCCGGCGCGCGCGGCAAGTCCGGCCACATTGAGAATCACGGCAACCCGCCCATCGCCCAGAATCGTCGCGCCGGCGTAATCCTTGATGGACTGCAGATGACGGCCCAGCGGCTTCACCACAATTTCCACGGTGTCGTGCAATTCGTCCACCACCAGCCCGTAATGGAAGACGCCAGTATCCACCAGAACCACATTGATGGCTCCGTCTTTGCTGTTGGCAGCCTCGCTGCACAGCAGGTCCGCCAGATGAATGAGCGGAACGATGCGGTCCCTGACAAACAGTATTCTGGCATCGCCGGCCCTGCCCGTCCGCGCGGCGATCTGCTCGGCCGGAATGCGGATCAACTCGGCCACACTGACCTGCGGAATCGCAAAGCGCTGGCCGTGATCGGAGATCAGCAGCGAGGGAATGATGGCGAGGGTGAGCGGCAGCTTGATCAGGAAGGTGGCGCCTTTGCCGGGCTTCGATTCGATCTCGACTTTGCCTCCCAACTTGTCCAGGTTGGTCTTAACCACGTCCATGCCCACACCGCGGCCCGAGACGTCGCTGACCTTCTCTGCCGTGGAGACCCCGGGCAGAAAGATCAGCCCCAGCTTCTCGCGTTCCGACATGGCCTGGGCCTGTTCGCGGCTGATCAGCCCTTTGGCTACCGTGGAGGCCGCGATCTTCTCGCCGGAAAGCCCCTTGCCGTCGTCGGAGATCTCAATCACCACCTGGCCCGCCTGGTGCGATGCACGTAGCGTCACAGTCCCGGGATTGGCTTTGCCTGCGGCGGCGCGAGCCTCCGGACCTTCAATGCCATGATCCACCGAGTTGCGAACCATGTGCGTGAGCGGATCGCTCAAACCTTCGAGGATTGTCTTGTCGAGTTCGACATCGCCGCCTTCGATCTTCAGCTGAACTTCTTTGCCGAGATCGCGCGCCAGGTCACGCACCAGTCGCGGGAACTTTGAAAACAGCGTGCCCACCGGCTGCATGCGCGTGAGCGTCACCACCTCCTGCAACTCGGAGGTGACCATGCTGACCCGCTGCGCACCGGCCGCAATACCGCGCTGGTCCTGGCGCGAGATCGATTCGTTCAGCTGATTGCGGCTCAGCACCAGTTCGCCCGCCAGTGTCATCAGCGAGTCAAGTAACGTCACGTTGAGGCGGATCGTCGCCTCAGCCGGCGCCGGTGCTGCCGTGGCAACAGGTGCCGCGGCAGCAGGCTCTTCCCTCACGGCTTTGGGCGTTTCCACAACTGGCTTCTTCTTCGCCCGGCTCCTGCCCTTGGCCGCTGCTTTCGGCTCGGCCAGCGGACGCATGCCGCCGTTGCGTTCAATCAGGACAATTTGATCCTGTGGGATATCCACCAGTTGCCCGATCAAATCCGTTTCGAGCACCGTGGCGTATAGTACTTCGAGAATCAGTTTGCTCGAAGGAAAGTCCTCCAGTGTTCCGGCCGAATCGAGATCGAACTGCATCTCGAGAATCGAACCGCTCTTCATCAGCGAATTCATCACCTGCAACGGTGTCTTGTTGTTGTGATGAATGTCGTGAATCAGATCGTACTCGATCAGATAAATACAGCGCCCGCCTTTGCGAGCGCTGTTCAAATCGAACGACGAGATGCTGATGCGCCGGGCTCCGGCAGGCACTTCGAGGTCGACCGTATCGTTGATAGTCGCCCGCTGATCCTGCGGCAGGTGATCGGCCACCACCGCTGTCAGGGCAAACAGGAATTCGCCGATGTCGGCACTGTTGCTGGTCTGATAGCTAGCCAGTAACTCACGCAGTTTATCGAAGGCGAGCAGGAGCACGCTGACGATCTCCGGATTCGGCACCATCTGCCGGGACCGGATCATATCCAGCACATTCTCAGTCTTGTGCGCCAGGTCGCGAATTCTGCCGAGGTTGAAGAATCCAGCCCCGCCCTTGATCGAATGCGCCGCGCGGAACACCCGGTTGACCAGCACCTCGTCGATCGATTCGCCGCACTGCTCCATGGCCAGCAGATCGTTTTCAATGTTGGCCAGATGTTCCCGCGATTCGGCCAGATAATCCTGTATCAGTTCGTCGTCCAGTATCAGTTCGCTCACAACAAGCCCCCGTCTACTTCCCAGATATGCGGAAATGCTGATGCATGCGCATCGTCTTAAACAGCGCCAGCAGGTCGGCCGAGGCGTTGACGATCTCCATCTGTCCACCAGTCTTGGAGATGGAATTGAAGGCCGAAATCAACAGCCCGATGCCCATCGAATCCACCATTTGCGTCTCCCCCAGATCCACCACCAGATGCGATGAACCGGTGCTCAGCGCCTCCCGCAGCGACAACCGCAGCGGCCCCACGGTCGCCGCTACTACGTCAGTTGCCGTTTTGACAACGACCTTATCCTGTTCGTGTGTAATCAGTGCGTCAGTCATGTTCCATTTCCTGTGAGAACCTCTTCCAGATTGTCAGGCAGTTGCCCGATTTGTTGTACCGGTAGCGATTGGCGTACCTGCGGAAAATCTCGATCCCCCTGCCCGATTCGGCAGTTGCCGCGGAATCCCGGCCGTGCCACTTTCGCCAATCGAAACCCTCGCCTCCATCGCGGACGAGAAACGTCAGATTCGCTCCCCGGCGGCGGATCCGGCAGTAGATCTGTTGCTTCCCATCGCGGCCGCAGCCATGCACCACGGCATTGATGAGCGCCTCTCTTAACAACAATTCGGCAACGAACGATTCTCCCGGGCGCGAGACGAAACCATGTTGCCTGCGGAACGAGCGGAAAAACTCCTCCACCGCGTTCAGAGACGCAGGCAGAGTGATTCGCAGGTCCAGAAGTGCCGGAGCCACCAGTGTCATAGCCGCACCTCAGCCCCGAGAAGCAAAAGATCATCTGCAACTGCCATGGAGACGGGGCGCAATTCGCGCGCGATTTGCAGGACCGCCTCTTCCACTGGTACATGCCTGTGCCGAACGCAAGCGTCCTTCAACCGCTCCAGTCCTGCGGCCCTGCCGCCGCCGGCATGGGCCTCGATCAGGCCGTCGCTATAGAGATAGAACCGGTCTCCCTCGGCGACTCGCAAATCCTTGTGCTGCAGCACCACGGAACTGAAGACACCCAGGGGTTCGCTGTCGGCTTCGATGGATTCGGCCACGCCCTCTCTTGTAACCAGGACCAGTGGTGGATGGCCCGCGCTCACAACCGACAATCGCCGCGTCCGTTTATTGAGGCGCGCATAGCAGGCCGTCAGGTATTGCTCTTCTCCGAGCAACTGGCGCATCACCGAGTCCACACCGCGCATCGCATCTTCGGCCGAATACAGGGGATTCGAATACTGGCGCAGCAAGGCTTTGATCGCCGAAGTGAGAAACGCGGCGCTCACGCCATGTCCGCTGACGTCGGCCACGAAGTACCCGATCATGTCCTCGCCGATCGGGACGACGTCGTAGAAATCGCCGCCCGCTGCCTCCAGCGGTTCGTAGAACACCGCAAAGTTCGCTGCCGGACAATCCTCGGGACGCACCAGTATCGCCTGCTGGGCCGTGCGCAACTCCTCCAGCCGTGCCATGTGCCTGGCCGTCATGGCGCGGTTGGTCTCGCGAATCCGCAGATGCACGCGGACCCGCGCCAGCACCTCTTCGCCATGCACCGGCTTGGTCACATAATCGACCCCGCCGCTCTTGAGTCCAGTGACTTTGTTCTTGACGTCATCGAGGGCGGAGAGAAAGATCACTGGGATATCGGCCGTGGCTGCATCGGACTTCAATTTGGCGCAGGTCTCAAAGCCACTTTCCCCGGGCATCATCACATCAAGCAGGATCAGATCCGGTTGCGCCTGGCGGCTGATGCGGCGCGCCTGCGGACCATCGCAGGCCTCGAGCGTGCGGAAGCCCTCCGACGCCAGCACGGCCCGCAGCAGGTCCACGTTTAGAGGGGTATCGTCGACGATGAGAATAGTGGGTGCTGACATGTGCAAAGGCCCGGTTGGAGCCCATTACATTACTTGTCGGCAATTGCGGGTGTTTCTTGAGGAATTCACGGTCCGCGGCTGGTGCTGATAAACTCTAGAGAAATCATGGTATTTGCCTTGCTCCTTGCCGCTACGGCGACACTCCCCGCGGCCACGGTGCCGCAGTTGCTCGAATCCACAAAGTATGTTCGTTCGCTCGATGCGCCGGCCCTCAGGAAGATGGTGCCGCAGCGCTCCGGCCTGTACTTCGTGGGCTGCCCCAACTGCAACAACGGACGGCAGGAGGAGAAGCTCGCCTGGACCCCGGAGCACCCCGATGAAGCCTACTGCCGCTTCTGTAGGCATCGCTTTCCCAGCGCGAAATTCCCGATGGGCAAATCGTTCGAAATTACCAATCCACGCGGCGAAAAGCAGGTCTATCGCTACTGGGAGGATGCCTCCGGCTACCGCTACTTCTTCGAAGCCCGCCGCGACGATCTGGTGAAAGACTACCTGGCGGGCCGTACCCGTGAGCTCGCGGAGTTATACTCCCAGACTCAAGAGAAGGCGTATGCCGACCGTGCCGCGTTCCTGCTTTCCCGCTTCGCGGAGGTCTTTCCGGGCTGGGCGTTTCACTACGACTATCCGTTCCGCCAGAAGGAGATTTACGACAAGTCGACACCGGCGTCGCAGTTCCGCCCAGACTTCCGCACGGCGCGCTGGAATTGGTGGGCGTATAAAGATATCCCGAACGACCTGGTTCAGGCCTATTCGCTGGTCCGCGCCAGTGGCGCTCTCGATGCTGCGGCATTGACGCGCGTGGAGCGGGACCTGTTGCGCAATGCCGGCGACCAGGTGCTGAGTAATCCGGAATCTTACTCCAACATGAGCCCCGGTATGTGGACCGCCTTAATCCGTCTGGGCAGGGTGGTGAATGAACCGCGGTATATCGACGAGCCCGTATCAAGGCTGAAGCACTTTCTGGACGAGCAGTTTTTCTATGATGGCGTCTGGCATGAGGGGAGTCCTTCCTACCACGCTCAGACTGTGGGCGGGCTGGCAACGGTGGTGAAGACGCTGGGCGACAGGCCGGAGCTGATGGAGATGGTGGACCGCTCAATGGCGACTCTCATGAAGATGCGTTTTCCGGACGGCCGCTTCGTTCCGGTGCATGACACATGGTCGTTCGATAAGCGGGCGCCGCTCGAAGAGTCGAAGCCGTATCTGCTGCCGGCGCTGGGCCACGCTATGTTGGGAGGCGGCACGGGGGCGGGGCAGACTCAGTTTCACCTGACGTGGTCCGGCGGTTACGGCCACCAGCATGCCGATGCGCTCAGTTTGTTGATGTTCTCGAAGGGGCGCGAAATGCTCTCCGATATCGGCTACACGCACACGCTGCAGCGGGCGTGGGCGATGTCGACAGTGGCGCACAATACGGTGGTGATCGATGGGACCAATCAATCGCTGGGCGGCATCAACGCCCCGACCGACGGGAGTCTTCAGTGGTTTGACGCCGCGAATCCCGCGAGGCAGACGGTCAGCGTGGATGGCCGGCGCGCCTACCCCGGGCTCGCCAAGCTGTACCGCCGGACGCTCACGGTTGTCGATGCGAGCTATGCGGTGGATGTGTTTGAAGTGGAGGGCGGCACGGTGCACGACTACTTCCTGCATGGTGATGCCGATGCTTCCGGTGCGGTGGAGACCAAGCTTTCCCTGGCGCCGCTTGCTTCGTTGCTGCCGGGAGGCTTTGCGTGGGCTCCGGCGCCGAATGGAATCGATACCGCGGTGAGTGCGAAGCAACATTGGGCCTACGGCCATCTTTCCGCGCTGCGGTCGGGTGAGGCGGCGGGGGTTGTCAGTGCGGTGATCAAGAGCGGCGCCGGGCCTTCCATCTACGTCACGTTTGTCGCGGAACCCGGCAGCCAGTTGGTGACGGGAATGAATCCCGCGGTACGCGGTGCCAAGGAGAGCGACAGCCAGCTCGATAAATACTCGCGGCCATTCCTGATGCTGCGGCACAAGGCTGGAAATGGGCGCAGCCGTTTCGTCGCGGTGATCAGCAATGAGCCTGTGGAGGTGGCAGCCAGCGGGAACTCGATCAAGGTTACGCATCAAGGCAGGGTGGAATCGATCGACATCCGTGCTTCGCGCCCTGCGGAGAAGCTTGAACTCTCGGCCATCGAAGCAGGAGAACTGGTTTTGAATGGCCGCGCGAAAGTGTTGCCGCGTGCAGGCGAGACAATCCGCATGGTGACAGCCGATGGCTGGGTGTATCCGTTTACCGTGGTGGCGGCGAACCAGGCTGACCAGCAGGTGCGCGTGCGGATTGCCGAGAGCCTGGCATTCCAGTTTGACTCAGGCGCGAGGCACCTCTCGCTGCGTGCCTATCCTCGCCGCGAACACACGGGCGCTGTTTCCGTGGACTGGCTTGCGCGCTAACCTACTGCTCGATGGGCCGCACCCAGATGTTGCGGAACTGCATGGGAGTCTGCTTCACCTTGGGATGAAAATGATCCTGGAGCAGCAGTTTTTCCGGACCCTCCGGGCAGCCGCGGCGCGGCACCACCGGTACATGGTCCTGCACCAGTACGCCGTTGTGCAGGAGCGTCAGCCGGCCGGGCTCCACCAGTTTTCCATTGGCGCACTTGGGCTGATGGAAGACAATGTCGTAGATCTGCCAGTGGTCGGGCTGTTCGGAGGCATTGACCGAAGGCGGGAAGAAACCGTACAGCGAAGCGTTGGTGCCGTGCGGATAGGTCGGATTGTTGATCGCATCCAGAATCTGAATCTCGTAACGCGTTTGCAGTTTCACGCCGCTGTTGCCGCGTGCCTGGCCGGCGGCCTCGGGCAGGTTGAACAGGTGGACGGTCGCGACGCCGGTGGCCGTGCCGTCGTTGGCGAACGTGGTCACGCCGGTCTCCAGGCTCTTCACGCCCAACGGGCGATCCTGGACCAGGCACGAGACCTCCACGTTGCGGGGAAGTAGCCACCGTTAGCGCTATCTCCAATCCCAACCGGGGGGGTGATGCAGCATTGACCAGAGATCTGATGGTCTTCTGCAAACGAGCCCAGCAGCGC
>Ga0118677_10005109_pt1 | contig 23278 bp, 17 predicted proteins | sample AliMusrvi5mmetaG_FD_86154 | JGI IMG/M metagenome (GOLD analysis project Ga0118677, IMG submission 86154)
AGAGAAAATTTGTAGATTTGAGCTACCAAAGTAAAAACAATCAGACAGAGTTCAGATTACACTCCCACGAAAAAATAGAACAGGCATAAAAAAACAACCGCTTAATCACCGTACGCCTCCCAAATAGAATCAAAAGTACGTTTCATCTACCACTGTAATTGCATTCTTTTTAAACAGCAATCTTCAGAAATTTTGGGAGGTTGCATTTTCTCAATGCCCCAAAGCATTGCCTTATAGATTCTTTTTCACAACTGTTCTAAATTAACCGTAATAATCATTCTTTTTCTTTCTCTATAAAAAATATTAGCCTTTGGGAACCTTTCGAGCCATCTATTTGTGTCCTGCTACTTTGATAGTTAAGATTTTTTGGCTTCGAGTTATTGGATACATATATTTCGCCAATTAGAAAGGCAAATAGCCTCCTTTTTTGTCCTTTCCCTAACCCTCCCAGCCAAATATCTTTAACCAAAAACAAGATTATGGCGGAAATTCAAACCATCAGGCGCAACCTTGCACTCAAAGAGTATGAGATTAATGAGAAACCAGACGGAAAACAGACTATTTTCTCGATCAGGTTTGTAAAGAAAAACGGAGAACTGGTCTTTATCCCTCGTGCTGTTGCAGCTGGACTTCAATTCAATGGAAAAGAAAACCGTATGCGTGGTGTACTGCCCGTTGATGGAGATAATATTGGCTCCGGTCATGTGACCCCGGTACATATTGATGGGATTATTGAGTGGAACGGGAAAAAAATCAGAATGTAATGGCAGATATCTTATTCAACAAATCAGGCATTCCATTAATTGCATACGGGAAAAGTTACCAGGCAACCACAACCGGTACCCCAGCTGAAAAGCCAAAAAATACTTCACAGCCTAAAAATCCGGATGAAGATAAACTCACGGTCGGAAATGTCCAGATATCGGCATGGGGACCGGCCAATAATTTTCCGACTATTGCCGATGCCATAATTAATAGTGTCGGTGTGCTAAATACAGGATTGAAGTTTACGCGAAACTTCACGATGGGTCAGGGAATATTTGCCTGTAAAGTATCGGATTACGATGAACAAGGCAATGAAATCCTTGAAAGGGTCAAAGACAAAACCTTGATCACGTTTGCGAACTCCCGGCTGGTCCGCCGGTTTATGTCGAAAGCCTTGCGCGATTACCTGAAATTTGGATGTGCATTTGTGCAAATACTCATGAATGCTGATGGCAGCAAAATAGTTGGGATAAATACCATCAATGCAAAATATTGCAGGTTAAGCATGGCCGATCAAAACGGAGTAATCAAGCAATGCGTTGTTTCCGGAAGATGGCCCGATACTCCCGGAGAAGGGTACTATCAAATCTATGATGTTCTTGATGAATACGACCCTTTTGCCGATTTGCTGCGCCGTCGTTACGGAAATAAGGTTGCCGGAAAATCATTTATCTATGTGATTCGTGACTCCTGGGGAAATGGTGAGTATTACAGCTCTGCCATCTGGTGGGCCGCGTACCTTGCCGGTTGGATCGATATTGCAAAGAAAGTACCTTCATTTCTGAAAAAAGCTTACGAAAACCAGATTACCTGGAAGTGGCATATCCAGATTCCCTATGCTTTCTGGGACAAGCAGTTTCCTAAAACGGACTTCCCGGATACCGAATCGCGAAAGCAGTCCATCGAAAACTATATGGACAGTATTGAAGCCAATTTATGTGGAACGGATAATGCCGATAAACCGATATTCACCTTCTTTGAGATTAATCCGCAGAACGGACGAGCTGAAGAACAGTGGATCATCAAGCCACTGGAGAACAAACTGAGCAATGAGCAAAACCTTGTGACTTCGGCTGCAGCCAACTCCGAAATCATGTTCTCGATTATGGTCAATCCCAATGTTCTTGGCGCCGGAATGCCAGGAGGAACCTATGCAGGGAACCAGGGTGGTAGCAATATCCGGGAAGCTTACCTGGTCAATATTGCCAATTGCTGGCTCGATCGACAGGATCTTCTCGACCCGCTTGAGCTTTATATCCGTTACAATGGTGCCGAAGAAGATATTGAATGGCGATTCCGAAATACGGTGCTCACAACACTCGATACAGGCGCCGGCACTACCAAAACACTTTCATAAGTTCGTGTAATTCGTTTGAAATTCGTGAAAAATGTTATTCAGCAAAGAGAAAAATCCAAAAATGGAAGAAATCAGGGAGTTTGTCCCTGTAAGCTCTTCCTCCGATTTCGATAGTGTAGCACCGCATATTTCCAATGCGGAGCGCGATTATCTGATTCCGCTAATCGGTTCCGATATGTATGCAAAGCTGATCACTTTTTATAAAACGGAGATTGTGGAAGAATTAACCGAACCAGATCAAAAAACAGAAAAGTTACTTCGTTTGGTTCAATCCGCCGTAATTCAAATTGCCTATTGGATCGGATTTGACCTGTTGAACTCACACATTTCCGACGGTGGGTTTAAACGGACAGAATCAACTTCAGTGAAGGGACTTTTTAAATACCAGGAAGAAAATCTCAAAACCTATTTCCGGACAAATGGCTTTAATGGTCTTGACACTGCTTTGCAATACCTTGAAATAAACAGTTCCGATTTTGGTGAATTCTCCGAATCACCAGCTTTCACATTGCTTAAATCGGCATTTATACAGACGACCGACATTTTTAACGAGCTCGTTTTTATCAATAAAAGCCGTCTGACTTTTCTGAGGATGAAGTCGCACATGCAATTGATTGAAGATACTGAAATATCAACCATTCTGGGGCCTACAGCTTTTGGGTTCGTGAAATCAGAAATGGTAAAAGCCAATCCGGCAGCAAAAGTGACAGCTTTACTTGCCTATATCCGCAAACCAATTGCTTTTCTCGCATCTGCCCTGCTCATGGAGGAAAGTGGTGCTGATCTGACAGATAACGGGCTTTTCTTTACCTCGACCGCTTCAGGTTTTAACAACGATACCGAGCGAAAACCATCCACACCAGATCGGATTGCCATCCTTGTAAAACGTAACCGGAACATTGGAAATGCTTATCTCGATCAGCTCCGGAGTTATCTGACCGCTAATTCGTCAGAATGGAGCGAAGTAACACCATCATCCGGAAAAGTTTTCCGGCGTGACAATACCAACAAAAAAACCTTCTGGGCATGATCGATATCACGATAGAATACCCCGGTCCTTTTTCCCGACGAACAGCCAAAGGTAAAGCTCCCTCATCATGGGCAGAACTTACACAAATGCAGTTTATTGCCATTTCAGTAACAGTAAATGGAATAGACCCTGATTTCCGTTTCTTATCCGTTCTAACGGGTATAGACCAGAATCTGTTGAAAAAACTCTCGCCGTTCGACCTCTTAAAACTTTCAGAAGCGATAGATTTCATTGGCCGGGCCGGGAATTCTTATTCCAAATTTTTGATTGCAAAAATACCAGGAACCGACGTCGTTGCGCCTAAACCTAAACTTGCCGGATTAACATTTGGTCAGTTTATCTATACTGAATCGTACTATAACGATTGGTTGTCAGGGAAAGATGAAACAACACTTAATAAATTCATTGCTTCGCTTTACCTGTATCCTAACGAAAAATTCAAAAGTGAAACGATAGGTAACAAAGCTGAAAAAATCAAATCAGTCAGGATAGATATCCGGCAGGCCATTGCCTTCAATTATGGTCTGATTATGATCTGGCTTCAAAAATGCTATCCGCTTATTTTTCAGGGCAATGTAGAGGCAAGGCATGCATTGCCTTCACCCAACGAGCAAACCAAACAATCGCAATGGCTAAAAACCTTTGAATCACTGGTGGGTGATGACCTTATCAATCAGGATCGTTATGCCGAGCTCTCCTTACACGCGGTTCTTAGGTATCTAACCAACAAATACAAAGAGAGTATCAGAAACTCTGCTTAAGTAACGTGTAAATTCCGTGTAATCCGTTAAAACTTCGTGTAAATCGTAATTACCATGAAACCCTCATAAACTGTCGTTCAAAAAAAAGAATGAATAAAATCTATGAGGGTTCCGCGAGAATCAAGAATCTATAAATTAGTAAGTTAATCTAAATTTATTCGAGTGAAATCAAATTTTTCCGACCTGATTCAATACTTCAGGACTATAGCTGCCCAGCATGTTGATATTGGACATACCACTACTGAAAAGCACTTCTACCGTTTCGAACTCGACGAAGTGCTTACCGGATTGAAAAAAGTAAACTATCCTGCTTTAATTCTGGAAGGCTACCGCTATTCGCTTTTAGATAAACTGAGTGATAATGTCATGAAAGAGCGATCTGGAGCGTTCATGCTCCTTGGTCACCTGAACGATATTGGAGACTACGATGCCATGCACCAGTTATGGGATGACCTGGAAATGATTTGCGATGATATCATTGTCCGGATTAAATCCGATAAGCGTAATCCGGTGGCTAAAGCCATCCGTGATTTCGACCTGGGCAGTGTTAATGTTGCGCTTATCGCAAATGAAAACGATAAAAACTATGGTATTAGGTGCACATTTACCATCTCCTCGCCACTTTCGACCGATGTAAATCCGGAGAAGTGGAATTATACTGCCAATATATCTCATTAATGAACCTTTGAATCAATGGGAATAACTCAGAGTGGAATACCCGCAGTGACCGGACTAACCGATGGCACTGGTTTTGATCCAAAAGGACAGAATGAAGCAGTTTCAAAATGGGCATCTATGGTGCAACGCCGATTGCGGGACCGTACCTCCGTTTTTGTCCATGGCAAAGATGGAACCATCAGTCGCCCCGGACGAATTGAGAGAAATCTTAATGATAGCATTAAATCACTAACTAAGAAATCATACGGTGTGATTGACCGGGTGACCTATACCTTTGAGCGGCACGGTGTGTTTGTTCATAAAGGGGTTGGTCGGGGGTACAAAATGGAAGGTGGTATGGTAATTCGAACAGCCAAAACGGAAGATCCTACCACACGTCAGCCAACGTGGCTAGGAGACAATCCCCGTCCGCGACTCCCCAATGAATGGTTCAATCCTTTACTGGACCAAACTCTGCCAGAACTGGCTGATAAACTTGCTGAAATTAATGCTGATGCTGTGTTGAATGCGACACGAATGATGATCAGGTAGTAAGGGTAGATCTGGGTGTCTGCCTTTTAAAAGGCGAAAAGGACAGAACCGGGCGGCTCCATCCTTTTACTAAAACTTAAACTAACTAACTAAACCGATCAAATGTAAGCCTATTGCACTTAACTTCAAAATATTTTAAGTTAACGAATTGTAAAAGAATTGAAAAGTTGTACGATACAAATTATAGATATTCTCTGATCCAAAATTAAAAATATCAGGAATTTAACAATTGCTGTACTTCCTTTTGTAGGATGGGTAAATAGCGATTCACAATTAACCATATAACATCATCCGATACACTATCATAACCATGAATTATCCTGTTTCGGGTATCGACAATCTTTCTTGAATCTGTAATTTGGAAGTTTGGGTCTGCCTTTAGTATTCGGTCCATAGCTTCGCCGATAATCTCGATGTTTCGTTCAATTGCTTTGCGGGTTTTTAAGTCCTTCTGAAAAGCAAAGAAATTTCTTTCCCCTGGTAAAAACTCATTTATCTCAATAATTGATTGTTCAATATCCTTTAAACAAGCTAAAATATCATATGATGATTTATCCTCTTGCATAAATCAATGATTTTGAACCATCTATATTACTACGAATGTATGGATTTTTGATTGCCTTGTTTTCGAGCAAATCAATTGGCCGTTTAAAAAGATCTTGTAATGCAAACTTTAAATTAAAATAACTGTCTGCATAGTCAAATGGGTCATTCGAATCAATATCGACAACTAAATCAATGTCACTATTATCCGAAAACCTATTGGTTAATACTGACCCAAAGACATATAACGATTTTACTTTATTTCTAAAGCACAAGTCCTTAATCTCAGCGGTGTAACTATCCAGAAACATATTCTATATTTTTAGTCAAATTTAATTAATCTTGATGAACTTCCAAAATTGGCTGAGATTAATGCTGATGCGGTGTTGCGACACGAATGATGATCATGTAATAGTTAATGGAATGCAATATAGCCAGAAAGGGAATGTACAAAACGTCTCTATCCACATGTACTATTCATGATGCGGGTAACTATACCCCTTTTAAACTATATTGTATTTTGTGTCAGCTGCTTAGTTTATTATTATGTATTCTTTGTCCCGCTTTGTAGCAATAAATAGTTAAAGGTAAAAATAAAAGTATCATTATAATACTCGGAAAACTTCCTAAATATAAAACTTTACTTTGCATACCAGTAGACATCAAGGGAATTATTATTAAAGCATGGAAAAGAATAGAAGGAATAACAGAATTGGTCTTGACCCTCAAATATTGCATTATGATTCCTATCTCAAAACAGTTAATAATAAACAATGGAAAACTAATCCAGAAATGCCCCGCGAGGCTGTAATAATGAGTTGGAATATGCCAAATTGCCCAAATCAAGTTAATTATTATGGTGATTTGAAACCATTTCAAATCTTTTAATTTGCTAAATAAGTATCCACGCCAAGCAACTTCTTCTGTAAGCCCAAGAATCAGTGCAATTACACAAAACATTTCAATTTGACCCATATTTGACATCGAAAACTCAGAAAATCCAAAGTGGGTTTGAATAATAACCATTAAGAACAATAATACATAAGTAATTAATATTATAGCTATGAAAGACAATGGGTTAAATCGGTTAAAATTAAATAGCGAAAACTTTTCACGTTGAATCAGTAAAAATGTGATTGCAACAATCATTGGACTAATATCCATATGCAGGAATCTATACATTAAAATCCTTACAGTCACCACAGAAATTAAAAAAGTTAATGCGAAAATCAATTTATTTTTCATATTTTAATTGTTCCTAGTTAATATCCTCAAGTGATGATATATCATTAATTATGTAATACGAATCTACTCAAAGTGTTTTTCTACAATTAGGCGCCACATCTTATACGCCTGATACAATCAGATCTACCTTGCAATTCTGGGTGAATAGGTCTGACTACCGTCAAATTTATATTGTAAAACTAATTCTATTTATTGAGAAACCATCGATATAGTGCTTTATAATTTTAAAGGTTACTTTATCTAAATCTGTCCTTTCCATCTCTCTCACATCCCTGTAACTTAGCCCAAAACAACAGAAATGGCCACAAGTTACAACCGCAGGATCAATCTTTTCATTAACGGTAAAGAAGTCAGTAATGATATTCGAAGCATTAGGGCAGAGATGACCAAACTGGTTAATGAACAGGCCCGAATGACCATCGGAAGCCAGGAATACATTCAGCATACCCGGAAGATAAAGGAATTAAAAGGTATCCTGGCCGAACATAACGGGCAAATTGCGGCTGTCTCAAAATCATGGAGCCTCGCCAAAATGGGTGATTCCTTCAATAGGTATTTCTCCATGTTGCAGGCTGGAGCAGCAGCTCTGGTTGGCCTGGTTCTGGGTTTTAAAGCTTTGGTCAAAGTCTATAATGATTTTGAAGAGCGTGTATCCAACCTTTCTGCCCTTACAGGACTAACTGGTAAAAATCTGGAATGGCTTTCAGAGAAAGCAAAAGAACTGAGTACTTCAACACTTGAAGGGGGTATCCGGGTAACTCAGAACGCCCAGGAGATTGTTGACGCTTTTACCAAAGTGGGGTCCGCCCGTCCGGAACTGCTTAAAAATAAGGAGGCCCTTGCCAAAGTAACAGAGGAAGCCATTATCCTGAGTAATGCTGCTAAAATAAAACTTCAACCGGCCATTGAAGGATTGTGTATGGTGATGAACCAGTACAATGTTTCGGCAGAAGAGGCGCGACGAATCATTAATGTCCTGGGAGCAGGAGCAAAGGAGGGTGCAGGGGAAATTCCATACTTGACCGTTGGTTTCGAGAAGGCTGGTACTACCGCAGCGATGGCTGGCATGTCAATCGAAACATTGGCAGCCACACTCGAAACCCTTGCCCCCCGGTTTTCGCAGCCTGAAATTGCCGGACGCGGATTAAGAGGGATGCTTCTTCACCTGCAAACGGGCGCCGACGATACCAATCCCGCCATTGTGGGTTTGTCAACCGCACTGGAAAATCTGGATAAGAAAATGCTTACTCCCCAGGAGAGTCTTAAAATGTTCGGCCTCGAAAATATTAATGTGGCCAACACCTTAATCAGGAACCGTGAAGAACTAAAGAAATACGAAAAGGCTATGACCGGCACTAATGTCGCCATTGAACAGGCCCAGATCAATACCGATAACAATAATGCCAAACTGGCCCAGGCGGGTAACCGGATCAACATCATAGCCAATGATCTGGGCAAAAAACTGACTCCTGCCATGCATACCGTTACCGGCTATTTTGGAATGTTCCTTAGAGGGCTCATTGTCCTAATTGATGTATTCACGGTTTATGGAAGGGTAATTGTTACTTCTGCCTTAGCCATTGCCGGCTATACTGTGGCCTTAAAGCTGCAAACCATGTGGCAAAACAGAGCCAACCAGGCAACACTGGGTCAGATGATTGTGCAGCGGGCACAAATCATAATTACAGAAACATCAATAATTGCAACCAATTTATGGGCAGCTGCTGTAATGCTGCTGACCGGTAACTTCAAAGGCGCTGCACAGGCGATGCGTGTTGTCAACGCCACATTTAAATTAAATCCCATTGGCCTTCTAACGACCGCGGTTATTGCCGGCGTTTCAGCCTGGCAATACTTTATTCAGAAACAGAAGGATGCAGCCGAAGCAGCTAATGCCACTAAAAAGATACTGGAGGATGAAATGAATATGACCAAAGGTTATTCCGGCGAAATCATTAAAGAGCAAAATAACCTGGAGGCACTGGTAAACTCAATCATTCACACCAACGAAAACGAAGCGATCCGCAATGTCCTGATCAAAAAATTGAGGGATCAGTACCCTTCGTTTTTAGGGTTGATGACTGATGAAAAGGTTACCAATGAACTGTTGGCCTTGAAACTGGCTGAAGTTAACGGTCAGTATGCCGAAAAAATACGTCTTGCAGCCTTGAATGCCAAAAGCATCGCCTATAACAATGCATCCATAAAAGCAGAAGAACGTAAACTGGCTATCGAGGATGAATTGGTACAGGTTGAGAAAGAAAGGTACCGGATCGGTGATCAGAAATCCGATGAACAGGTTTCAAAACTGAACAAGGAGTATCAAAATCTGAATAGCACGTTAGCCAATTACAAACAAAAGCAGGAAGAGATAAGCCTTGCAATCACCAACCTTGACAAGAAAAATAAAGAAAGTAATACGCTAAAACATGTTGAAGATCAACTGAATTACTTGTCTTCCGTCCGAAAAAATTACACCCAAAAGATTAAGAAGGCGCAGCAGGAGGAGAAAGCTGATGAAGCGGAACATTACCGGCAGGAATTAAAACTGGTCGATGGTCAGATTTTATTGATGCAGGAGAAGAAAAAAGCCTTGCTCTCTGGGCCTTCAAATGCGCCATCACCGAATCAAAATCCCGATGGTGAAGGCGATGAATCGAAACGAACAAAAGACCTTGTCGCCTTGAAGGAGCAGGAACTGGAAGCGGCAAAACGAATGCCCGGAACAACCACAATTGAAATTTCTGCACGGAATAAAAAGGTGGAAGCGATTCAAAAAGAGATCGATGTTCTAAATAACCTGGGCAAAACCCATTCTGAACTTGCAGATAAAGAGGAAAAACAGGAAGACAAGAAAACAAAAAAGGAACTGGAGCAATTGGAAGCTGCCAATAAAACCCGGGTAGCAGCAATCAATAAAGATCATCTGGAAGAAAAAACTACCGATGACCAGTATGATGCTGAAATACTGGCACAAGAACTGGTATTCCTGCAGGCTAAAATGAACCTCTATAAAAAAGGGTCAAAGCAATACGAAGAGGCGCATGCGCTTTTCCTCGAGAAACAAGTCAAGGCGGAACACCTGGTTAAAAACCTGATCTTAAAAGCCAATAGAGAGCTGGCCGAGGCCAAAATTGATAACCTCAAAGATGGTATTGAAAAAGAGAAAGCCCTGGAAGAGCAGCGCTGGAAGGATGAATTGATTGCATTGAAAAAGCGGCTGAATGACAAGAAGGATTTAACCAAAGAGGATCTGGCGCTGAACGAGACGATCAATAAAATCATTGAGGAAAAAACAAAGGCCCATGTCAAAAAGACCACTGACCTGAACAGAGCCGGGGAGCTGGAAAAACAGATGGACAAAGCCATTATCGATAAGGCTAATTCCAAATCGGATGAGCAGCGGTGGGCGGCAGAAACTGAATTGGCACATGCACAGCATGATCAGGAGATCAAGGAAGCAGATGGTAATGCCGCTAAATTAGCCCAGGCAGAACGCAACCTATCCGACAAGCTGATCGCAATTAAAGCAGAAGAACTGGATAAACGTCAGGCCATTGGCGATGCCATATTCGGTGCAGCCAACTCGCTGTTTGGATCACTGTCTGATTTGGTTGGCAAGGAGAGCGCTTTGGGTAGGGCCATGTTCCTTTTTCAACAGGCAGCGGCCATCGGTCAGATCGTATTTAATACAGCCATAGCCAATGCCAAGGCAGTGGCAGCATCACCCTTAACCTTTGGCCAGCCATGGGTCACGATCAATACGGTAACTGCAGGAGTAAGTATTGCCAGTGTTCTTGCCCAGACGATTGGTCAACTATCCGGAAGCAGCAAAAAAAATAAGGTTTATACGTCGGGTGGTTACACGGGTGACGGCGATCTGTACGAACCTGCGGGTATCGTCCATAAAGGGGAATATGTGATCCCTCAGGATGGAGTAAAGAATCCGCGGTTGCAGCCTCTGATCAACATTTTCGAAATGGCCCGTAAAAATAACCGGCTCGCACGACTTGATCTGAATCCCATGGTGCCAATTGCCGCCCAATCGCGCGGATTTGCAGCAGGAGGATTTGTTACAACCTCGGTCACTAACCCCCAATTAACAAATCAACCAGGTCAGTATCGTGATCCGGAATTGTTATCCGCCATCAAAGAACTGAATAAACAGCTTAAAGAGGGGATAAAGGCAAATGCGTATATCAATAAATACGGCGCCAACGGCCTTTCAGACGCGATCAATGACATTACAAAATTCAATGCGAAAGTTTACAAAAAATGAAAAATAAGGAACGATGAAATTAACCATAGGCGGAAAACAAGTTGCACTTCCCATTAACAGCAAGATTAGTATCGAGCGGGTATCACCATTAATGAACGATGATTCGGGATCCTATTCGTTCCCGTTCACGGTTCCAACACTGCCGAACCAGCAGAACCTTGGTTGGCCGGGAAACCTGAACCGGGTTGGGGATATTGCCGACCAGTCATTTATTCTGGAGGAGGGTGGAATTCAGCTCTTGCGCGGTGAGGTCGATTATGATGATATTACGGCAAAGGAAATCGGAATAATTCTGCAAAGCGGGCACACCGAGTTTAAGATGAAAATGGAAGGCCGGAAACTGAATGAAATTGATTACGGATCTGAGTGGTGGCCGGCATCAAATCTATATGCCCCCGTTACCCCTTCGCTGGCTGATAAGCTTGCAGAGTGGGATCTGGCCAATACCACAGATAACGGCAGGTATGCAGCCGCCCCTTTTCTGATCTCAATTGATGGAGTACTTAAAACTGTCAATTACCAGGACTGGAGCGGAGCGGGCGATACCACGATCCATCTTGAGAATACTCCCGCAGGGGCTGCAGGTCAGAATGCCATCGGTTTTTTGTGTTTGCAGTTTAAAATAAGTTTTGTGATCGGGAAAATATTTGAAAGCGCCGGATTTACGGTTACTCGGAATGATCTGAAGGATTCAGAATTTTGTAATGCGGTGTTTTTAGGCAAAGTAATGCACCTGGTTCACTATGGAGCGGCTAAACTGAACATGGAATTTGATCTACTTTATTACGCTAAGCTGATGCCTGAAATTGAGATACTCTCCTTTTTGAAATCGGTTAAGGATCTGTTTTGCCTGGTCTTTATCATCGACGAGATGCGAAAGGAGGTACGGATCAAATTTGTTAAAACCGTTTTTCTTCCTGTAAACCTCGATGCACTGGAATTAAAGGAGTTGACCGGGTGGACCCATAAGGAGGTAAGAGCCCAGAAAGGGTTTTGGCTTACCTACGGGAATCAGGATAATGAGGTTGATACCCGGAGTAATTACCCGGAGTGGATTAATCAGGTGTATTCGCTTCCTACCCCTTCCACAGAAGGGGAGATAGTCCGGATCCCAAGGCTGGACCGTGATTACATCACTATTCTAAATGACAACAAGGATCTGGAATGGCAGGAGATCGGAAGACTCAAAGCGTATCCGGAACTACCCGGGGAAAATGTTGTGGAGATTGATGTAAAAGTACCGGCACAAAAACAGTATGTCAATCATTCGATTGTACTTGAATGTCCGTACCTGCCTAATCTTACGCTCCAGGATTATACCAAAATGTATTATGAGCGTGATTTTACTTCCGATGTGCCATTAACGATTACGCTTTATCACGGCAGGCGAACCTTCGCTGAATTGGTGAATTATCCATACGCTTCGGCTGCAAAGGTTTCCATTGACGGGCTGATCGATACCGGGTTATCGCTCAAACCGGCATACCTGTACAATAGCCTTTATTCAGAATTTTTGAACTGGCAGACCTTCCGTGCACGGGGGTTCACTAAATATGTTGAGCTGTCATTGGTGCAGCTCTGTGCCCTTGAGTGGGGGAGACGGTATATGATCAGTGGCGTCCAGGTGATTTTCAGTAAGATCAGTTATGATTTGCCATACGATGGGAAAGTGATGGTGGAGGGGTTTACCGCGTGATAAAATGTCCTTTAACAGCTTTGGACGATGGGATATCTTTCGTGAAAAAATAGTCCTAAGTGAACTGTATTTAATATCCCATGAGCACAATCCTTCAACAACCCGACTCGCTAAACCTTTCTGGAAACCTCAAAAAGTTTATCCTCTCAACAACCACTGAGGTAACTTTTATACTTCACAAAGGGGAGACTGTTATCCTGAATGAAAAATATCAACCCGGCGCCGATGGTCTCGTAAGCATTGATCTTCATTCTGTGATTGAACGACTTTTGGATCTTGTTATTCCACAGACCTCAGTGAATGTACAGGAACAAACCGAAGGAACCGGTGATTTTACCGCTACCATCGACGGGGGTGCCCCAATCGTGTTTCGGGTAATTAAAGGAGGGGTCGCAGAACTTGTGGATCTCACTGCCAGTCCATGGCTTGACCTGCATTGGCTCACCTGGCAACCACAAACAAAACCGATTCTTCAGCAGGCTCCCGAGTGGCTGGGAATCTATCCTCTCTCTGCTGGAAATGTGATGATAACCGGCTATTTTACTGATGGAAACAGTTATACAGGCGTTTACACTGCACTTGCGGCAGGAAAATTATACAGTATCAATACCAGCTGGAGCGAAGTGGCAGAGTGGTTACTCAATCTGAAAGGCGGTAGTAGCCCGGATCTGAATACTCAGCCTGCCGCATGGGATGTATGGTTTGAAGTTGGCTCAGTACGCAAGACCCCGATACAGAGGTACCAGCTCCGGAACTGTGGTGACCAGGAGCATTTGTTCGTGTGGGTCAATACCATTGGAGGCATTGACTCCTATTCGTTTACCGGTTCCATGGAACAGGACGAGAAGCTGGAGCATAAGAATGCACTCTACCAGGATGACTCGATCGGTGAATACGATCTGGATAAACCACGGGAGATCAGGCAGGGGACGGGATACCTGGACCCGGAGGAGAGTTTCTGGATCAAGGATTTCTTCTATTCACGGAAGAAAATGGTAGTAAGACCGGACGGATCTTTCCGGCAGGTGGCAGTAATCAGTTCAAAAATCCTGACCAGCACCGAAAATGATGAGTTTGATTATGAGTTTACCTACCGGATGGGAATCGATTCCCAGATCCTTAACCTGGAACGGACTCATGCTGTACTTCCGGCACCGGAGGGGCTCTCCGCTTTTTTTTTGACTGATTTGCTAAGTTCACTCACAGAGGCATCCTATCATCAGAGCTTAATCATGGCCGTTCAATCGCCATACGCGATCGGTTGGCAGAAACTTTCAATGGCCGAGCTCTGGGGAGGCGCATTACCCACCCTTATAGACGGAACGACCATTCGTATTATCAACGGTAAACTGGTAGCTTACGGAGGAATCGGTGGTGGGGATGTTACGATGATCGATCTGGTCAGAAGTTATTTGGACAGCCTGAATATCGCGTACAATGATTCACAAACGGAATTGATCAGTGGGGCAATGCTCTGGGAGCATGACCTGACATACCAATCCACAGATACGGTCGTTTATAAGATTCTTGGAGTTCATTATACAGCTATACGCACTGAGCTTACTTTGGCTGCAGCAGATCCAAACCTATCGCGGATCGATATTTTTTATGCCGATCCGTATTCAAATATCGGGATATTGCAGGGAACACCTGCCGCGAACCCCTTGAAACCGGAACTGCCCGGAACAATGGTTGAAGTGGGCTCAGTACTACTGGCTCCCGGAGCATTAACCCCATCGAACGCCGATGTCGAAAGGGTGTATGATGAGCATACTCCGAACGAGTGGACCGCCTCCGAGGTGCATGATCCGGATGTGCTGATTGATTTTGATTGTTCGTTCGAACCGTTATCCGGGACGAAAAGGATACAGGTTTCGATAGAGGCTACCGTTGGAGCGCAGGATCATTATGTGGGTGAGCTTTATCATGGTGGAGTGATCTTTAAAATCCTAAGTCCTACCACAGGACTGATCTCAGCTATCGAAGATACAGCCCTTGAAGTGTTTTACGAAAGTCTTTCGGGCGGATCGCCATACAGTACCGGGGCACGAGGGACAGCAATCGGAACGGGGAAAGCAAATTCTGATCTGCTGCTGGCACATCCCAGAGCAAAAGATCATGCCGTAAAATACTGCAATGATCTGATAACAGGCCCCTATGATGATTGGTATTTGCCTTCAGAGCAGGAGCTGTACGCGATGTATTTAAACCGGTTTGCAATCGGGAACTTTGCCACCAAAACCTACTGGTCCAGTTCGGAGGTTACAGGCGCCCATGATTACGATACGGCCAGATGTCTAAGGTTTTCGGACGGTGGCATATTCTCCAGGCTAAAAAACAATGGTTATGCAGTAAGGGCGATCCGGATGTACAATGACCTGACTGATCCCCCTGATCCGAGTGCTGACACGTATTTAACGACAGAAAATACGGTACTTAGCTTTGTTGCGCCTGAAGCTTTTCCGGTTCGGGACGGGATTCTTTCGCTTAATATCAAGAGTGCACTTCCCTGGCGTGATAATTCCATGATCCGGATTGAATCTTTTCTGGGAGTAACCAGAACGGGAAGCGTCTCCATGTCGAAGCTGACCAATATGTTCTCTTACCGGCCCGGGGATGATACCTGGCGCAAGATAGCAATTCAGATGTACCAGTTAGCCCCCACACAAAACACACTTGACTGTTTCCGGATCACCTTGATGGGAAGCTGGCCAAACCACCTGGATCTTGGAATTGATGATATCCGCTACCAGCACGGGACAGTCGAGGGGACTCAGTCTACCCAGGAGGGAAGACAGCAAACGGATTACACGTTTGTGGAACCTGCCGACGGGTTGCGGATGTTATTTACCACCCGATACCCGTACCTGAAAAATACCACTAAAATATCGCTCAATGGGGTGAGGCAGATCATGGGAGATTACAAACACTACATCGAATACAAGGATCAGATCTATTTTTTCTATCCCCCTGAGTTGACAAGCGGGTTCGTAATTGATTACGATACACTGGTTGCAAAGAAGAACCAGACAGCGGATTAAGAATCAATGAGTAAGTAATAAGTGAAGAAAATGGAACCGGATTTTCATCCATATATACCTCCCGAAGGGCTGATTAAACTCAGACAAATTGAACCGTTTAATCTGAACAACTACAACATTCAGTTATTTGTCAATGCGTTGATTCAACTCTTTGAGGGTGATTTTTACCAGTACTGGAAGATCAAGGGGAGCTCAGGGGTAAAAACATCGGGTTTAGGCGTACTTTACAATTGGAAAGCAGCGACCAGTTCAAAAGGGATAGCACCCGATGGATACCGACTGCCGACACGTGCGGAGATGCTGACCCTGATTACGGAAAATGGATTTGATCCGTTTGCCAATCAGTTGAAAGAGACAGGGGAAATCTACTGGGAAGATCCCAACCCGGGAACCAACGCCTCGGGGTTCTCAGCACGAGGGACCGGATTCCGGGATCTTACCAATGGCAGTTATTTTGGGATACGGGATGAATTTGTTAGCTGGACAAGTTCTGATGATGCCCCGTGTGCAGATGGTGAAGCCACCATGTTCCTGTTACCGAAAAGTAGCGAACCCTATGTTTACCCCTTCCCAAAAAAAGATGGCGCCTCAATCCGGCTGATCCGGGATACGGCAGAGGGATGGTCAGAGGGCGAAACTATGGTTGATTTTGACGGGAACATTTATCGAACCGTTAAAATCGGGAACCAGGTATGGCTAGCATCAAACCTGATTACCGAGCATTTTCAGGACGGAACAAAAATCCCGGTAGTAGAAGATAACGATAAGTGGTTTGTCCTGGAAACCGAAGCGCTCTGTTTCTACGATAACGATACAACCAATGCGTACAGTGTAGCCCCGCCGGAAGAGTTAAGAATCCACAAACATGATCTGATTCGGGTTAAAGATACCGATACCTTAAAATGGAGGATTAATGCCATTTCAGAGACGGAGATAGAAATCGTGGTGGATGGTCTGGTCAAAGCGGGTGATATTCCGGGTTTGCAGGTGCAAAGTGATTGGGAGCAGTCAAATAGCGAAGCACCGGATTTTATCAAAAATAAACCGGAACCTAAGGATCAGGTCCAGGCAGACTGGCTGCAGTCGGATGACGAGGCGCCGGATTTTATTAAAAATAAGCCGGAACCTTCAGAAGGTGGTGAAGATGGCGAATCATCCTATACTTATCTGGCTTATGCCTCGGATGCAGCGGGAACTGATTTTACCTGCGTGTTTGATCCTGCCCTGGATTTTATCGCCATTAAAACAACAACTTCACCCCTGACCACCTTTGAAGCTGGTGATTTTGCAGGGTTATGGAAAAACTACAAAGGACCAGCCGGGAAACCAGGTGATGATGGAAAACCAGGCGATCCCGGAGAGCCCGGTGCAGACGGAGCCGATGATCATTCCATGGATGTTTATATCGACTTTCTCTCCGTTACCCCTTTTGTATATAACTGTCCTTACGCCATGAAATTCACAGCCCAAATCAGCGAAGGTGCCGATGCCACGCTTTCGTCTGCCCTGAATATCAATCTAACCCAATATCAAAAACTAATAATAACCCCGGCAGAAATCGGATTAATCATCTTAAAAGGAGAATTATTATGAGCATAAGACAATACGTTCAGGTTAAAGCATTGGCATTGCCGGACCCGGCAGTTTATTGCCCGGCAAATGGGTATGACTATAATCCAATTATATACACTCCACCTATTCCAATGATGACCCCGCCTGCGGAGTCTATTTTATTACTATGCTCTAATTTAGGCACTAATTTAATTTCGCTTAATGGAACAGGTTCGTTGACTTACAAAGTATATGACTCGGTTGGAACATTGGTTATTTCACAAAATTTAGCCTCTGGCGCAGTTTTTACCTATTCTTATCCAACCAGTGCTTCTGTACCATACTATACAATAATAATAACCCCGCAGGTTAGTAATCACATATTAACATTTTATGTTTATAGTAATACTTCATTTGGTAAAAATCAACCCATCTATAAGGCAATAATCAATGCACCGTATCTGACTACTATGCAGGGTATGTTTTCTACTGTAACCTCTCTTGTTGCTTGTGATATTATATCTACAGTCGATAGCGTAACTGATATGTCATCTTGTTTTAATGGAACTTCAATTACCTATTTTAAGTTCCCGGCGCACATGAATGCAGTAACAACACTTCAGTACATGTTTCAAAATAGTAACCTAATAGCAGTTGATTTTAACAATTGTTCATTTCCGCTGCTAACTATCATGTCATATATGTTTAATGGTGCGTCATTTTTAAAGAGTCTGACAATAAATATTACTGCACCAAAAGTATATGCTTTTATAAGTTTGGCAACTTCTTGCATTGCATTAACTTATTGTAATATGGACTTTGCACCTACTCCAACGACAGGGACAGTAGCATTTGATAATGCGTTTAATGGAGATAAAAAATTAGAAACACTTATTTTACCCAATTTCGCAGCATCTGCTATACCATTTGTATTTAGTTATTTAGTAAATGGTTGCACAGCATTAAAAGCCATTAATTACAGAGGGAATATAAATTGTACCGGAACTTCTTATATGCCCATTTATTTGTGTCCGTACTTAAACACAATAACAGTGGAAGGAGATACTGTTATAACAGGGTCGGCGGGTCTTTTAGACTCTGGGCAGTATAGTACAATGCAATACATTATCATAAAGAAAGGATTTACTGGTATGATTTCTAATACTGGAATAGGCGTTAAAACAATAACGTTTTTACAAACCTTTACGACTTTAGTTCAAGTAATTTGTACATCTAAGGCAATATTGGAATTTAATTACCCGTGGCTTAGATTAACTAAGCTTTGGATTGGACAAGCTGGAGCTCCAATTCATGTGCTTGTTGTTGACTGGGTTAACAGTGTATTTGTAACTGGTACTTCATCATCACCAGCTATATACGTTGGGGGAGCTTTTTCGGCGGCTGAATTAAATGCCATTTACACAGCACTTCCAATAGCTTCTTCACCGACATATATCACTTTCAGCCCGTGTGTTGGTTATTCAACGAGTACGAAAACAATAGCTACTTCAAAAAACTACTTATTCATATAAAAACACTGGTTCTGCAACATGCACCCCAGCATTGACTATTGCAAAAGGATGGACTGTTTTGCGCTAATTTTATTTTAAAGAGTTTATTACTCGTGTGAAAATCTATCTGCAAGATGCAAAAGAACCCCCGGGATGTTTAGCCATGTTCCAGGGGTTTTGTCCTTTAGTCGCTCGGGTCTAAAATTTAAGTTTGGGAAAAATTGCAGAAAATGAATGAGACATTAATGCTGATTATTGGACCCCTGGCTGCTTCATTTGCATCGGCAGGCACCCGGGTATTCGGTTTCGATGTATCGGAAGCCAAGGTGGCAAAGGTAAATACCGGAACAAATTATATTCAGGATATTCGGCCTGAACAATGGACCAAAGTTCAGCAATTACATACCCTGACTGCTGCCACGGATTTCTCTCTGATCGCCCGGTGTGATGCAGTCATCATCTGCGTCCCTACTCCACTGGATCTTTTCCATAAGCCGGATATGAGCTTCATTGAATCGGCCTGCCACGAGATTGGGAAATACATGAAACGGGGCACCTTCGTTTCATTGGAATCTACCACCTACCCCACTACTACGGAACATTTCGTGCTTCCCCTACTGGAAGAAGCTTCCGGTTTGAAACAGGGAATAGATTTCTGGCTCGCCTTTTCACCGGAACGAGTCGATCCTGGCAATAAAATCTATGATACCCGCAATACGCCCAAAATATTAGGCGCAATGACCCCTGAAGGTCTTGAGATCGGGAAAGCCATTTATAGCAAAGCCATCGATCAAATATATACAGTGAGCTCACCACGTGTAGCAGAGATGGTGAAAATCCTGGAAAACACCTATCGACTGGTCAACATCAGCCTGATCAATGAAATGGCCCTGCTCAGTGGCAAGATGGATATTGACATCTGGGAAGTCATTGAGGCAGCTAAGACTAAACCTTATGGCTTTCAGGCGTTTTACCCGGGTCCGGGGATCGGAGGTCATTGCATTCCGCTTGATCCTTTTTATCTCGAGTACATCGCTAAGAAATTCAATTTTGACCTGACGATGATTCATACTGCCGGTCATATTGATATGATGATGCCACATCGAGCTACTATCAAGATAACTACTGCGTTAAATCGTTTGAAGAAACCGATTAATGGCAGCAAGATTCTTTTTCTAGGTGTGGCATATAAACCTGATATTGATGACGAACGCGAATCCCCTGCTCTAAAGATTATGGATATCGTGGCAGGGAAAGGTGGGGAAGTAAATTATCATGATCCTTTTGTTCTCTCCTGCATAACTCCAGACGGTAGAAATTATTCGTCTTTGGTGTTAACTTCTGAATTGCTTCAATCCAGTGACTGCATTGTGTTCACTACCAACCACTCTGCCTTCAATTCAGACTGGATTGTTGAAAACTCCAAACTCGTAGTCGACCTTCGGAATGCAGTGAAAATCGCATCTGAAAAGGTGTACAAACTTTAGAAGATGAGAAGATGAGAACTGGGACGAAGAATTTTGCCCTCATAGGTACAGCTGGTTATATCGCTCCACGGCATTTGAAAGCTATCAAAGAAACTGGGAACAATCTGGTTGCCGCGCTGGATCCGTTTGATTCTGTTGGGCTCCTCGATAGTTATTTCCCGGAAGCTTCATTTTTTACAGAGTTTGAACGGTTTGACAGACATGTCGAACTGCTAAGAAGAAGATGGGATAATGGGCAAATGGGCACTGAGAAAATAAGAGAGGGAGAAGACGAGAGAAACGGAACCGGGAAAGTGGATTATGTTAGCGTATGTACTCCTAACTATCTTCATGATGCACACATACGGTTTGGATTGAGGGTAGGCGCTGATGTGATCTGCGAGAAGCCCTTGGTTTTGAATCCCTGGAATATTGAGGCACTAGCTGAGATTGAAAAGGAAACAGACAGAAAAGTTTACAATATTTTCCAGCTCAGGCTTCATCCATCCATTATTGCTTTAAAGAAAAAGATCAGTGAGGATCCGGCAGACAAGATATATTCCCTTGATTTGACCTATATCACCTCCCGTGGAAACTGGTATTACACCAGTTGGAAGGGAAATGTATCGAAAAGCGGAGGCATTGCCACCAACATTGGCGTTCATTTCTACGATATGCTGACCTGGGTATTCGGAGAGGTGAAAGAAAATATTGTCCATGTGGCTTCACATGATCGCGTATCCGGATTGCTGTATTTGGAAAAAGCAACAGTCCGTTATTTTTTAAGTATCAACGAGGAGACCTTGCCTTCAGAGATCAGAAACGCGGGAAAGCGGACTTTTCGCTTATTGGAAATGGATGGCGAAGAGATCGAATTCAGTGACGGATTTACTGATTTGCATACGGAAAGTTACAGGCAAATCCTTAGTGGCAATGGGTTCCCACTCATGGATGCCATGCCTTCCATTCAACTGGTACATGACATCCGCCATGCAAAACCTGTCGGGTTGAAGGGAGATTACCATCCTCTTGCCAAGCTGGCTATCCGTCCGCACCCTTTCACTATTTCCAGGAAATAGGAGTGAAAAATTTAATATCAAACCAATTTAACATATACCATATTTGTTAAAAAACCTTATATTTGCAGTTAGAACTGAAAATGGTGAAACAACTTTTTTCTTGTGTTGACGTTTGATAACCTAATAATCCTTTAGTATGCGGGAGTTTGTGTATGTGTTGGCAAGCTTTCTGATTGCATTGGTTGTCTCCTACAGGGCAATACCCACTGTGATCAATGTTTCACGTCAATTAAAATTGTTTTCTGAGCCCAACGGACGTTCTGCGACGATTCACCGCATCCCAACGTTGGGTGGAGTGGCTATTTTTATCGGATTTGTATTAGGACTTACCCTCACCAGAAATGGCTATATCCTGCCTGGCCTTACCTTTATCATCGCTGCGGTAATGATCATGTTTTTTGTGGGGCTCAAGGATGATATTGTCTCCCTTAGTGCCACAAAGAAATTGATATCTCAGTTGATGGTCGCCGGCATTCTTATTTTCCTGGGTCACTTCCGTTTCACCAGCCTTCATGGATTTCTTGGCATAGAAAATATTCCTACCTTCATAAGCGTTCCATTGACGGCTTTTGTGATGATTGTATTCATCAATGCATTTAACCTGATTGATGGGATCGATGGTCTTGCCGCCGGTCTCAGTATTTTTGCCGGCTCTGTATTTGGAATTTGGTTTTTCCTGAGTGGGCATTTTGAATTCTCCATTGTCTCCTTCTCGTTGGTCGGTGGACTGCTTGGGTTTTTCTTCTTCAATGTTTATGGCAAGAAGAATAAAATATTCATGGGAGATACCGGGTCCTTGATTCTCGGAACCATCATGGCTGTATTGGTGATTCAATTCAATGAGTTCAATATTGACCAACGGGTTCCTTACACGGTCCTGTCGGCTCCTGCTGTATCTTTCGGCATCCTAATCTACCCGCTGATGGATACGTTGCGTGTATTTGCCATCAGGTTAGTTCAAAGAAAATCGCCCTTCGAAGCCGACAAGAACCATACCCACCACCGGTTATTAACCATGGGGATGACACATGCCAAGGCAACCTATCTGATTTTAGCAGTCAATGCAGCATTTACTTTTGCAGTCTTCTACTTCCAATGGTTGGGGGTTGCAGGGCTTATGTTCTTTAATCTGGTGGTTGGCGGAATACTCTTACTCATCCCATCTTACCTCGTTAGCAAGAGGAAATTGATCAAACCAAATGATCCCTACCAGGAAATAATTTTATTCAAACACGATCAGGTGAATGGGCATTCATTGAACGGATCAGACACTAAGGCAGGCAAAAAGATTCCTTCCAAAAAATCTGCTGAGATAGTTCCCCTCAAGAGACTCAAAGAGCAGATTCAAAGAATTGGACTCTGGTAGAGTTATGCAGCCTTTAGTTCTTTCGGCTGCTCAGGCACCGGTATTCCAAAATATTTGTCCAAAAAACGTATCTATGCCAATATTTAATGCGTATTGTGTGATTTATTTCACGTAATCTTCACTTAAAACGTGAATGTAAGTTCTCGATTCCGCAGTTTGGAGAAGGGTGAAGATCAGAAATGGGAATCGCGAAAATGAGATTTTTGTGATTCATGCAATTAGGTTATATTCGTAATAAATATGACAATGAAGATTTTGCTGCTAATTGTTTTTGTTTTATTAATTTCCGGGATACTAAAAGCCCAGGAGCAGCAGGTTGTTGTACCATATACGCTGGCCGACCGTGATCGAGCAATCGTACTCGATTCCAAAATAAACA
>Ga0118677_10005110_pt1 | contig 23275 bp, 15 predicted proteins | sample AliMusrvi5mmetaG_FD_86154 | JGI IMG/M metagenome (GOLD analysis project Ga0118677, IMG submission 86154)
AGATTCCGCTTTCCAGTGACTGTTTGAAATAACTGGCGTATTTATCTGTATCAGAAGACATTGCTTCATCCAAATTGTTTACTTTTTTCGCTTCCGTAAAGAAGAGGGTCATCATCGAACCAACCCTGTTGACTACTCCGCTTACGCCAGTTTCCTCCAGGTTTCGTTTGATTCCCTCTTCCAGACGGGCTGCCTTGCGTTCCAGCTCCGTATAAAGGTCTTTGGTCTCTTCGATCATGGTCAGCATGGCAATACCTGCTGCCATGGCCAGCGGATTTCCTGACAAGGTACCTGCCTGATAAACTGGACCAATGGGTGCCATTTGCTCCATGATCTCTTTCCTTCCGCCGTAGGCTCCTACCGGGAGTCCACCGCCAATGATTTTTCCGAGTGTGGTAAGATCGGGCGCAACACCGAAATACTCCTGAGCTCCACCTTTCGCAAGACGGAATCCGGTGATGACTTCATCGAAAATCAGCAATGCACCATATTTGGTGGTGAGTTCTCTCAGTCCCTGCAGAAATTCTTTCGTAGGAACAACAACGCCCATGTTTCCACAGACAGGTTCGAGGATTACAGCTGCAATCTCACTCCCCTTTTCCAGAAAGAGTGCCTCCACAGAGGCCAGGTTGTTGTATTCGGCCATCAGGGTATCTTGTGCCGTGCCTTTTGTAATTCCCGGACTGTTGGGAATGCCCAGCGTAATGGCGCCGGAGCCTGCTTTGATCAGGAAACTGTCGCCGTGACCGTGGTAGTTTCCGGCAAATTTAACAAATGACTCCCTTCCGGTGAAACCGCGGGCCAGCCGGATCGCACTCATGGTGGCCTCTGTACCCGAACTCACCATCCGAACCAGCTCGATGGAGGGAACCATCCGGATGATCCTTTCGGCCATCTCCGTTTCATATTCGGATGGAGCTCCAAAACTTGTGCCTTTTAATGCAGCTTCCGAAATGGCCTGAAGGATGCGTTCGTGTGCATGTCCAAAGAGCATCGGACCCCAGGAGGCCAGACAATCTATGTACTGATTTCCATCCAGGTCCGTGATGACAGTTCCCTTTGCCTTTTTGACAAATACCGGATTTAGTCCCACACTTTTGAATGCCCTGACAGGTGAATTGACACCCCCTGGGATGCATTTCTGTGCCCTTTCAAAGGCGGCTTTGCTTTGTTCGAATTTCATGAGTAACAAATCTTTTTTTTGTATTCCTGTTGGGGCGTCCCTTGTGGTCGCCCCAAGATAGATACTTTGTAATGCAAGAGAGGGCAACCACAAGGGTTGCCCCAACTGAAACTTTATCCCTTGAGAATTTTTGCCGCTTCAACGGCGTGGTAGGTAATGATGATATCTGCACCGGCTCTCTTGATAGAGGTAAGGATTTCCATCATGACACGCGGACCATCGATCCAGCCGTTGGCTTCAGCCGCCTTCACCATCGAAAATTCTCCGCTGACGTTGTAGGCAGCTACGGGCATTTTAAATTCATGCTTCACGCGGTGAATGACATCCAGGTAACTGAGAGCAGGTTTCACCATCACGATGTCGGCTCCTTCTGCGATATCCAGTTCAACCTCCCTGATGGCCTCGTTGGTATTGGCAGGATTCATCTGGTAGGTGGCACGGTTGCCAAACTTGGGTGCGCTCTCGGCAGCTTCCCTGAAGGGACCATAGAAACCAGAGGCATATTTGGCAGAATAGGCCATGATCGGAATTTTGTAGAATCCGTTGGCATCCAGTTGTTCCCGGATTATGCCTACCCGGCCGTCCATCATATCACTGGGGGCTATTACATCGGCACCTGCCTCGGCCAGGGAAACAGATTGTTTGGCCAGGGTGACGAGGGTAAGATCGTTGTCTACATCTCCGTCCACGATGGTGCCACAATGTCCGTGGACCGTGTATTCACAGTTGCAGACATCGGCTATCACCAGCAATCCCCTGGTAACCGGATCCAGCTTAATGGCACGAATGGCCTGCTGAACGATTCCATTGTGTTCACAGGCGACACTTCCGTCTTCATCCTTAATCGGAGGAATGCCAAAAAGCAATACCGATTTTACTCCGGCTGCCACGATGTTCTTGCACTCCTCTACGAGTAGGTCCACAGAAAGCTGAGAGTTGCCAGGCATCGAACTGATCGGGTTGTTCACATTGGTCCCGGAACAAACAAACAAGGGCATCACAAAATCATCGGCAGAAAGAGTGGTTTCGGTGACCATGGCTCTCAAAACGCCGTTGTATCTTAATCTTCTCAATCTTGTAACAGGAAATCTCATGACCTTAATTTTTTAGTTTTTGCAATATTGAAGAATGGCCTCTGTAAGACCTTCTGTATTAGACATTTTTGCGGTCATCAGCGGTTCATAGCCCGCCTCCAGGATGGCCCTGGAAGTAGTCGTTCCGATGCTGCCTATTTTCAGTTTTCCAAGCAGACTCGTGTCCACGAAGGAGGTAAAGTTATTGAAAGTGGATGGACTCGTAAAGAGGATCAGGTCATACAAGCCATCCGTAATCTGTTTGATCACCATGGGATCGGCAGATTTCGGCTGCGTGGTCTCGTAAACATTGATGCGCGCTACCACATTGCCGACAGCAAGTAAGTTTTCCAGTGTGTCATCAGCCAGATTGCCCAATGCCAAAAGTATCTTGCTGTTATTGGGCTGATATACCATCCTAAATTCTGCACCCATTTCTGCCGAGCCGTGCTCCTTCCCTGTAAAAGCAGGTGAATACCCATAATATTCCAGTTCGGAGGCAGTTTTGGTCCCCACTACTGCAACGCGAAGCGAAGCTGGTAATTCGGAGGCTCCTGTCAGGTCGATCAGTTGTTTGAAGAAATGTGCCACACCGTTTCGACTGGTAAAGAAGAGCCAATCATAACTGCCAAGCAGTTCCAATTCTGTCTGGTCTTCTTTTTTCAGCAAGGCAGGTTTGATCTCTATCATTGGCAGGGACAACAGGGTGGCACCCTGTGCCTTGAGCAGATCAGGAAGGGTATCACCGGCCTCCGGCGCACGGGTTGAGATGAATATTTTTCCTGAAAGAGGCAGATCCTTGTTTTGTGAGAAGGGATCCTCCAGTCGGATCGCTTTCAATATTTCTCTTCCACCCTTCCGAAGCAGACGCTCGGCAAGTTGAACGGACAGTTCCACTGCCTGATGAAGATCACCGGAAGCTGTTTCTTTGATGAATTCCTCCCCGTTGATGCTGGAGATGAATCCTGTGATCTCAAATTGATCACCGGCTATTTGGCTAAAACTACCTACCGGGATCTGACATCCCCCTTCCAGGGTACGCAAAAAGGCTCTTTCGGCATCCGTAGCCAATAGGGTTGGTTGATCGTTGATGGCGGAGAGCAGATCGGCTATGGCGGTGTCATTTTCCTTGATTTCGATGGCAATTGCCCCCTGGCTGCAAGCAGGAATCACCAAATCCGTATCGATCATTTCAGAAATGTATTGGTCCATCCCCAGCCGTTGCAACCCTGCACCGGCCATCACCATCACCGTGCAATACCCCTCCTCCATTTTCCGGATACGGGTATTTACATTGCCACGAATCTCAACAATGTTAAAATCCTTGTTGATGCGCAGCAATTGAGCCTTGCGCCGCAAACTGGAGGTGGCAATGATATCGGAAACAGTAAGATCTTTTAGGGTTCTCCCAGAGGTGCTGATGACCGCATCCCTCACTTCGCCGCGTTTGAGTACGGCTCCAAGAACCACCCCTTCGGGAAATCGGGTAGGCAAATCCTTGAGACTGTGTACCGCCATGTCTATCTCATCCTCGAACATAGCAATTTCCAACTCCTTGGTAAACAATCCTTTATCTCCAATTTTAGACAAAGGGACATCCAGAATCTTGTCCCCTTTGGTTTTAATCACGACAATCTGAAAGTTGAGATGGGGGAATTTCTCTGCCAATGCCTCCTTGACGACATTGGCCTGGTAGATGGCCAGCTGGCTTCCCCTGGTGCCGATCCGTATGGTTTGCTCCATGCTTAATTTTGTGCGAATAATTGGTTAACAACGGAGGTGAACTCCCTGTTGCAGCCATTGTCGGTGGCTGCTTTGATATTTTCAATCATCATACCTATCAATTTCTTGGTAATAAGGTCCCCGTATTCAAGGGCTTTCTCGTAATCTTCCACCTCTTTGTTCTTGATCAGTCCATCCAGTACATTTTTGCTTGCCTCCTGAAAACTAATTGAGATCGTTTTAAATGTTGGAGCCAGTGCCCGGATGTTAAACCACTTCATAAACTCGGCAACGGAAGCTTCAATCATTTGTTCTGCCAGAAAGATCTCCCCTTTTCGTTTTTCAAGATTATTTTCGATGACATGGTTGAGCGCGTCGACATCGTAAAGATGAACGTGCTCCAGGGCTCCAACTTCCATTGCTACGTTGCGAGGTACGGACAGGTCGATAAAAAACAGCGGCTTACCTGCTCTCTTCAGCATCACCGACTTCACCAGTTCTAGATCAAAAAGTGGCCTTTTAGAAGCAGTAGAGGTAATAACGATGTCATTGAGGCAAAGTAATTCTTCCAAATCATCCATCTCACCAACTTTGGCGTGATATTTGGCCGCCAACTCTTCTGCTTTTTCCTTCGTTCTGTTGACGATGGTAAAAAGGGAACAATTCTTCTTGACCAGATTTAAAAGGGTTAATTCGCTGGTCTGACCGGCTCCAACCAACAACACTGGATGGGTATTCAAATGATGCAATTTTTTGGACGCCAATTCTACTCCCGCATAGCTGATCGATACGGCACCCTTGTTTAGGGCAGTATCCGTACGGACCTGCTTTCCGGCTTTCAGGGCATCGTCAAAGAGTTTATTCAGTCCACAACTGATCAGTTTGTTCGTTTTACTGATCTGCAAGGCCGTTTTTATCTGGCCAACAATCTGGTATTCTCCCAATGCCATCGAATCCAAACCGGAACCTACGTGGAACAAATGGGATGCCACCACTTCATTTTCCTTGTGGTAGAAATATTTTCGAACCTCCCGGTCAACCTTCCTGAAATTAAAAAGCAAATTTTCAATATCCGGACCACTCAACGGTACCAGGATCTCATTCATCTCGTAATAAATCTCCGTTCGGTTGCAGGTGGAAAGCACGATTGCTCCCGAAACGCCATTCAATTGAAGCAATGGAATGAAACGTTTGATGTCTTCTTCACAGAAAACAAAACGTTCCCTAACTTCTATGGGTGCTGATTTGTGGTTTAATCCGAGTAGTCCTAACATCTTGTGATACCGGTAATGTTTTTTCGGAAGCGATATTAGAAACAGATTCTGTAGTAAATCTGAAGTTGGCAGCACGTTGAGGATAGCTAATGTAGAATTAACTGCTGGTGTTGGAACGGGAAAAAGCTGAGAGGAACCATCTTCTGTAGAAAAAGTAACAATAAAATCGATTGCCAGCAACTACAAAATGCTCTATTATTGCCACTTAGATGTTCTGAAAATTAGCAAGAGCCAAAATCCCTACCCCTCTCCTAACGGGAAACAATAGGATACGATTCAACTATCTGGATTAAATCAAAATTAACTGATGCTCCTATTTAAATCAGTTCCGGCATTCTTATTATAGACTACAGTCATGCAATGCATCTGCTCCCTGAACTGGTAAGCGATTTCAAAACCATAAAGAGCACAAATCTTCTGGACAATGGCCAGTCCCAGTCCCAAAGATTCGGGAGAGGTCGTGGATTTGTAAAATCTCTTGAACAACAGATTTTCATCCGCCGATACACCGGACCCGGTATTGGATATTCTTATGCAAGTCGATGTTACCTCAACGAGAAGTCTTCCTCCCTTTACATTGTGTCGTACTGCATTTTTAACCAGGTTAACGATTAGCATCTCCGCCAGGTACGGATTCATCATCAGCCTCACTTCCGGATCGATCTGTTTGACCACCTCAATTTTTTTGGATCGGATCAGGTCCTCCAGATTTTCAAGCAATCCTTTAAGGATGGCCTCCGGACTTACCATTTTCGACTCCGGGAATTGCTTGTTCTCAATTTTTGCCAGCAAGATCAACGTACTGTTGTATTTCGAAAGCCGGATGGAAGCTTCGTAGGCATCGGCCAGCGCCTTGTACTGTTTCTCATTCATTTCACCCGATTGGAGCAGGAGTTCCAGTTTTGAATTGATGATAGCCAATGGGGTCTGAATTTCATGGGAAGCATTCTCTGTGTACTCCTTCAGGTTGAGGTAATCATTCTTTATCCGCTCCGTCATCGCGTGCAACACCCGGTTCAATTCGGAGAATTCCTTCACATCCGAATCCTGCAGGGCAAAATCTTCGTGCGCATTCAGATCATACCTGTTGATCTTTTCGATGGTATCGTAGAATGCACTCCAAACCATTCTCGAAGAGTACCTGTTGACGATCAGCAAGGTCAGGATGAGCAAAATGACCAGGATCGTCATGGTCATGATGATGCTGACAATGAGCGAATCAGTCTCTTCCAGGGATTTAAAAATCCGGACTTCAAAGGATTGGTCGTTAACAGTTTCTGTAAAAGCCAATTGTCTGTAAAGTTGATACCTGTGTTCTTCCTTGCTGTAGATCAGCGTATCGGCATAATGATCCTGTGAGCCTGTCTTATCCACTGGCTTTATCAACACCATTTCGCTTCTGCCGGGGGGCTGACTCACAGAGGAATGTGCTTCTTCCATTTGGCGAACGATGCTGTTTTTCCGCTTTTCCATCTCCGTGTTTACCTTGCCATCGACCTGCAAACGAAGGGAATAGTAAAATGCTATGACCCCGAAAAGATAGATAAACAGGGAGATAGACAAAAGATTCAGCGTGGTTTTTGTAAGTAGTCTCAAGAGAGGTCGAATTTATATCCCAGTCCGTAAATGGTCTTGATGTAATCCTTGCACCCTTTTTTCAGCAATTCCCTCCGGAGATTTTTGATGTGGGTGTAGATAAAATCATACGAATCGGCTGCATCCATATGGTCTCCCCACAAATGCTCAGCCAGTCCCGCCTTGGTGATGATCTTGTTTTTGTTGGAGATGAAGAAGAGCAGCAATTCGTACTCCTTTTTGGTCAATACCAACTCCTGGTCTAAAACAAAAGCCCTGTGTTCATCAGGAATCAGCTTAATTTCGTTCAAAACCAATTCATTGTTTCCGTTGAAGCTGATGCGCCGGTGAATGGATTTCAGGTGGGCATTGAGTTCTGCCAGATGGAACGGCTTGGTTAGGTAATGGTCTGCACCGATTTCGAGTCCCTCGATCCGGTTGTCGAGCGAGTTTCTGGCAGAGACAATGATGATACCAACGGCGATGGATTTTTTCTTCACCAGCCTGATCAGATCCAGGCCACTCCCGTCCGGAAGATTGATATCCACCACCATGCAATCGTACTCATAGAGTTCGATTTTTTCAATGGATTCTTCAAAGTTGTAGACCACTTCACACAAATGACCTTCCCCGTCGAGGTATTCGACGATGGCATCCGACAGGGTCTTCTCATCTTCAATGATCAAAATTTTCATGACAAAATTTAGTATGATCCCAGATGTTGCAAAATAACACAATTTAAAAACCATCCTGACCCGGATGTCATAAATTAACAGAGATTAAGTTAACTACGGGATTAATTTTTTTCTGAATCAAGCGGATCCATCCTTCAAATAATGCAATCAGGCACCAGGAAAGATTAGCCATTGAAGACGATTCTCCGGATGGATAACACCACTACAAACCATCCGCTTTTTCCATCTGAAGGTGCGTCAGATCCTGTGGCTCTGCATGAATGTTCACTTCACTTCGTTCAATGCGACTGCCAATTTCGGATTCAATGAGGTCACAAATCTCGTGCACTTCACGCAAATTCAATTCCGGATCCAGATGAACATTGACTTTCACAAAAGTATCTGCACCGGCTGTTCTCACTTTAAGGCTGTGAAAGTGCTTCACCTGAGGAAACCTCGAAAGTGTATCTCTTACCACATCAATGGTTTCCTGAGGAGCCGTGTCCAGCAATACGTCAATGGACTTTTTCCCAAGTTGCCAGGATACGAAAAGGACAACACACGCGACACCCAGCGCAGCCAGGGCATCGGCAAAGAAGTACCCAAAGTTGGCACAGATCAAACCCAGGAGTACGACCAGTGAACTCCAGATATCCGTCGAAAAATGCAGGGCGTCGGCCTCAAGTGCATGGCTGTTGTATTTTTTGGCAACCCGACTCAAGGCCCTCGAACGGGTAAAGTCGATGACAATGGAACAAACTACGACGATGTAACTCCAGCTGTTTACCTCTATGTGCGTGGATCCGGAGACCAGACGGCCCACCGCTTCATAAACTATCCAAATACAGGTTATCAGCAGGAGGAGTGTCTCCATCAGTGCAGAAAAATTCTCGATCTTCCCGTGACCATAATTGTGTTGCCGATCGGCGGGTTTGTCAGAAACTCTGACGGAGAAATAGGTAATTACCGCTGCGAAAAGATCAAGACCCGAATGCAAAGCCTCGGACAGGATTCCAAGGCTACCCGTCAATATTCCAATTACTAACTTGAAGCCAGTCAGGAAAATAGCCGCAAAAACGGATCCCATCGCAACATCTTTCTTCTCTTTTTGCATAAAGCAGTCTCGTTAACAGCAATAAAGATAGCGAATATTAACGATTATAGTCACCAGCTGAAGAGCCAAATCATCGGGGAAAGAGCAGAAAATCTCAAATAAAGATACCATATTTGCAGCGAAGATACGACTCAACTACTATTATAGAATGGATCAAAAACGTTTGCTTTCCCTGGATGTATTCAGGGGCATGGTCATTGCTGCCATGCTACTCGTCAACTTTCCGGGGAACTGGAAAGCCATTTACGAACCCCTGGAGCACGCCGCATGGGAAGGGACGACCCCAACAGATTACATCTTTCCTTTTTTCATTTTCATGGTCGGGATATCGATCACCCTCTCGTTTTCCAAACAACTGGAACAGGGCAAATCAAAGAAACAACTTCTCGGGAAAACCATCTGGCGTACCGTAAAAATATTTGCGCTCGGTATTTTCATCCGGGTTCTTCCCACCCTCGATTTCAGCAGGATTGAGATTCCCGGCGTACTACAGCGGATAGCCTTGGTATTTCTGGCCTGTGCCCTGATTTTCCTGTTCGCCGACTGGAAGAAACAAATTTACCTTGGATTCGGAATCCTGATCGCCTATTGGCTGGCAATGATTTGTATCCCAATTCCCGTGTTTGGAGCAGGAGTATTGGAGCCCGGAAAGAATCTGGCCAACTGGATGGACAGCGTGGTACTTCCGCTCTCCCTGCTCAACAAGAGAGGATACGACGCGGAGGGATTTCTCAGTACTTTTCCTGCCATCGTATCCGGCATTTCAGGCTTGATGGCGGGACGCCTTCTGCTCCGGAACCAGAACAAAGAAAAATGCATCCTGCAGTTTTTCGTGGTTGGTATTGCGCTCATTTTTGCGGGAGAAATCTGGGGTTGGTCTTTCCCAGTAGTCAAAAAAATATGGACCAGCTCCTACGTTCTGTTGACATCCGGATGGGCTTTTATGGTATTTGGCCTGTTGGTTTGGCTCGTGGAGGTCGTGGGGATCAGAAAAGGAACAAAACCCTTTGTCATCTTTGGTACCAACGCGATTGCCATCTATTTTTTGGCGGATGTTTTCGAAACCATTTTTTTACGAACCGGAATCCACGATTTGGCACTCTCCGGCATGCAAGATGTAGGAATGGCACCGAAGAATGCATCCCTGGTATGGGCCATTTTTTCGGTAATGGTCTGTTATCTGGCAGCCTGGTTGTTGTATGTTAAAAAAATCTTCGTTAAACTTTAAGGTTGTTTTTTAGTAATTTTGGCCAGGAAACCCGAAACACATCCAATTGAATCACGTTGTTTTCAAACTATTTAATTTTCGATGATCCATACAAAGGGAATATTTCAGCGCACAGAATTGCTTTTCGGGAAAGAGCGGATGGAGAGAGTCATGTCTAAAAGCGTGATCATTTTCGGGATTGGCGGTGTTGGGAGCTGGTGCGCCGAGAGTCTTGTCCGAAGCGGGATACAGCGAATCACGCTGGTTGATTCTGACCGTATCTGCATCACAAATATCAACAGGCAGTTGCACGCAACCACCAAAACCATCGGACAGGTAAAGACGGAAGTACTTAAAAGCCGGCTGCTGGAGATCAATCCATCCGCCGAGATTACGGCCATCCAGAAAATTTACAACCGCGATAACCACGATTTATTCGAACTTGCTAAATATGATTTCATCATTGATGCCATCGACAGTTTAAGCAGCAAGGTTCACCTCATCCGCGAGGCAACCAAAACAAATGCCGTATTTTATTCTTCGATGGGTGCCTCCCTGAAACTCGACCCAACCAAAATCCGGGTCAGTGAATTCTGGCAAGTCATCCGGTGTCCGCTGGCATCCAAAATCAGGAAAATGATCCGGAAAGGTGAATTGCCTGCCAAACCATTTCAATGCATTTACAGCGAAGAGTTGCTGGAAAACAGCGGGAGTGGATCTTCTTGCGGGACAGACAAATGTTTGTGTCCGAAGGCAGTTATTGGTCCCGGCGATCCGGATCTGGCCGATCACGAGTGGTGCAGTCAGAAGGCTGTCATCAACGGAACGGTGGCTCACATCACAGCCATTTATGGATTTTTCCTGGCGGGATTGGTTATTCAGCACATCTACAACGAAGGACAATGATACACCTACGTCCAATCAAAAAGTCAGATGACAAGGCGATGGCCCACATCATCCGTTCCACCCTAGCCGAATTTGGAGCCAATCATCCAGGTACGGTTTACTTTGATGCATCAACCGACCATCTCTCCGATCTTTTTAAAAAAGAGCGCTCACACTATTTTGTGGCCGAAATAAATGGCAAATTGGTTGGAGGAGGAGGCATTTTTCCCACAGAGGGATTGCCCACGGATACTTGCGAATTGGTTAAGATGTACCTGTTGCCTGAAGCCCGGGGAAGGGGACTTGGTAAAACCATCGTGGAAAATTGCCTGGAAATGGCACACAAGATTGGATTTAACAGGATTTACCTGGAGTCGATGCCGGAGCTCGTGAAAGCCCTGAAATTGTACGAGAAATTCGGATTTACCTATCTGGAAGGCCCGATGGGTAACACCGGCCATTTTGGCTGCGAAAAATACATGAGCCTTCGGCTTGATTCCGATCCGATATTTTGACCCTCAATATTTTATTTTACCACCAATCACGATGCCATATTTGGCCAGTTTCTCTGTTAACTGCTCCTTGTTGACAGGTTTGGTGATAAATTCATCACATCCGGCATCCAGTGCCCGCTGTTTGTCTTCCGAACTGGTATAGGCAGTGATGGCCAGAATAGGAATGCTGCTGTCCATGGCTTTGATCTGCCTGCTGGCCTCAAACCCATCCACAAAAGGCATTTTAAGGTCTATCAGCGCAGCACTTATGTTTGGATGGATCCGGCACAGGTCAATGGCCTCCTGGCCATCCCGGGCATGGAGGATTCTGATGGTTTCGCTTCTCAACAGAATGTTGATGAATAGAAAATTGATCTCATCGTCTTCCGCAACGAGAATCGTCTTAATTTCAGAATCATTCTCAGATTGAAAGACCTCCGCTTTGGAAATATTTTCTCCACCTTGTATTGGAATGGTGAAGAAAAAGGTTGAACCAACCTCTACCGCTGATTCGACCCAAATGGATCCTCCCAACAGCTCCACCAACCCTTTGGAAATAGTCAATCCAAGGCCGCATCCCTCATAGCCCCGGGTATAGGAGTTATCCTCTTGAGAAAAGCTGTTGAAAATTACATTTTTCCCTACATCCGTGATACCCTTTCCCGTATCCTGAACGGAAAAGACCAAATCGTTTCCTCTTCTTTTACACCCGATCACTATGCTCCCGGCTGCGGTGAACTTCAAGGCATTGTCCATCAAATGCCTGAATATTTTAAAGAGCAACTCCCGATCTGAATAAATCAGGGTATCCTGAAGATCAGCTGACTGTTCAATGATCAAATTCAATTTCTTGTTGTCACAAGCCGGCTGGAAATGCTTGGCTACATCACTGATGATCGTCTCTGGAAGGAACTCCTTCTTTTCGAATTCCTGATTCCCTGATGTGATCATCGAGATTTCAAGAAAATTGGTAACCGTATTGATGAGCCGCTCACTGCTCTCGTTCAAAATGTACAAGTAACGATTTTTCTCCTCCTCCTCTAGATCATGGTCTGCCAATATTTGACCAAAGCCCAGGATGCCATTCAGGGGAGTTCTTATTTCGTGGGAGATGTTGTTGATGAAGGAGGTTTTAAGCCGGTCGCTTGCTTCTGCTTTTTCTTTTGCCAGATTCAATTCTACATTTTTAAGAAGCAATTCTCGGGTGCGTTCGTTCACTTTTTCATCCAGCAACCTATTTTGGTCGACCAGTTGTTGTTGCAGAAAACTCGAGAATAAAAGGTTTTTGATACGAAGACCCACTTCCAGCAAATCGAAGGGTTTCGTCAGGAAATCACTGGCCCCTCCCGACAAGGCCTTGATTTTTGCCTCGTTGGTAATGTCAGCCGTCAGGACCAGAATTGGCAGAAATGAATTTTCACCGAGGATGGACTTTAGCTGTTCCATCACTTCAAAGCCAGTCAGATGAGGCATTGTCAGATCCAGCAGGATCAGGTCCGGTTGAAAACTCTTGTAAAGTGAAAGGACCTCTCTTGGATCTGTGGTGGATTTGACGTTCAAATATCCCTGCATCTCCAAAAATTCGTGCAGAATTTCAACGTTTGGTTCCTGATCATCCACGATGAGGATGTTTGCCTTTTTAAAAGAAGAATCAATCATACTTTCCACATTAATTAAGCCGACCAAAATTAAAACATTTTATAAACATCAATCTACAAATTCATCGATGATTTTCAACAAGATATTTAGATCGAGTGGCTTAGTCAGATAATTTTTAGCCCCGGCCAGGATCAGTTTTTCGATTTGCTTGGGCATCGCATCCGCACTGATCACCACAACAGGGATCGATTTGGTACTTTCAGTTGTTTGCAAAATTTTTAAAACCTCGCTTCCGTGGATATCCGGAAGGTTAAGATCCAGAAGAATCAGGTCAGGCTTGAACTCTGCGGCCAGCGGAACAGCCATTTTTCCTTTTGATTCTGTGATCAAACGGATTTTTGAACGTTGGGAGGCAAGTATCTCGGCCACCAGTTCGACATTCGACAGATTGTCCTCAATATAAAGAATTGTGCCACTCTTATTCCCCAAAGCTTTTTCCAATCCATTTATTTCAGACTCCTTTTCACTCCTCTCAATCAATCCGTTGCTCCAGGGAAATTCAATCCAAAAAGTACTGCCCTCCCTGGGGTTACTTTCGACACCTACCATACCGTGCATGGCTTCAACCAGCTGCTTCACCACCGAGAGACCCAGGCCAGTCCCCTCCGTTTCCGTCTTTTCTGCACCAATCCTTTCGAAGGGCTGGAAGAGCTTTGGCAAATCTGTAGATGAAATTCCAGTACCTGTATCTTTAACAGAAATTCGTACCATGGCGACTCCCGTTGAATTTTCGGGCATCAGCGCAGATGATAACACGACCAATCCCTCTTTTTTGTTGTATTTGATGGCGTTGCCGATCAGGTTAAGCAAGATCTGTTTTAGCCGTTGTTTGTCAGCCTTGACATACAATGAATTTTCCCCCGTTCCGGGAAGTTCAAATTTGATCTTCCGTTCATTGGCCTGAGGTCTGACAATATCCAGAATCTCCAGAATCACGTCCCCTACCCGTAGTGGCTCTAGCGAAAGGGAGATATGACCTGCTTCGATGCGGGAAATATCGAGTACTTCATTGATCAGGTCGAGCAGGTGTTTTCCGCTTCGCATGATGTGGGATACTCCTTTTTTCTGACCGGAATTCAACTCTCCCATCTCAAGCAACTGTGCAAAACCAAGGATAGAGTTCATCGGAGTACGAAGCTCGTGGCTCATCCGGGAGAGAAACTCGCTCTTGGCCAGGTTGGCATGATCCGCCTCCATCCTGGCCCTCTTCAGATCATCTTCAGCTCTTTTTCGCTCCGTGATATCCATGTTTACAGTCAGCAAGCACCTGTTTTGACCAATAAAGATGGAGTCTGCCGATAGTAAACCAGTTTTAACCGTGCCATCCTTGGTTTTCATCAATACCTCCAATTTTCTGACAGGAATTTTATTTTTTAGCTGTTCAAGTAGACTTGACCTAAATTTTGGATCGACAAAGAGACCAAGCTCTTCATTGGTTTTCCCTATCAACTCCTCCCTTTGGAATCCCATCGTTTCTGTAAAGGAGTTGTTTACATCCAGGTATTGTCCGCCCTCGAAATAAGAGATGGCCATCATGGCAGAATTGGATTGAAAGGCACTGGAAAATTTTTGTTCCGACAACTGAATCTTCGAAATATCCTTGCTGACTCCAAAAATTACGGGCACTCCATTCCAAAAACCCGATTTAACCCTGGTTTCAACAGGAATCAAATTTCCCGATTTGGTCACTACCGGTACCGGACAGAATTCGGATGTCCCGGCCAGCATCTCACCGACAATCCTGCCAGCCTCTTCCCTTCTATCTGCCGGATGAACGAGCAATACCGATTCATTGAAAAGTTCTTCGTCCAAATATTCCAACCTCTTTTTTACGGTATTGTTTGTATGGATGATCCTTCCCTGTTCATCGAGTACCCAGAGAAAGTCGTCAATGGTGTTGAAAAAGGTTTCATAATTCAGCCTGGTTTGCTCCAGCAATCTGTCCGTTCTTTGGTTATTCACCAAACTGGAGAGCAAGCTGCTCCAGACTTTCAAAATGTTAATTTCAGCAGTATTATATGTTATTGAGTTTTTTACGGAATCGAGACCAACAAAACCCACCAAAACATTTTCCACCAGCATGGGAATTACTACCAAAGACTTTATACCTTGTGGTTCAAGGATAGCCCGTTCGGCGCTCCAGCTTTCAGGTAAGTCATTGACAGACTGAATTATTATACTTTCGTGATTGTTTAACTTTTCCATCCATTTGGGCAGCATCGCACAAGGAATATCCTGTAGATTCCCTATTTCCGGAATTATCCCCTCGTTGCACCATTCGTGGGTGTTGTTCATGGTTGCCCCGTCATTTTTGATTTCGAAAATATAGGCCCGGTCGGCATTCAGGAACTGACCAATCCGCAACAGGGCAAGCTGTATGGCCGAATCGATTTCTGAGATGGTAACACCTGTCAATTTGGTCGATAACTGGAGCATTTCATTTTCAAAGTTTGCCGCCTGCTTTTGAAGGGTTATATCCCAATTGGTTCCGATCACACGAAGTGCCTGTCCCGAACTATCGCGTTCGACAGCGGCAAGGGCTCTTACATAATGGATGGAACCATCCGGCCAGACAACCCGAAACTCGGTATCGAACTCTTTTTCACCCTGAATGGCCATTTGTATCTCTTCATCACCCCGTATCTTATCCTCCGGATGAAGACCCTTCAGCCAGGCATCGTAGGCACTGCTGAAATCTTCTTCCGTGATTCCGTAAATGGTGAACATCTGATTGTCCCACAAGAGAACATTATTAACCACATCATAATCCCAGACACCGATACCCCCAGCCCGCAAGGCCAGATTTAAACGGGACGACATTTGCGCCAACGCCTCTTCCGAAGATCTGCGGAGGGTGATGTCCTGAAGGGTTCCATAGGTTCCGGTAATTTCATCTTTTTCGTTCAATCCCAACCGTGCAAAAACCTCAATCCAGCGGAAATTTCCATCTTTTGTCAGGTATCTCACGATGTGCTTGCAGTAGGATTTTTCCCTTTTAATCAAAGGCATGAACAAATCATTGTTCCGTTGCCTGTCGTCCGGGTGAACATAATTCAAAAATGGCTGACCCAAAGATTCGCTGACACTGAATCCTGTAACCTCTTCCCACGATTTGTTCAAAAATACCCACAATCCCTCCGCATCCGTTTGAAAAATCACTTCATTGACATTTTCCACCACGGTCCGGTAGCTCTGCTCGCTGGCGATCAAGGCCTCATCCAACCTTTTTCGTTCTTCAATTTCATTGAGGAGAAATTGATTGGTTTCGGCCAGTTGTTCCGTCCTTTGCCTGATCTTTAGTTCCAGATTTTCGTTGAGTTCACGAATCTCTTGTTCTGCCTGCTTCCTTAATGTAATATTTTGTTTTACAGCGAGATAATTTACAATCTTGTTGTTTTCATCGTGAATGGGCGAGAAGGATACATGCTCCCAGAAGAGTTCTCCATTTTTCTTTTTGTTGATCCATTCTCCATTCCATTCGCCGTCACTGGAAATGGATTTCCACATCTCCCGGTAGATGGCATCCACCGTCTCTCCTGACCCCAACATTCTGGTATTTTTGCCTTTTACCTCTTCATGAGAATACCCCGACGTCTCTTCAAATGCCGGATTGACATATTCGATATTGGCATTCAGATCAGTAATGACAATGGAAACCGGACTCTGTTCGACTGCCCGGGTAAGCTTGTTGATTTCAAACTCTTTTTGCTTTTTGTCTGAAATTTCCCTGATGAAAGCCAAGACCCTGTCTGGTCCCAAAGGTGCAAGTCTGGCTTCAAAAAACTGAACAATGTTTCGTTCCGACAAGCTGAATTCATAACTTACCAGGATTTGCTTTTCAATGCATTCATTGATTTTGCTCAGGATCAAATCGGATGTAACCTCGTCAAAAAGATCCCGCATGTTGGTTCCAATGGCAAAATCCCCCGAAGCAATCTGTTTTTCAGGTGTATTGGTATAATATTCAATACTTGTGCCATTTTTATCGAGAACCATCATCAAATCAGGAATCGCGCTGATGATGGCATTCAACTTCGAATTTTGCTCTCTGATCTCTTCCTTTGCCTCTCTTTTATCAGTAATATCTCTCGTCACGAAGATCATGCCGGTGACCACATTCTTGTCATTTCTGATAAATTCACCATTTACCTCGATGTCAAAAAGTGTTCCATCGGTTTTTACCCCCTTGTATTCCTCCGCACCGGCATAGTAGCCATTCATCATTTTGGTAATATTCTCAGATGCCCTGGAATGATCAGTTGTTGATACAAAATCGAAAAGTGTTCGGCCATGCGCCTCCTCCGGATGAGATAGTCCAAACATATCCACCACTTTTGGGGAAGCAAAAATAATTTTCCCATCCAGGTCTGCAATGGTGATGACATCGGGAGAGGCGGCCAGAATGGACTTGTAGAGTGACTCACTCTTTTGAACCTGCAATTCCGCGAGTTTCTGGTCATTCACATCGGTCAGCGTTCCTACTCGCCTGACCAGCTTGTCATCCAGAATAATGGCCGTCGTGGATTTTCGCATCCAGCAAATTTCACCGGTTTTGGTCAAGAACCGGTATTCGTGGTACTGGGCGGAATCTTTTTTAACGAGGGAGGATAGCCTTTGCATCATCAACTGTCTATCGGTCTCGTGAACCAGGTCGGAAATATTGGTCCCCTTCAGCTCCTCCGCTTCATAGCCCAAAACTGCTTTTATGGCAGGACTGATGTATTGAATTTCGCCTTCACTGGTTACATTATAAATGACATCCTTGATGGTTTCAACCAGGTTTCTGTAATTTTCCTCACTTTTTGACAAGGCCAATTCAACTCGTTTCCTTTCGGTGATGTCGAGAAGTGTGCCGGTTCCTCCCAAAAACTGCCCCTGCATAATATTCGCTTTTGTTGAAAAGCGGATCCAGTGCATTTCTCCACTCTTGGCAGGAATCTCGTACTCGTGGTTGATCTCTCCCTTCTCAAAAAGTTCCCTGAATCTTTCGGCCAAATATTCGGCATTGGTTCCGACAAACTGGAGGAATTTCTTGCCAATGACATCCTCCTGGGAATAACCGAGCAGATTCTCTACTGCCGGACTGATGTAGGTGATGGTTCCCTGATTGTCAATCTCATAAATTACCTCACTGATGTTCTCTATCAGATTTTTGAATTTCAATTCACTCTCCTGCAAGGAAATGCTGATATGTCTCCGCTCTAAAAAATTACTCAGACGTACGGCGATAGAAAAGATCAGGTCCTCTTCTTCTTTCAAAAAAGTTACTTCTCCCTCAGACCCTTCCATCTCTATGTAGCACACGCTTACAGTTCCTATTATTTGACCGAAAATATTGAGATCCCGCTCCTGATTCAGCCTGGTGCGCTGATAGTTATATGTTTGATATATTTTTCCATCTACCTGAATACAGGCTGCTGCATTTTCCGGAAATTGCCATGCGGCAGGCAAAATAGCAACGATCTTCTGCAAAATTTCCTCGACAGAATTGGTTTTATTGCTCATGATCTCCGACATCCGGTTATGGCAATTCAGTTCCTTCATTCGTTCACCCAGCATAAATTCAATTTTCTGCTGATCGAATTTATCTTCGCTATATACCTCACTCAAGGATTGATAGGCCTTTTCCAATTGTTCACATGCAATGATCAGCTCTTCTCTGCTCTTGTTGTTAAATTCCATTTAACATAAAATTGGATTGTCCAAATAGCAGACAATCAGGTTTAGAAACTAAATTTAAACAAAAAAATGAACTTTGGTCTCACTTTGAAAATATTAGGTAAAGTTATTGTGGTTTATAAATTGAAACACCAAAATCATCACCTCATTTTGTTTGACTGTATCATAAATACCCTTCCGATTCTAAAAACATTCACTATTTTTGAAGGAGGTTTCAATCCCCTATGAATCGGAAAAGAACAATCTGCTTCCTATCCCTCATCCATTTCTGCTTCCTTCCGGGAATGTCAACCGGAACGTTAGAAACCATTGGATTAACCTGAATATTCTGAAAAAAATTTCCTGTCATGTGCAAAAAAACAATTTACCTTCTGTTCGCAACCCTGTTGCTGTTGGCCTCCTCCTGTGAAGAGGACAAGGTAAGGGATCTCAACAAAGACGGAGCCATCGAAACGGTGATGAATGTCGAACATTTCAGCGATAAGCTGGATGTGGTGAAAACGATCCACAAAATCTGGGTAAAAAACGTACTTTTGAAAACCTGCATCCATACCGATACCATTCCTTCCCTGGGTATTTCAAAAGAACAGGCTGAAAACAACAACGGAGAAACCAAGGATATTGTTTTGAAAAAGGACTATGAATTCTACATCACGGTCAAGTAATCTGAAATGAAAAAATCAGGATACATCAAACTGGTTCTGGTGGCAACAGCATTTTCTGCCTGCAACCAACAAAAGAGTGGGCGGGAAGCTCCCGTTTACTTGCGTTCCGACTCTACCGCTACCTATTCCAGGGCGCGCGGAATGGGATTGGGTGGCTATTACTACGCCTTCCGCCCCTACGGAATTTATTCCCTTGGCAGGGGATACGCGCGCTCAGGCTATTTCTCCGGCGCCATCCGCGAAGGATCCAATGTTGGCTCCAATGGGTTCAAGGGCACAGTTGTCAGAGGCGGATTTGGCAGCAGTGTATTTCACGCATCCTCTTAACCGGACAAAAATGAAAAGATACAGCATTACCCCCCGGAACGGATGGCAACAAAAAGTGGAGGAAATTGGTTTCAGTTTCCACTCCCTGGAATCTCCTTACTGGGACGAGTCAGTCTATTACGAATTTTCGATGGCAGAGGTCGACACCCTCGAAAAAGCGACCAACGATTTGTGGGAAATTTCGCTGAATGCCGTTCAGTATGTGATGGACAACAACCTGTACCACCAGTTTCACATTCCGGAATGGTTTATTCCGCACATCGAGAGAAGCTGGAACGACGATGCACCTGCCATTTATGGCCGATTCGACTTTGCATTAAAAAACGGCATCCCGAAACTGCTTGAATTCAATGCCGATACCCCCACCTCCCTGTTCGAATCCTCTGTGGTACAGTGGGAATGGCTGCAGGATTTTAATCCGGATCTCGACCAGTTCAACTCCATCCACGAAAAACTCATTGCCTATTGGAGTTACCTCCGCGAATACCTCCATCCGGGAATTCTACATTTCACCACCGCAAAAGATTCTTCAGAAGATCTTACCACCACGGAATACCTGCGCGACTGTGCCATCCAGGCGGGCCTCGATACCAAATTTCTTTTCCTGGATGAAATTGGCTGGGACACTACCTATCCCAGGTTTCTGGATCTGGAGGAGGTGATCATCAAAAATATCTTCAAATTGTATCCCTGGGAATGGCTGGTACACGAAGATTTTGGCAAAAACATCGACAAGGACCGGTCACAGGCCTTCTGGATAGAACCCAGCTGGAAGATGATCCTCTCCAGCAAAGCCATTCTGCCCATTCTCTGGAGGCTGAACCATGGTCACGACAACCTCCTGGAAGCCTATTTCGAGGATGAGAAGGAACTGGCCGGTTCCACTTTTGCCAGGAAACCTCTCCTTTCGCGCGAAGGAGCGAACATTCAACTCATCAACCAGGGGAAGTTGCTGGCCGAAACTTCGGGAGAATATGGAGAAGAGGGTTACATCTACCAGGAACTCTGTACACTTCCCGATTTTGGCGGAAATTATCCACTGATTGGCAGCTGGGTAGTTGGACAGGAATCCGCGGGAATCGGCATGCGGGAAAGCAAAAACCTGATCACTGACAACCTCAGCAGATTTGTGCCTCACCTGATCAGGTAGTATTTTCGGAGTGAAGTGAGGTGAGAAAGATAATTTTTCATTTTTTTCAATCAGATAGTCGAATAATAAAAAGGCAAAACACTATCTTGTTCTGCCAAAATTAACAAACGCTTTTTCGTACTCCGTGACAGTTCGCAGTCATGGGGCGTTGCTGAAGCGAACCTTCACTTGCATGCATTCAATTATTTCATTTCCCAAACGGGGAAAAAATCAGCCGAAATCCAACTTCTCAGGCAGGTCCTTGCCCGGAAGAAAGTGGAATAGGATCCTGCTCCTTTGCGCACTGCTCCTGCCTCAGATGGCACTTTCCTTCTCCCCTTCCGATGCAGATTCACTCAAGAATACACCTCTCAAAAAAGAGGTTCGAATCTACCAGACACAACGCTTAACGACCCCTAAACCAATTATTGACGGGGTGTTGGATGATGCCTGCTGGAAAACGGGAATCTGGGCAGGAGATTTCACCCAGTTCATCCCGACCGAGGGAGGAAAACCATCCCAACCCACCTTCGTGAAAATCCTATACGACGACAAAAACATCTATGTTGCCATCAAGGCAGTCGATAAGGAACCTAACAAGATCATCCGCAAAGCAGGCAGAAGGGATGAACTGATCGGTGATGTCGTGGGGATAAATTTTGACAGTTACCACGATCACCGCACGGGATTTGAATTTGACATGAGTGCTGCCGGACAGAAACTCGATCTGGTTCTGACCAATCCAATGCTTTGGGACCTGAACTGGAATGCCGTGTGGCAGGGGAAAGTGGCCCGCAATGATTCTGCGTGGACATCGGAAATGGAGATACCCCTGAGCCAGCTGAGGTTCAGCAATGCCAACGAACAGGTATGGGGCATGCATGTATGGCGCTGGATTGACAGGCTGCAGGAGGAGAGCGACTGGGAAAAACAATCCCTGACGGGTCCGGGAGTGCTCTATCTTTTCGGAGAACTGCATGGCATCCACGGGTTGAAAAAATCGCAACGCATCGAACTGATGCCCTATTCCCTGGGCGAATTGAAAACGTTCAGGAAAGACCCGGCAAATCCTTTTGCCAGCAGCGGCCATCGGCTCATGGGCAATGTCGGATTGGATGCCAAAATAGGCGTCGGAAGCAATTTTACGGTGGATATGACGGTCAATCCCGATTTCGGGCAGGTCGAGTCAGACCCTTCTATCATGAACCTGACCGCTTTCGAAACCTTCTACGAAGAGAAACGACCCTTTTTTCTGGAGGGGAAAAGTATCTTCAATTTTGATGTCGACGATGCCTCCCTATTTTACAGCAGGCGAATCGGTCATTCCCCCTCCTTCCATCCTGCACTGGCTGACAAGGAATACATCCAGGCACCAGACAACACTACGATACTAAGTGCCCTGAAATTCAGTGGAAAAACGGCCAAAGGACTTTCTCTGGGTATCCTTCAAAGCTTTACTGCCAATGAAAAGGCATCCATCAGTGCTCCGGCAGGCGACAGAAAAACCAGTGTGGAGCCCTTTACCAGCTATGCCGTGGTCAGAATTCAGCAAGACTTCAACCAAAGCAATACCCTGCTTGGCGGAATATTGACTGCCACCAACCGGGACATCAGCACCCCCGAGCTAAACTTCCTGAACAAAGGGGCCTACACGGGGGGGATTGATCTGAAACATTTCTGGAAGGAGAAGGAGTTCTTTCTGGAAGCCGACATCATTGGGAGCAACATCGTGGGCAACGTGAATGCCATCAGCACGCTTCAACTTTCCTCCGCCCGTTATTTCCAGCGACCGGACGCCAATCATCTCAGTTATGACAGCACCCTTACCTCCCTTTCAGGTTTTGGGGGAAAGATCAAGATTGGCAAGGGCAGCAAAGGGTTGTGGAGATATTCCACCGAAATGGGATGGCGGTCCCCGGGTCTGGATCTGAACGACCTCGGTTATCTCCAGACCACCGATTTGATCCGCCAGAAAAATAGCCTCTCCTATTTCATCAACAAACCAGCCTTCATCTTTCGCACCTATACCATCGGCGCCGAACAGGGCAACAACTGGGATTTCAACGGACAATACCTCTCCTCGGATCTTACCCTTAACATGACAGCCGATTTCAAAAATAAATGGGGAATCATCAACAACCTGAAATACCGGAATGAAACCCTCGACAACCGGATTCTGCGCGGAGGATATGCCATGCTGATCCCTTCAAACCTGACAGAGTCCTTTCAGATTCACAACGACCAATCGAAAAAAGTCAATCTGAATCTCTCTACCATCGCCTCTGTTTCGGGTGACCACTCCTATTGGGACAATGAATTTATCGCTGGTCTTTCCGTCCGTCCAATCAACAATCTATTGTTTTCCATGAACGTCAATTATGGAACGAAGAGCGACAAATTGCAATACATCGACACACAGCCCTATCTTTCCGGAAAACGATACATTCTGGGGCAAATTGATCAGGAGACCCTGGGATTGACCTTCCGGATTGATTACAACATTACCCCGGAAATCTCCTTTCAATACTACGGAAGTCCATTTGCAACACTCGGCAAATACAGCAATTTTAAGATCATCACGGATGCCAGAAACAAAAATTTCAGCAGCAGGTTCA
>Ga0118677_10003698_pt1 | contig 23269 bp, 26 predicted proteins | sample AliMusrvi5mmetaG_FD_86154 | JGI IMG/M metagenome (GOLD analysis project Ga0118677, IMG submission 86154)
CGTCGAAATATGGCCCCCGATCCCCGCCTCCGCTCGATTCGCCCGTACCACCAAAGCCATGGCGTTCCAGCGGATGATGCTTTTAATCCTCCGTTCCAAGGCGCGGTTCCCGGGATACGGCGGCTGTTTTTCAACGGGGATCGTGTTGATATACGGCGTGTGGGCTCCCTGTGGGACAGGAATGCCCGCGGCCTGTGCCCGGTCTTGGAGCGTATGGATCAACCGCTGGACGCGTTGAGGTTCGCCTAACGCAAGGACATAGTCCAACGACTCCAGCCATTCCTGTCGCTCGAGTTGTTCGATGTCCATCTGTTTTTCCGCCGTGGATTATCGGGCCGCAGCCTCGCGTGCGGCTTTCAGTGCGGCGTCATAATCGGGATGGTTTGTGACTTCCGGCACAATCTGACGATAGGCAATTTTGCCGTCACGTCCCACAATCCAGACCGAGCGCGCAAGCAACCCCATGTTCTCGATCAGAATCCCATAAGTCGTCCCAAAGTCGCGCCAGACGCTGTCCGACAACACCTTGATGCCCCCGATTTTTTCCGCATCGCAGAAGCGTTTTTGCGCGAAGGGGAGATCTTCGCTAAGGGTCAGAATGACCACATTCGAAGGCAGACGGATGGCTTCTTCGTTAAATCGCTTGGTTTGCAGAGCGCACACGCCGGTGTCGAGGCTGGGAACGGCGCTGATCAGAACGACCTTTCCCTTGAAGTCGGAAAGTTTCACCGGCTTGAAGCCCTCGTCCACCACCTTAAACTCAGGCGCCATCTCTGTTTCCCGAGGTGGTTTGCCCACCAGAGCAACCGGATTGCCTTTTAAGGTAATTTGAATATCCCGCGTGTTTGCACTCATTGTATCCTTGCCTCCTTGGGGTTGTGCCCAACATAGACTGACTCCGACGCATACCACTGCCAAAAAAATTCGTGCTATCATTTCGATCTCCTCATTTCGCTCCACGCACCAGGAGCACAGGCAACGGTGAGTGTTGAATGACTTTCTGAGAAACTGAGCCCATCATGTAGTGCCGCCAACCGCTCATGCCGTGCGTGGCAATGACGATCAGATCCGCCTTTTCGTCGATCGCGCACTTATCGATGGTCTGGGCCGGCAGACCCGTCAAAATAATCGTTTTTAAACGGATGCTCGGGTCAATCCAAGACTGGGCGATGGTCTTAAGCCTGGGTTCCGCGGCTTCCCGCCAGGCCACTTCATATTTATACCAGTCGGGTGAAGAGATGAACATGTCCGGAGGGGGAGTCATGGGGACATAGACATGGAGCAGGATCAGCTCCGCCTGGAAGACTTTTGCCAAATGGGATGCCGTCCGTACTGCCTCCAGGGAGCTTTCGCTGAAGTCGGTCGCGGTCAGGATCTTTTGATACATGGCAACTCCTTTGATTATATGCGGATACCCGGCCGTCCACCGTTATACCTGGGACATCATCTGCCGGAAGCCAGTGGGTGGCAATCAGACGATTCCCGATTTTCAACGGTGGAAATGCTTAGATTGGATTCCTTATCAGAAACTTGTTTTGGCCGTATGACACTGAATCCGGGGACAGGTCAGGTTTATCGAAGTCATTCATGAGGGGCGCGAGGATGGATTTCAAAGGCCCGATCCGTCACTCTATTTGAAAACACCCCGCGACCATAAACGGGAAACACCGGGAGGATTCACAATGCCTGACTTGAAGACGACCTATATGGGGCTGTCACTGAAGAGCCCGATCATTGCGGGAGCATCGGGGTTGACAGCCAACTTGGCATCGATCGAGCGTCTGGTGGCCGGAGGCGCCGGCGCGATCGTGACGAAATCGTTATTTGAAGAGCAGATTCAGCATGAACGATTCAAGTTCGATGAGGATTTCGAGAAAGGCAATAACCGGTATGCCGAGATGATCACGGTCCGGCCGCATCTCGAATACGCCGGTCCTGCCGAGCATCTCATGTGGGTTCGGGAAACGAAAAAACATGTAAACATTCCAGTCATCGCGAGTCTGAATGCCGTGAATCGGGAGACCTGGCTTGAATATGCCAGGAAGTTGGAGGATACCGGAGTTGACGCGCTTGAATGCAATTTTTTTGCCTCGCCGAAAGATCCTGATAAAACGGCGGCCGAAATCGAGGCTGCGGATGTTCATTTGGTGGCGGAACTCAAGCAAACGGTGCGGATTCCCTTCAGCGTGAAGTTGAGCTATTTTTATACAAATCCCGTGAATGTCATCCGGCGAATGGATCAGGCCGGGGCATCGGGTTTTGTCCTTTTTAACCGTCTTATAGAGCCGGATCTGGATATTGAGAAAGAAAAGAACACGAGTCCTTTCAACATGAGTCATGAGACCGATTACCGTCTCCCCCTTCGCTATGCCGGTTTGCTGGAGGGTACGATCCGGGCGGATGTATGCTGCAGTACGGGCATTTTCGACGGCGAGACGGTTGCCAAGACCTTGCTGGCGGGAGCGCAGGTGGTGCAGACGGTGAGCGCCTTGTTCCGTGACGGTCCCGGGCACATTGGAAAGATGGCACAGGATCTGGACCATTGGATGGCGGCAAAAGGATACCCGACGATTGCCGATTTCCGGGGCAAGCTCAGTCGCCGGCATGTGAGCGATCCCTGGGCTTACACCCGGGCCCAGTACGCGAAGCTGTTGATCAATACCGACGAATGGTTTAGGGAGGACTGAACATGACACAACAATTGGCCGATCGAACCTGTGTGCCCTGTCAGGGAGGTACGGCTCCCCTCAAGGGAAACGAACTCCAACGGCTTCTGGGCGAACTCGGCGGGGGGTGGGCCGTGATCGCCGAACATCATTTGGAGAAACAATATCGGTTCAAGAACTTCCGGGACGCCCTGGATTTCACGAACGCCGTCGGCGAGATTGCCGAGGAACAGGGGCATCATCCGGAATTGACTCTGACTTGGGGAAAAGTCACTCTGCGAGTTTGGACTCACAAGATTGAGGGCCTGACCGAAAGCGACTTTATTCTTGCCGCCAAAGCCGATCTGGAATTTCAGCAGGCCGGCGGGTCGCATCCCTGAAGCAACCCTAATTCTGGGCCATCCAGTATCGCGCCATTCGGGTCCAATGCTCCCACCGGGGAGGGCAGTAGACTTTCGCGAAAGCCGCGACATCCCCCGTATACCGTTTCTTGATCGTACCGGCCGCCCAGCGCGCCTGAACCCGAAGGCTTCGCTCCGGGTCGTAGGCATAACGGCGGGCAGGATGCTTTGGAAAATCCGGGGCCACTCCCATTTCGAGACCCTGGCGGCCGTTTTCGATCCGTCGGATACTCAAGAGGAGTTTTAGTTCTTCGGCGCTCAGTTCGTATTCATCCCCGACGCTGAGCAGAATAGCGACATCCTTTCCGGGCAAAGATCGGCTCAAAGCCTCAAAATCCGGCGGGACTTCGCCCCAGGCACCGATCGTCATTACCAGAAATAAGATGGCCCCTAGAAATTTCATTTTGAATTTCCTCCAAGGCGCTTCAAATTGCGAGTGTAAGATAGAGCCATGCCTCTTTTTGATCCATCGGACGTTCTCTGATTTCCCAATACTCGAAACCTTATGGCGACCGAGGCGGAGGCGGTTCCGGGTTCATTCGGTTCCGCCGGGCATAAGGCATTGCGACCGCCATTCTGGGGTCAACCCCGATCCCTATAACGGGGCTTTAGGTGTACAAGTTATCCCTGATAGTTACCGAGTGAAGGGGAGGATTTCCTAATGCGTGCGATAACCGTTTGCGTTCTTGCGCTTCTGCTCAGTGTGGCATCTGCCGAAAGACTGTATGCCTCCGAAGGCTTTGAGGATCTCGCCAAACTGGTGAAATCCGGCGTCAATGAGGATGCCATTTTGGCGTATGTTCAATCATCGCCCACGAACTACGTATTGACCGTGTCGGAAATCCTTTTCCTGAGCGATCTCGGGTTGTCGACCGAAACGATCGAGGCGATTAACGCGAGCGGACAAGGTCCGTCGGCCATCGAGTCAAATGTCGTCGCAGAGGCGGATACCGCCCTGGTGGCAGACTCCGTGCCTCCTCCGCCCGTCGAACTGCCGACAGAAGGAGCGGTACTGGAAACGTTCTCCGAGGCGCCGGAAGTGACCGTTCCGCCGTCCGATAACGTAGATTATACCACCTTCTACGACAGTTTGTCTCCTTACGGAACCTGGATCAGCTGGGATGGAGTCTGGTGCTGGCAACCCACCGCCATCTTGATCGATCCGGGATGGCAACCCTATTGTCACCGCGGCCATTGGGAATTCACCGATTGTGGCTGGGCCTGGCGCTCGTCGTATTCCTGGGGGTGGGCTCCGTTTCACTACGGCCGCTGGCGGCGGCATGACCATTACGGTTGGCTTTGGTCTCCAGGAAATGTTTGGGGACCAGCCTGGGTTAGCTGGAGGTATTCCCAGGCGAACATCGGATGGGCGCCATTGCCGCCAGAAGCCGACTTTGAGTTTGATCGGGGCCTTTGTTTTAAAGGTCGCGAGATCGCCGAAAATTTCGACTTTGGCCTGGCACCTTCCTGCTACACCTTTGTGCCGGTGTCGCACTTTTGTCTGCCCGACGTGGCACGTTATCGCTTCCGGCGGGATCAGACCGCGATCCTCTTCCCTTCCGTCACGGTTATCCAGAACCATTACCGTTTTCAAGATCACCGGGTCTTCAATGAAGGTCCCCCCATCCAGCAGATTACGGCCGTGACCCATGTGGACCTTCGTCCCTTGAGGATTATTGACCAGCCGCTCCGGGCAGGCGACCGTATCCGGCCCGCATCTCGATCGTCGACCACGCTGGCCTTTTTTCGGCCGCAGGTGACGGCAACGGCAAGAGAGACTCCGATCCAACTCGCGGCTCACCACCTGGCACGCGAGGAAGCGCGCCGTGAAACCGTTAGCCACGATAACTTGATCGGGACTTATCAAAATGTGAGAAGTGTTCTGCACCAGCAGACCCGGGGGCGAACGAGTCTGGCCCCGGCACCTTCGGTTCGGGAGAGCGCCCCGGCCCGAGCGCCGGACGTCCGCACCCAGAAGCCATCCCCCGACATTGAGGATGCAGCCCGTCAACGGCAGGCAGAGGAGCAAACGGCCCGGCAAAGAGTGGAACGGCAACGTCAAGCGGATCAACTCATTCAACGTCAGAGTGAAGCCCGGCGGCAGGCCCAGGAGGCGGCCCAACAACGGGGGAACAACGAGCAAACACAACGCAATGCCGAGTCCGCCCGGCAATTGGAGGCGCAGCGACGTTCGGAGGAAAACGCCCGGCAACAGGATCTCCAGCGCCAGCAAGAAGAGGTGCGCCGGTCCCAGGCCGTTGCGCAACAGCAGGAGAATCTACGGCAGGAGATACGAACGAGGCGCGAGTCGGAAGAACTGGCCGCACGCCAGCAGATGGAATCCCGGCGTGTCGTGGAACCCGAGCGCCCCAGGGAAATTGAACGCCCCGCTCCGGTGGTTCATCCTCCAGCCGAAACAATGCATAATCGCGCACCCCCTCCGCCGGTGCCCGTCCAATCTCAGATATTGCAGGGATATGATAGCTCGCGCATGACCGGGAGTGACAGCCGCCGGGGTGCGGACAGTCGCGGCGCCAGTTACCGGAACTTCGAACAACAAGGGCATCACTGAGACGCCGGTTAGCGCCGGCATCGGAAAAAAGAACGCCAGGATCTAAATGGGGAAAGGAACCCGACCATGGATAGAATGAGTTGCAGGAAATGGAGTATTCGCCCGTGGGCAACCACATTGCTGATGGGCGCACTGATGGGAACGTCCTACGCGGGATCGAATGACACACAAGTGGCGTTCGAGACTCCCGAGAAGGCGCTCGCGGCGTTGGCGGTAGCCTCGAAAGCGTTGGATACCAATACGCTTAATACGTATTTCGGTCCTACCATGGCCGAGATCGCAAATCCCGATCCGATTCAACGGGCTAACAACCTCCGCAGGTTCAGCCAGTATTTGGACGAGTTTTCAGGGTTGGCAACTCAAGACAATGGGCAAGTCGTCATTCAAGTCGGGAACGAACATTGGCCTTTCCCGATTCCGCTGGTGCAGCGGGACGGCCAATGGCGTTTCGATACGCCTGCCGGTAAGGAAGAAATTCTCAATCGACGTATAGGGCGGAACGAACTGAGCGCGATAGAGGTCTGTCATTCCTATATCCAGGCGCAACGGGAATATGCGGCCAAGGACTGCGCCGGAAAAGGAACGATGGAATACGCCCAACACATGTGTAGTACTCCGGGGATGACGGATGGCTTGTATTGGGAAACCCGGCCGGGCGAAGATCCAAGTCCCTTCGGTCCGTTGGTGGGAGCGGCGCAAGAAGAAGGATATTATCAACAGACGAAACCAAATCCAGGGGTGCCGAGACAGCGCAAGCCGTTTCACGGATATCTTTTTCGCATCTTGACGAAACAAGGACCGGAGGCGCCCGGTGGGAAACATGACTTCATTATTAACGGCCATATGGTTGCCGGGTTCGGCCTGCTCGCCTATCCCGTCGAGTGGGGCAATTCCGGGGTCATGACGTTCATCGTCAACCAGCAGGGAAAGGTGTTTCAAAAGAACCTGGGTGAAAAGACCACGGAATTGGCGCCGGCGATTGACGAGTACAACCCCGATACCACCTGGCATCCGGCGGAGTAGAGTGCGATGCCCGGTCGGTGGGTGGAATATTAACAAATAGGGATAAACCCTATCAAAGGAGAGCGAGCATGAGGACGATGGAATTAATTGCGGTGATTGTCGTGTTAGGTTTGGGACTGTCGGGTTGCTGTCATATGGCCAACTGCTGTGGGAAGCATTCAACGAAAAATTCGGCGGGTTGCATGACGGTATGCTCCAAATGCGGAATGAAAAAAGGGATGTGCAAGTGCGGAGCGCCACATGCCCAGTTGGCCGAAATCAATACGCCGGCGCTGAAAACCATCCTGGCCTCCGGCGTCCCGGTGACCTTGGTTGACGCCCGAACCGGCAAGTTCGATGATGGCCGCCGGATCCCCGGCGCGTTGAATCTCAGTCCGGATGCGACGGAGCCGGAGATCCAAAGCCTGTTGAAAGACAAGAACGCGCTGATCGTGTCGTATTGCGCGAATCTGAAATGTCCGGCCAGCGCGAAACTGGCGGCTCGCTTACAGATGCTGGGGTATAAACATATCCTGGAATATCCCCATGGAATAGAAGGCTGGGTGGCCGACGGGAATCCGGTGACTCCCGGCGCTAAATAAAACCTGTTGGAGGGTGAGATGACCAGCCCGCCGGGATGTAAATCATAATAGGCCCGGCGGGCATTAGGTGTAATGTGAATTCTACAGAGAATAAAATAAAGGCAGGCGCGGTCATGAAACAATATGGATTAATGGTTTTGAGTCTGGGATTGTTGATTGGAACGGGAATTGCACAGGTGTCCGAGAAACCGGCGCCGAAGGTGAAGGCGGAAGCCCCGATCAGCACTGTTACCACGAATGCGATCAATCCAACCAATGATCAGGAACGAATCAAGGCGGCCATCCAGGCGACGCGGGAACGGGTCGATGAACTGAAGGATCGCCGAGAACGGTATGAGGAGTCCGAATTTGCCCGGCGACAACGGGAAGCCGCAGGCTCCGCCAATCGGACTGAACCGGCACCGTAAGGATTTTCGACGGGGAAGCTGAGTGTCTGACCCATCGCCACCCGCCCGTTCCACATGTAGGATCTTGGGCAATCAAGGGAACAAGATATGACCGCCATTTCTGGAATATTCAGCACGGAATTGATTATCTCGGATCCTGCAGGCCTGCACATGAGGTCCGCCGCTTCGATCGTAAACACCGCTAAAAAGTACGATGCGGACGTGAGTATCGAACACAATGGCAAATCCGTAAACGGGAAGAGTCTGCTGGCAATATGCCTGCTGGCGGCCCATACGGGAGCCCGGCTTACGGTGTCCGCGGTGGGTCGTGATGCCCGGGCCGCCATTCGGGCAATGGAAGGCGGCTTTGAGGGGCTCTCCTCCCCGGACGTCGGCCAGGAATCACCCCGGAGGATTAGATCGGTTCTGAGTGGAAGGCGGGCGGTCGCTCTTCAATAGGGTCAATACGCTCCCAGTTGGCGGGCCAGTTCGATGATGTGCTTAAAATCGATGAGGCTGACGCTGGACGGGACGGAGTGATCGGAAGAGAAGATATAGCCGCCGTTTTCCTTGAGGGCGGGAATCACTTTCTGCATCTCCGCACGGATTTGATCGGGGTGATCCCATAGAACCGCATTAATGCCGCCGTGTAAAACCAACTGAGCCCCATACTTCTTTTTGAGGAGGAGGGGGTCCATCCCGGCTTTGACCTCCAGGGGATTGAGGGCGTCGAGACCGATTTCGATCAGTTCGGGAACGAAGGGGTTGATGTCGCCGCAGGAATGAAGATGGGCTTTGATCCCCTTGGCATGGGCCCAGTCAATAGCGCGTTTGTGGTAGGGCTTAAGGAGTTCCCGATAGAGGTTAATGGAAAAGAACTGGGTATTTTTATAACCCATGTCGTCCGGCCAGCGAACGCTATCGAAGTGGTACCCGGCATCCCAGACCTGGTCCAGAAGGGCCAGATTGACTTCAAGCTGATGATGGAACATATCGGTACACCACTCTGGGTATTCGATCAGGGCCAACAAGAATCGTTCTGTACCGACCATCCAGGAGTGGGAAACGTCGAAACCAAACCAGAGTCCGGCTTCGATCCAATATCCCTTTTTCTTCCATCCGGCATAGTTATCTTCCAGGTACTTCCAGTTGATCCGGTCCCGGGTGGGGGACATGCGATCGCGAGCGAGTTTCCAACTGGCGGGATCCTTGATGGTGAAGTCGAGAAACTCCGGGGTGGAAGCCGCATGTTTCCAGTTCTTGAGCTTGGCTCCCCAGGAAGTGGTATGAATGAGATGTACGTCGGTTTCTTCGATGACTTTCGCTTCAAATTGGGGCGAGTTGTCGACCCCGAAATGGATGACATGATCCAAGTCGAAATAATCCACGTAATCGGTGCCGGCCGGCATTCCTTCGCGTTGCCAGCGTTCGATGGTGGCCGGCCAGGGATAGTCAATGATGGGAATTCGATCCGCGTCCTGATGTTTGAACATTCGGCTGAATCGGTCCCATGTGGTCATGCTTTTCACAGGCAAACTCCTTACGGGTCAGTAAATCGAAGAGAGCCCCATGTTTCCTTAATTCGGGAAACGGCGCAATGGTTATTTTCAGGGGGACATTTCTAAAAATCAGGAGATGGACTTGGGTAGGGGGGTCATGTTCAAGACCAGATGGGGCGCTGTATTTCGGCGGAGGGTACTCAATGCGGCCGTCACCAGCACCTCGCATTGGACACCTTTGGGGCTGACCAGGCGCAAATTCCCCAGCCATGTACCCTGTGCGGACGGAGCATGAATCATGGATTTGACCTGTTCATGGGAATCGCAAAAATCGCCGATCATGTGTTGTAAAACATCCTGTTCGTTCTCCATTTTCAGGAGTTTTAAGAAGGCGGGATTAGCAAACACAATGGCGCCTTCGATGGTGCAGACCACGATTCCTGAGCCGTTATGACGTACGGCATCTTCGCTGAATTCGCGCCCCTCCCGGGCTTTTTCGCGACGCTCCATATTGCGAATCGAAAAAATCAAATCGCCGTCGTTTAACAGGTGGATTTTGCTGATGGCAATTTCGGCCGGGAAGGTCGTTCCGTCCTTGCGCTTGCAGATCCCCGTGACGACGGTAAAACGGCCGGATTCGGCATTCGCATTCAGTTTGTAGAGAATGCGGGCGTTGACCCCGGCAATCAAACTCTCACAGGGCATGCCCCAGAGTTCCGTTTCGGAATAGCCCAAAAACGCTTCAGCCCTTTTGTTGCTGCCAATGACGAAGCCTTTGGCTTCGCAAATCACGACGCCGTCGTACAAGCCCGACAAGAGGTTTTTATAAAGGGATATGTCTTTGAACTTTATGGTGTTTCCTGTGGAAGGAGCCAAAGCCGGGGAGGATGAACTGGCATTTGGAGGGGATGACAGCAACTTTGAAATTTCAGAAAATTGTGCGGTTAAATTGACCAGTGACGGATCGCCTGACACAGAGGCTTCCTTGCCGGACGCTGGAGTCGTGGGAGTGGAAGAGGGGACGGGAGCTCGTTGAGGTGTTGCGGATCCGGCAAGCGGGGCAGGTTTCGCCAATGTTTCAGGGTGCGAATCCTGTTTGTGCGCGATGGCTTTCAATAAATCTCTCAAGGCCATAAATCGTTCCCTTATGGATCCGGGGTTATTCCGCCGGGTTATTCAAGATCCGATAAGTCGATCCGGATCGTCATGGATGATCGATTGCTTTTGGGGGTATCGGCCGGGTTTGATACGGGAGTCTTGACGGGTTCGGGTTCAGGAGGGGGAAGGGTATTGGGCAGGGGAACGGTCAATCCGGTTCCGCAGGCCGGACACTCGACGTCCATTCCCAACATATCGGCGGGGGCCTCGATTTCCTGGTGGCAGGCTTTGCACGCGAATAAGATGAAATCCGAGGACCGGGAATCCGGCCGGCTTGAGCCTTTTTGGGGTGTCTCCGGAACCGCTTGCTTCTCCGGCACTTGGATGGGCGCACCACAATAGGGACAGTCGGCCTTTTCGCCGGCGGTTTTCGGGGGAGCGGCCAGAATGCTGCCACAAGACGAACAGGGGAAGACGATCTGTCCTTCTTCGCTTTCAACCAGAGGGGACATTGGAGAGGAAGGTGGGATTGCCTGTTCAGGAACGGACGCAGTAGCCGGCGGTACGGCTGAAAAAGCGGGAGGCGAATCCGAGGACTCGATGATCTCCACCTCGCGGGCGGCAATCGGCGGAGCGGGTGGGAGATCATCGAGAACTTGAATGACAACCCCGGTGTTCGGAGTGATCAAATCCTTGGCTTTTTTGAGAGGGGTTATTTTAAGAGCTTGCCGTTCGCCGATCAGAAGCGTTTTGCCGGTGAATGGATTCCGACGTCGGGCGGCTTTTTTGTGAACCACTTTAATTTTGCAGATGCCCGGGATGATAAAATCATGAGCTGCTTCGCGATAGGCGATGGCCGCCAATAGATCCAGAACTTCAATGATTTTTTTGGGAGGAAGTCCGGTCGCTAAAGCCATCTCGCGAGCCAGTTTGATTTTTGATGTGATTTGAGCCATTGCGCACCTGTGGCCAAGCGTTTCCTTGAAGCAATCAGTTATAAGCGGAATTCCAATCCCTATCCAAAACAATTCCACGGGCAAACAGCATATCAATTTCCAAGGCCTAATATCAATCCGAGATTTGCCGCGATACCCGAGATTTGCCGTCTTGGGTGTGCAGGGAGAAGACAAATGCCGCGAACGATCATTTCTTATCCGGGACCAGGGCGACGGTCACTTTCACCGGCTTGAGCAGGGAGTCCAGCACCTCGGGCTTCATTCGGGCCAGCACCCCGCGACGGCCCGCATTGATCCAGATTTCGGGCAATTCAAAAATTGTGGTTTCGGCATACACCGGCAAAGGTTTACGGATTCCTAACGGGCTGGTCCCTCCGATCAGGTAGCCGGTATGCCGGCTGGCGGTGTCGGGCGTGCAGGGTTCCACCTGTTTGACACCGATCAACCTCGCCAGTTGTTTGGTTGAAATTTCACGATCCCCATGCATCAGGCAGATCAACGGAGTTTTGGCATCGGTTTCAAGCACGAGGGTCTTGATGACCGCATGCTCTGGCGCGCCCAACTGGCGGGCCGCGTTTGCCGTTCCACCATGCTCAAGGTAAGTATAGGTCGCCAGGTCGAAGGCGGCTCCGCTCTCCCGCAATACCCGAATCGCCGGTGTGGCCGGGATATCTCCCTCTTTTTTACTCATAAGGATTGGGTCGCCGGCAAGCGGATGAAAAAGGTGGTTCCCTTGCCGATTTCGGTTTCAACACGAATGGTGCCGCCATGGGCTTCCACGATGGATTTGCAGATGGCGAGGCCAAGCCCCAAGCCTTTTTCCCGGCCCGCCGTGGCGAACGGCTCGAAAAGTCTGGGGAGGATAGTTTCTGGGAACCCAGGGCCATTGTCCGCGACAGCGATTTCGACCCGCCCTTCGACTTCGCGGGCGATGATCGTAATGCGCCCCCCGTTTTGGGCGAACGCTTCGACGGCCGTGTTGACCAGATCTTGCAAAACCCGCACGATTTTATTGGCATCGACCGTGAGAACGGTATCGACCGCTTGCATGGAAAAATCGATCTTATTTTTGGACAGGTCCTCGCCATGCAGGTATTGGAATCGCTCAAAAATATCCAGGAGGCGGGTGGGCTTGCAACTCATCGTTGAGGTGCCCCGAGAAAACTCGAGGATTTCATCGGTCATGAGTTTCATACGCTCGATCTGCTCGTCGATGAGTTTGCAGAGGGAGGAGAGGGATTCATCATCTTTGTGGGTTTTGATGAGGACCTCGGCGGCCAGGCGGATGGTCGTGAAGGGATTGCGGAAATCATGGATGATCGTGTTGAGCATTTCGCCAAGGCTGGTGAGCTTGGTTTTGCGCACCACATCGTGCATGTACCGTTCGTTGGTATTGCGGATATTGTTGATCAAGTGCCGGGACATTTCGAGAATGCTGTACCCTGGGGCGACATTCAACAAATCCATGAAGGGAGTCCGGTCGATTCGCGCCAGACGCACGAGGGGGCCGCAAGCGACGGCGCTTGCGCTTCGGGCCTGGCCGTCCAATACCCCATATTCGCCGAAATAATTATCAGCGCCGATTTGGGCGATGATCTGGCGGGGAAGGCTGGGAAGACTTTTAACAATGTCAACGCCGCCGTCCAACACCAGGTAAAGGGAGTCCGGGATGTCGCCTTCGTTAAAGATCACCTCGCCGTCGTGAAATTCAACGAGACGGACTAATTTTCTGATTGCTTCGCCCACCTCCGGCGAGAACTGACTGAAAAAGGAGTGATCTTTAAGGTCCATAACAAGTTGCAAAATATAATCCTCCCATGGATACAGCGTCAATCCCAATTCGGTTTTGTGCCCTTGCGCCCGGCAGGCCGATATGCCAAACTGGCGGCGATTTTGGGAGGAGATACGCATGGCTTTGAATATTGTGGAACAGATCGATGATGCGGTGCGGGTGCGCCATGTTTTGGCCAGTGTTTCGGACAAAACGGGGCTGGAAGTATTGATTCCAGGTTTGATTGCCGCGAATCCCGAGGTCAAGATTTATTCGACCGGGGGCACCTATACGGCGATCCGGGATTTATTGGGGACGACTGCCGGAAAGAATCTGGTGGCGGTATCCACCTATACCGGCCAGCCGGAAATGCAGGGGGGACTGGTGAAAACCCTGGATTTTAAAATTTACCTCGGTTTGCTGAGTGAGACTTACAATCCGGCTCATATCGACGATTTAAAGCGAACCGGAGGCGTTCCCATGGACTTGGTCGTGGTAAACCTCTATCCTTTCCGGCAGACGGTGGCACGGCCGGACGTTACCCCTGAAATGGCCCGAACGAATATCGATATTGGCGGACCCTGCATGGTGCGGGCGGCGGCCAAGAATTTCCTGCGGGTGGCGTCGGTTACCGATCCGGCGGATTATGGACGGATCCTGGCCGAGTTACGGGCTTCCGGCGGGGCAACTTCCCTGGCTTTGCGGTTTGAACTGGCGCGGAAGGCGTTTGCGCACACCGCGGCTTATGATACGGCGATCGCCGCCTACTGGGCGGAGTGCAAGCCCGAATCCTTAAGGGCCTGTTACCGGATCGGAGGGTAACGGACTCCCATGTACGAGATCAGCATTCGAACTCATTTTTCCGCCGCCCATCGCCTGGTGGGGCACCAGGGAGTCTGCGCCAATTTCCACGGCCATAATTGGGAAATTGAAATCTTCTTAAAAGGGCCGGGCCTGGATTCGATCGGGATCCTGGTCGATTTCAAAGTGGTTAAAGAAGCGGTGCAGGAGGTGTTGGGTGGGCTGGATCATGCGGACCTGAACCAACATCCGGCTTTCGCAGTGCAGAATCCAACCTCTGAAAATATTGCACGCTTATTGTTTGAAGAACTCGGGCGGCGCCTGAATACCGAGGGGAGCCGGATCAGCAAAGTCCGGGTTTCGGAAAGCCCGAACTCCTCGGCGACCTATTGGGAGGAATGACGTGTTGCGCGTGGCGGAAATTTTTACCTCCCTCCAAGGCGAGTCCACTTGGGCCGGCTATCCCTGTTTTTTTGTGCGACTGACAGGATGCAATCTGAATTGCGCCTATTGCGACACCCCCCAGGCGCGAGAGGCGGGGCAGCGGATGACGATTGCCGAGGTGGTGGCAGCTTTTGAGAAGAGCCCGGTGAAAATGGTCGAAATCACGGGGGGGGAACCGTTGTTACAGGACGAGTTTACCGCCTTGGCTGAGGCCCTGCTGAAGGCGGGTGCCGTGCCTCTGTTGGTGGAGACCAACGGCAGTCGGTCCCTGGAAGGGATTCCCGCCGGAGCCCGGGCGATCATCGATGTCAAGTGTCCCGAGAGCGGCTCCGGCAATTCCTTTTTGGAAGCCAATTGGGAGCGGCTCCGTCCGCAGGATGAGATCAAATTCGTACTCAGTAGTCGGGCTGATTATGAGTGGGCGCGCGCCTTGGTGCGGGAACGGACTCTGGCTGATCGGGTTCAGGCCGTGTTGTTTAGCCCAGTCCACGGCCGATTGCCGGCTTCGATCCTGGCCGCCTGGCTTCTGGAGGATATCCTGCCTGTTCGGCTCCACCTTCAACTTCACCGGATTCTTGCCCTCCCATGACCCGATCCTCCGAATCTCCAGCCGAGCGTGAACCGACAGATGTGCCTGCTTCGGCAGTGGTGCTTTTGTCGGGCGGCTTGGATTCGACCACGCTGCTGTTTTACGTCATTCGCCGGCTGGGAATCCGGCGGGTGCATGCGCTCTCCTTTGATTACGGGCAAAAGCATGCGCGAGAAATCGGGGCGGCCCGATTCCAGGCGGAGACGGCTGGAGTGGAGGCGCATCCCGTGATCGACCTCGGTCTTTTTCGGGAATTGGCCTCGACGGGATCGGTGTTGACCGACCCCGCCCGGGGAGTGCCTGCATTGACCGCCGTACCTGAGGATCAGCGCCGACAACCACCGACCTATGTGCCCAATCGCAACCTGATTTTGCTGTCATTATCGGCGGCGTATGCCGAGGCCCACGGGATTCGCGATCTGTATTATGGCGCGCAGACCCAGGATGAATATGGCTACTGGGATTGTTCCGGCGAGTTTGTGGATCGCGTCAATGCGGTGTTGGCCTTGAATCGGGGGGCGTCCATTCGAGTTCACGCTCCCTTTGCCGGTTGGCGCAAAGTCCAGGAATTAAAGTTGGGTCTGGAATTGGGAATTGATTATGGGCGGACGTGGAGTTGCTATCGCGGGGGCGATCGGCCCTGCGGCGAATGTCCCGCTTGTGTGGAACGATCCGGTGCGTTCCGGGAATTGGGGCAACCAGATCCCCTGGGGGTCTGAGGCGGGGAAGGAGAACGGATGGTTATGGCGAACAACGGAAAGACAAAACGGGTACTGCCGCGGCAGGAAGAGTGGCAGACTTATCAGCGCTTGCTGGCCTATATGAAGCCCTATTCCGGGCGACTGGCGGTGGGCATTTTTTTTGGGTTGGTTTATGCAGGGGCTAACGCCGGCTTTTTATGGGCGATCAAAAAGGGCCTGGCGAAAGTGTATGATCCAGCCGCGCCGATGATGCTGGTGATCCTGTTTGCCGCGGCCATTCCGCTGGCCGGTCTGATCCGGGGAGTGGGCGATTATTTGAGCCGTTATCTGATTCGCTGGGTGGGCGCTCGGGTGGTGGTGGATCTGCGTCAGGCGGTTTTTACCAAGTTGACCCAACTGCCTTTGGGTTATTTCTCGAGGAACCGGACCGGTGAATTAATTTCGCGCACAACCAACGATTCCACCATGGCCGATCAGGCGGTATCGGTGGTGGTGGAGGATCTGGCGAAGGAACCGCTCACGCTGGTGTTCATGATCGGGTGGCTTTTCTGGATCGATCCGGTGCTGGCCGTGGCGAGTATCGTGTTGTTCCCGGTGTGCATTGTGCCGGTGGCCTTATTCGGTCGGCGGGTCCGTCGATTCAGCCGGGAAGCCCAACAGCGGATTGCCGATGTGGTTTCGATCTTGCAGGAAATGCTGACGGGTATCCGGGTGGTGAAGGCGTTTGGGATGGAGAACCACGAGATCGAACGTTTTGGCAAGCAAAACAAGGCCTTTTTTAAACGCATCATGCGGGTGGCCGCCTCCAACTCGGCGGTGGATCCGATGATTGTGTTCATCTCGACGCTGGGGGTCAGCCTGGTGTTGATCTATATCCGGCATCGCGGGATGCCGTTCGAGCAGTTCGTGGTGTATGCCGGGGCGTTGCTGATGATGTATGCGCCCGTCAAGAAGCTGAGCCGCCTGCATTTGCAGATCCAGCAAGCCTCGGCAGCGGCGGACCGGATTTTTGAAATCATCGATGCCCCGGTGGATGTGGTGGACCGGCCCGGTGCGATAGACCTGCAGGGCCCGGTGAATCGAATCGAGTTTCGTCAGGTGACCTTCAATTATGGGGATAAATGCGTTCTCAAGGGCATTGACTTGCAGGTTGAGGCCGGACAACGGATTGCCCTGGTGGGCAGTTCCGGGGCCGGTAAAACGACGATGGTGAATCTCCTGCCGCGGTTTTATGACGTGACGGGCGGATCGATCTGGATCAATGGAACCGACATCCGGGATTACACCCTGAAATCCCTGCGGCAGGCGATGAGCATTGTGACGCAGGAGACGGTATTGTTCAATGAAACCGTGGCGAACAATATCGGGTACGGCACGGTGGGGGCAAGCCGGGATGCCATCGAGGAGGCGGCGCGGAAGGCCAATGCGGATGAATTCATTCGGGATCTGGTGGGGGGATACGATCACATTATCGGCGAACAGGGGCAACGCTTGTCCGGCGGTCAGCGCCAGCGATTGGCGATTGCCCGGGCGATTTTGCGCAATCCGCCGATCATGATTTTGGATGAGGCGACCAGCGCGCTGGACACCGAGTCCGAGCGCCAGGTACAGGCGGCCATGCAGAATTTGATGGTCGGGCGGACGGTTTTCGCCATCGCACACCGGCTATCGACGATCGCGAATTGCGATCGGATCATCGTCCTGGACCAGGGCGGAATCATCGAGTCGGGCACCCATGAGGAGCTGATGCAAAAGAACGGTCAATATCGTTATTTATACGATTTGCAGTTCAAGGATCCGATACCGGCTGAGGGGTGATGGATATCCGGCGCATGGGGCAAAGAGCCTGGTGATAGCGAGCCGGATCCGCTTAATATCGCGATCTGACGACCCTACAAATTCCAATTCAGCGGGTCACGAGGTGAGATTTAAAATCTTGGCGGCGGTATCGAACCAGATGCCCGCGCGGAGCGAGGCGTCTAGATGGAGTGTCGCCATTATCTTTTCATAATCCTGGCGGACGTCTTCCATCTGATTGGAGTTTACATCGGTGCCGAAGAGGATCTTTTGCCAGGCGGGGGTCTTGTCTGGCGCAGGATAAGGTCCTTCCGGCTTCCACCACAACAGCTCGTTCAAAAAATGAGGATTCCGATATTTCAGGAGGGACCCCGAAAAATCGAAGTAGAGATTCGGGTTCCAGCGGCAAGCCATGGCCGCCTCTTCGCACCAGGGATTGCCGAAATGGGCGCCGATCAGGGTGAGTTCCGGCAGACGCCGGGCAATGTGATCGAGATGAATCGGCCGCATGAGGTTGCTGTCACAATCCCGCCAGCCGTCCATGTTGGCCACGATGCCGAGGTGATAAAGAACCGGCATCTTCAATTCGGCCGCCTTCTCGTAGATCCGAAAATACGTGCGATCGTTATAGGGGCGCAACGGTCCGATGAATTTCAACCCGACAAACCCCTGGTCCCGGGCGCGAACGATATCGCCGGGGCCGTCGGTATCCATCTCGACGCCGTAAAAAGGAATGAACAGGCTGGGAAACAACCGGTGAGCTTTTAGCACACGGGCATTATCGCCCGGCGTACGGGATTCCGGCAGGCCCAGTAGCACCTGTTTGACGATGCCGGTCTCTTCGCAGGCCTTGACCCGCGCTTCCAATTCGTTGTCGGCCGGGACATGTTGATGGATATCGATGAGTTTGGGTTTCATGGTTTTTATTTTATCCTTAATTACGGTAACGGGATCGCCAATCAAAATAGTTGCGAAGTATGTTGGAATAATAGGCTACCGTCCGCAACTTCAAAAAATAAGGAGAAGTTACCCCGCAACCCTTCGTGTTTTTGCTTTGCTCCTTTCGCCATACCCTTTATGCTCATCCCTGTATCTGGCACCGTAACGGGCCAGACACGGAGATATCCTAATGCGTGACATGACATCCAAGGAACGAATGCTGACGAGTATCCGCGGTGGAAAACCGGATCACACCCCCTGTTCTTTCATGGCTTTTTTCAACCTGCGACAAAGGTACGCATCGGAAGCCGAGTATGTTACCCGGCAGGTTGAGATGGGATTGGATGCCTATGTGCAAGTGGGTTACCTTGAACCTTCGTTGCACCCGGCGGCCTCCGAAAAGATATGGACCACCCGGGAGGGAATGGAAACTTTCTTTCATCGTCGCATCGATACCCCAAAGGGCCCGCTCATCCAGACGGTGGCGCAGGAGGACGGCTGGCCGCAGGAAGGAGATTTCTGGCGGTTCAATGATTGGATTGTGCCGCGGTGCCGGGAAGTCCTGGTGAAGCCGGAACAAGACCTTGAGAAACTTCCCTATCTTTTGGGTCCTTTCCGGGATGAACATATCCGGGCCCTGCGGGCGTCCGCGAAGGCGTCCCGCGCAATTGCCGATCGGCACCAAGTGCTCCTGGCGGGCGGTTGGAGTTCGTCCAACTCCCTCCGGGGACGCGGGGATGACGGTGTCATGGGTGCCGATGCCTTGGCCTGGATGTCAGGATTCGAAGAGATCATGATACTCTCCCTCACGCAGCCGGAGATCATCCGGGAATACATCCGGATCATTCACGAATGGAATCTCAAGCAGATCCAGATTTATCTGGAAGTCAGCGACGCCGATTTGATCATCCGGCGAGCTTGGTATGAAACCACCGAATTCTGGACTCCCGAAGCCTATCGGACCCTCATTGCGCCCGTTCTCAAACGGGAGGTGGAACTGGTTCATCAAGCCGGTCGCCTTTTCGGCCTGATCACAACGAGCGCCTTCCGCCCGATCCTCAACGATATTCTGGACACGGGAATCGATGTCCTCATCGGCCTGGACCCGGAAGAAGGCAAAGGGACCCACCTGGCCGATATCAAAGCCCAATTTCATGCCAAGGGTCGCGCGTTATGGGGCGGTGTCAGCGGTGCGATGACGGTTGAGCAGGGGACCCGGGAAGACACCGAACGCGCGGTTCGAACCGCCTTGGACACGTTGGCCCCTGAGGGCGGGTTTATCCTTTCCCCGGTGGATAACGTTCGTGTTGATACGCCCCGGACTTGGGATAATACCCAGGTGCTGATCGATGCCTGGAAACGCTGGCGATGACGAGACTCCCGTTCAGTAAGGAAATTCCATGAAAGCAGTCCAACATTTGGCTCTCAATTGCAAAGACCTGAAGGCCCAGGCGAAGTTCTATCAGAAACACTTTGGGTTCAAACGCGCGCGGGTGTTCAATGAAGGGACACCGAATGAATTCGTGATGTTGCGCCTGGGCACGATGTGCCTGGAGTTATTTCAAGCGACCAACCTACTGTCTTCCTCTCGTGGAAGTGAGCAGCCCCTCGGGTTCAAGCATCTGGCCTTTGAGGTGTCAGACCTTGACAAAACGCTTGCCGCACTCCGGGAAGATGGGATTCAGACCGAAAATATCATTGACTGCTCCTCCATCGTGAACGGTATGCGCGTTTCGTTTTTCGATGATCCCGAGGGGAATCGGCTGGAACTGATGCAAGGGTATCAGGACCAGTCCGGTCTGTGAATCACTCCGAGGTTGGACTATGCATTTGACTCAGGACATCTTCGGCCAGTTGCCGGACGGGAAAGCCGCAGCCGTGTTCACCTTGGTCAATGACTCGGGCATGGAAGTCCGGATCACGAATTACGGGGGAATTGTGGTCTCGCTCTCTGTTCCTGACCGGAACGGACGGAGTGACGATGTGGTTCTCGGCTACGACACCCTGGCTGAATATCTTCGTTTTACCCCTTATTTCGGCGCGATCATCGGCCGTTTTGCCGGCCCTTTGTTCGGTGCCCATTTTTGCCTGGATGGCAGTGAGTTTCCGCTGGCTGCGAATGAAGGTAAGCACCATCTCCACGGCGGCAGTCGGGGTTTCGACAAGGTGTTATGGAAAGCCGAGCCCTTTGAAAATCCCACCGAAGTGGGCGTGCGCTTGTCTTATTTGAGCCCGCATGGAGAGGAAGGGTATCCCGGGAATTTGACGGTGACTACGACCTACCGCTTAACCCACATGAACGAATTCCAAATTGATTACGAGGCGTCCACCGACCAGTCCACAATTGTTAATCTCACGCATCACGGCTATTTCAATCTAGCCGGACAGGGCCAAGGTACCATTCAGGATCACGAGATCCGGTTGGCGGGAAACTGGTTCAATCTGATCGACAAAGATCTGGTCCCCACCGGCGAAGTGGCGCCCGTTCAAGGAACCCCGTTTGATTTCAACCGGGCGGCGCGATTGGGCGACCGGATGCATTCCGATCATGCGCAGGTGCGGCTGGCGGGTGGCTTTGATCAGAACTGGCTCCTGGACAAAACGGATGGGTCACTTCAAACGGTGGCGTGGGTCTCGGACCCCACGACCGGTCGCGTAATGGAGATGGCCACGACAGAGCCGGGTTTTCAGTTCTACACGAGCAACGTATTGCCCGAAGGAACCGCGGGAAAAAAGGGACGAATTTACGGTAAATGGAGTGCCCTTTGTTTAGAGGCGCAACGCTATCCCTCCTGGCCGGACCGGCCGGCGAGACCCTCGCATATTCTTCGCCCGGGCGAGCATTATCAGCAAAGGACTGTGTATCGGTTTTTATGAAAGACTTTTTCGCGCAGCAACGATGGTTGATGGTCGAGACCCAGATCCGCGCCCGTGGCATCCGGGATCCACGGGTCTTGCGCGCCCTGGAAACAGTGCCCCGTCATCTCTTCATCGGTCCGGATTATCAGGACGAGGCTTATGCCGACCATCCTGTGCCCATTGGCGATCAACAAACCATTTCCCAGCCTTATATGGTGGCCTTGATGACCGAATTGCTGGAGCTTAACGGTTCCGAAAAGGTGCTGGAGTTGGGCACCGGATCCGGATACCAGGCCGCCATACTCGCCGAGGTAGCCCGGCGTGTATGCACCATTGAAAGGTTGGAATCCCTGTCCCATCAGGCCGATGCCTTGTTGAAATCACTGGGGTATACCACCATCGTGACCCGTGTCGGTGATGGAACTTGCGGGTGGGCTGAGGAAGCACCCTTTAATGCCATCCTGGTAACTGCCGGTGCCCCTTCGATTCCTCTGGTTCTCCTGGAACAACTGGCAGTGGGAGGGCGACTGGTCATTCCGGTCGGCGACCGGAATGCGCAGAATTTGATCCGGGTCACGCGGCTTTCAGCCGATGTGAACGATGTGCGGCAAGAGGATTTTGGGGGATGCCGGTTTGTCAGTCTGATTGGTGCGCATGGGTGGGAAGTAATCGATTAAAAAGGTGAACCATATGTCGAAGCCGATCAGATTGGGTGTGGTAGGGGGGAATCGCGGACGGGGGTTTGGGCAATCGCTGGCAACCCTGAAGAAGGACATGATCCTGACGGCCATCTGCGATTTGAATCCGGGTGTTTGCGCCTCTTGGAAATCCGATTTTCCCGGGATCCAGACTTACACCGATTACGAGCACCTGCTTGATTCAGGGACGGTGGATGCCGTTTTGATTGCCACCCCGATGCATTTGCATGTTTCCCAATCCATCGCCGCTTTGCGCCGGGGAATTCACGTCGCCAGCGAAGTCACTGCGTGTAATACGATTGCGGAAGGCCGCCAACTGATTCGAGCCGTCGAAAGATCGAAAGCGGTTTACTTTTTTGCGGAGAACTATTGCTACTCCCGCATGCATATGATGGTTGAACAGATGTGCCACAAAGGCATCTTCGGCGAGATCAGTTACGTGTCCGGCAGCTACTACCACGATTGTCTGCCCCTGATGTTCGATGCCAAGGGCCAATTGACCTGGCGCGGGGAAATCCGTCGCGATTGGCAATGTAATTGCTATCCCACGCATTCCCTTGGTCCGATCGCGCGGTGGCTGGGCATCCGCGAAGGCCGCGACCGGTTGGTGTCGGTTTCCGCGCATATGAGTCGCCAAGTGTCGGCCACCGCGTATTGTACCCGTCGATTCGGTCCCAAATCGCCCTATGCTCAGCCAGACTATTTTAAACTGGGGGATACGGTCAAGACGCTGGTGAAAACAAAAAAAGGAATTTTGATCGACCTGCTATTTGATACCGCCAGCCCGCGCGTGGGCAATTGCGCCGAACATTTCATCGCCGGAACCGGCGCCAGTTTCCATAGCTTCACACCGATTCCCTTCGATGATGGGATGCGGGCTGGCCCTGGCATTTGTTACGGCAGCAAGGGCCGCGGAGAGGGTTGTCCCCATTATCTCTGGGAACCGCTGATGGATGAAGCCCGAAAATACGAGCATCCCGTGTGGAAAAAGCATATGCAAAAGGCCGAACGTGCCGGCCACGGGGGCGGCGATTATTTTATACTCATGGATTTCGTCAACGCAATCCGCGGACGGTGCGCGCCGGCGATCGACGTCTACGATGGAGTATTATGGAGTTCGCTGATTGAACTATCCGCCCAATCCATTCGTGCCGGGGGCAAAGCCATTTCGATTCCGGAATTCCGGCCCAAGTCCTTAAAATAGGCGGGACGCCCGGCCCCTGCCGCGATTTCGAGTAGGCGGGTATTGCGCATTCAACTGCCGTAGGCTTTTTTTTACTACTGCGGATCCCGGCAGTTTATTTTGTAACAGACAGCAAATTGACAATATATTAACAACAAATCGGTTGACATTTTAGTGTAATAAAAACATAATGTACGGCAATTTCGAGTCTAAATCGATTCGAAGCGTTCGGCGGATTAACCCCATTCGTGGGCAGGTGAAAACATGATCAAGTCCTTTCTGAAACATTCCTTAGTAATCGGTTC
>Ga0118677_10002101_pt2 | contig 23268 bp, 11 predicted proteins | sample AliMusrvi5mmetaG_FD_86154 | JGI IMG/M metagenome (GOLD analysis project Ga0118677, IMG submission 86154)
GACCTCAAGCAGGCGCCCCAATGGCACCGGCGCTTGACTCGCGAGGGTCGCTTTGGCCGCGGATTTTTCCCATGCGATGTGATAGACCAGATCGCGGCCTTTGCCGGTCTTGCCGGTGCGGCGTGCGCCCTCCACGCTGATGGCGCGGAAGCCATCGATGCGCACGCAGGGTCTGCCCGCCTCGTCATAGATATCGATGCCGCCTTCGACCAATTCATCGTTGGCCTGCGTCACGCCCGCCCGCACGTGGGTGGCGGCTCCCGGCGAGCGCAGAAACAAGATTCTAGCAAAACGCACGGGCAGCCGCAGGCCGGCGGTGCGGCCTTCGACAGTCGCCGCTCCAGCCGAAAACACTTGCAGAGCGCCATCAAACAACACCGGGTGCAATGGGTACTCCGCCGCACGCTGCGCAATCTCCGCGGACAACGCCACCCGGCCCGCCGATTTGCCGGCACCCGCCGATAATTGGCGAATCGGTCGGAACTCCTCGCCGTAGCGCAGTCCCAGATCGCTCATGTGCCCGTAAAACGTGTCAAGTTCCACGGCTTGCAGACCCGGCGTGGTCTCTAACACGGATGTGGCGAACGACGAGTCGGTGCGTTCACCGCGCATCGAGCCGACGACATGCACTGACCACGAGGCGGCGTTTTCAAAACGGCTCTGGATGGCAAACGTGCGCTCGCCGGGATCATAGCTCAGCTCTAACAACAGACCCGACGCTGGATCCGGCACAATGAGCGGCTTGCGGATTTCGAAATCCTCGATGACGAAAGGTTTGCCCGCGAACAACTGGCTGCCCGCCTCGAGCACCATTTCGACGAAGCCCGCCGCGGGAAAGATGATGAGATTTTCAACGCGATGATCCTTCAGGTAGGCCATGTGCCGGCCATCGAGTCGGGTGAGCCACGACGGCGTCGCCCGCGGCAAGCGGACATCCAGCAAGCCGCGGCCACCCGCTGCCAGCCGGCCTTCGCGCATGTCCGCGGATTCGTTCCACCAGCGGGTTTTGTCCCAAGCGTAAGTTGGCAGATCGAGCAAGCGGCGCGAGGGTGAAATGGCGGTGAAGTCGAGTTCCACCCCTGCGAGAAACAGATCCATCGCCGTCTCCAACATCGCTTCGTGCTCGCGTTCGCGCCGTGCCGAGGCGAGGATGACGGCCTTGGCTGCATCCTGGGAGAGGCATTCCTGGATGGATCGCACCAACGCCGGATGCGCGCCAATTTCCAGCCACACATCCACGCCGAACTCCGCCAGCGCCCCAATCGCCCCGGCAAACTGCACCGGTTGGCCGATGCTGCGCGACCAGTGGTCCGTATCGCAGCAGACCCCATCCAGCCGCTGGCCGGTGACCGTGCTGAAAAACGGCATCGTTTCGGGCTGCGGGACCAACTCGCCCAGCGCGGCCTTCAAGGCATCGGCGGCGGGCAGCATCATCGCATGATGGAACGGATGGCTCACTTGCAGGAAGCGGGCAAAAACCCCCTCCGCCTCCAGCTCGGCGGCAACCACCTCCAGCGAAGATTTCAATCCTGACAGGGTCAGCGCGCGGGGCCCGTTGAAGGCGGCAATGGTCACGCCGGGCCCGCAGCGGGCGATGACCGCCATGGCTTCATCCGGGCTCATGCCCACGGCCAGCATGGTTCCGCCAGCCGCCGCGCATTGGTCCATGAAACGGCCGCGGTGCACAATGATGTTCGCGGCTTGATCCAAGGTGAGAATGCCCGCCACGCATGCCGCCGCGATTTCGCCAACACTGTGGCCCACGACGGCCGCGGGCTGCACCCCCCAGGATTTCCAGAGTTCCGCGAGGGCCATCTGCATGGCGAAAATCGCCGGCTGCGAAATTTCCGTGCGCTGCAATTGCGAGCTGTCCTCCGGCCGCGCGAGTTCGTCGACGAGCGAGAACCGTGCCCACGGACGCATCGCCTTGTCGCAGGCTTCAAACATCCTGCGGAACACCGGCTCATGCCGCATGAGTTCACGTCCCATGCCCCACCACTGCGTACCTTGGCCGCTCATGACGAAGACCACGCGCGCCGCTTGCTCGCGCCGGGGCATGAACGCCGTGCGCAGCTTAGGGCTCGGATTCTCCAGCGAGAAAGCACCGAGTTCCTGCACCAATTCGGCCGGCGAACGCGCGGTCAGCGCGAGCCGGTGCGGATGGTGGTTGCGCCGCGCGCCGAGCATGTACGTGAGGTCGGCCAAGGTTGGCGGCAAGCTGCCGTTGATTTTTGAATGATCGTCCAGCCACGCGCTCATGCGCCATGCCGCGGCCAGCAGCGATTCCGCGGAGCGGGCGGACAGGACCATCGGCCACGCGCGGTCCGCCTCGGCGACTGCCGCCGCCGGCTGGGGCCGCGCTGGCGCTTCGGTCATGATGATGTGCGCGTTGGTGCCGCCGAAGCCGAACGAATTCACCCCGGCCGTGCGAACGTCACCGGTGATGGGAAACGCTTCGGTCGCCACGGCCACCCGCAATTTCAGGGCGGCAAAGTCGATGTTCGGATTGGGGGTCTCAAAATGCAGACTGGCGGGAATCCGTCCGTGCTTAAGCGCCAACGCCGCCTTGACCAGGCCGGCCACCCCCGACGCGGTTTCCAAGTGCCCGAGATTGGTCTTCACCGAACCAATCACCAGCGGCGAATCGGCCGCACGGTCCGCGCATAATGCCGCCGCCAGCGCGTGAGCTTCAATGGGATCGCCCACCGCCGTGCCCGTGCCGTGGGCCTCGACATAACCGATGCGCGACGGCTCAATGCCCGCATCCGCACACGCTTGGCACAACAGCCGTGCCTGGGCCTCGGGACTCGGCAGCGAGATGCCATGAGTGTGGCCGTCCTGATTGACCGCCGAACCGATGATCACCGCGTAGATCGGATCGCCGTCGGCGATGGCATCGGAGAGCCGTTTCATGACCACCATGCCCGCCCCCTCGCCGCGCACAAAGCCGTTGGCCGAGGCGTCAAACGCCTTGCACTTGCCTTCCGGCGACAGCATCCCGGCTTGGGAAAACCCGATGAACCCGTCCGGCGTGATCATCACCGTCACCCCGCCCGCCATCGCGGCCTTGCAACGACCAGCTAGAATGTGCTCGCAAGCCATGTGCACCGCCGTCAGCGCCGACGAACAGGCGGTGTCCATCGCGACACTCGGGCCGGTTAGATTCAAGCAATAGGAAATCCGGTTGGCGGCGATGCTGTGGGCGCTGCCCGTGGGCGTGTGTGCGCTGATGCCGGTGCGGTCGGTCGGTGTGTGCTGAAGTCCTTGATAGTCGTTGTGCGAAATGCCCACAAACACGCCGATGTCGGTGCCTTTCTCGAAATCCAGCACCATGCCCGCATCCTCTAGCGCCTCCCACGCCGTCTCAAGCAACAGCCGCTGTTGGGGATCGATGTAAGGCGCCTCGCGCGGCGAGATCCCGAAAAACTGCGGGTCAAACTGATCGATCCCATCGACAAAGCCCCCGCGCTTGGCCACGGTCTTGCCCACCAAGCCCGGCTCGGCATCATAGAACCGCTCCACATTCCAGCGGTCCGCCGGGACCTCCGAGACCACCTCGCGACCCTCCAGGAGCAATTGCCAGAATGCCTCCGCATCATTGACCCCACCGGGGAAGCGGCAGCCAATGCCAACGATGGCAATCCCTTCTTTGCTCCTCTCCATGTGCATGAGTTGTGATGATCGCGGGACTCGCGAAATCAGGCGATCGAGGCTGGACATGGGCATGAGGGGCTAGTGGGAGAAGCTTGGAAAAGCAGAAGATGGCACCAAATTTCTTGCAGGCAAGCCAATATGTGACATTGTGGCCGGGAGGATTGATGGCGCCCCCCAGTGGCCGGCGCGGAAAATGCCACGATGCGGATCCGATGAATCACCAAAACCGGTGATGGGAAATATTGAACCACCCCGTGCGAGCCACCCAACCTACCAAATAACCGATGTGTGGAATTGCAGGACTGATGGACTTGACCGGGAGACGGGCGGCGGCCCCCTCCGGGGTGGTGGAACGGATGGCTCAGGCCTTGATTCACCGTGGCCCGGATGAATTGGGATTCCTCCAGCGGCCCGGGCTGGCGCTGGCCTCGCGGCGGCTCAGCATCGTCGGTCTGGCGGATGGCCAGCAACCGGTCTGCAATGAGGATCAAAGCGTGTATGCGGTGTTCAATGGCGAGCTGTTCGATTTCCCGGAACAGCGCGCGGAACTCGTGGCGCGCGGCCATCGTCTGCACACCCACTGCGACACGGAAATCATCCCCCACCTGTGGGAAGAGAGCCAGGAAGGGATCTTCGCGCGCCTGCGCGGCCAGTTCGCGATTGCCTTATATGATGTGCGCCGCCATCAACTCACGCTCGGCCGGGATCGCTTCGGGATCAGTCCGCTGTACTGGACGCGACAGGGCGACTGGTTGCTGTTTGCCTCGGAAATCAAAGGGTTGCTCGCTTCCGGAATGGTGACGCCCAAGGCCGACCTGCGCGGCATCGACCAGATTTTCACCTTCGCCGCCATGCCGGGACCGGTGACGTGTTTCGAGGGCGTGCAATTGTTAGGTCACGGCCGCTACCTGCAAGTCACCCCTGCCACCGCAGGCAGCGCGGAACCGGTCATCCGCGAGCGTGCGTATTGGGAGATGGATTTTCCCAATCAGGGCGACGAAGACCGCACCGCGGATCCGCGCCAATTGGTGGACGGGTTAGAGGACGTGTTGCTCAAGGCCGTGGCCAAACGCCTGCGTGCCGATGTGCCGGTGGGCGCTTATCTATCAGGCGGGCTGGATTCAAGCATGATTGTCGCGATGGCCTGTCGGCTCAAAGGTGCGGCCATCAATACCTATACCATCCGCGTGGACGATCCCGCCCTCGACGAACTTAGCGGGGCCAATCAATCCGCCAAACATATAGGAACCCAAGCGCCCATCGTGCAGGATTTCCGCGCCAGCGACGCGCTGGAAATCTATCCGCAACTCATCGAGGCCGCCGAGTCGCCGGTCATCGATACCTCCTGCGCGGCCTTGCTCATGTTGGCCCGGCGTGTCCATGGCTGCGGGCAGAAGGTGGTTCTAACGGGTGAGGGCGCCGACGAATGGCTGGCCGGCTATCCTTGGTACAAGGTCGCCAAAATCCTCGGCGCTCTCGATCTGATCCCCGGGCTGCGCCTGAGCAACGCGGTCCGCCGCGCCTATCTGCGGCTCAACCATGTGCCGCAATACCCCTCCGCCTTTCGCGACGATCTGGAGGTGGCCGTCGGCGGCCCCAACGCGTGGATCGATTCCTACGGCGTGCTCGCCCTGTCGAAGTTGCGGCTCTATGCCGCGCCCATGCGGGAAGTCCAACAACAGACCAGTCCATGGGTCGATTTGGGACTCAATCTGGAGCGCGCGAAACATTGGCATCCGCTCAACCGCGGGCTGTGGGTCGGCGCCCGGGTCACCCTCGCGGGACTTCTGCTGCAGGCCAAAGGGGATCGCGTGGCGATGCATTCCTCGGTCGAGGTGCGTTACCCGTTTCTCGATGAAGATGTCTTCGACTTCACCGCCAAGCTGCACCCGCGCTGGAAATTGCGCGGATTCCGCGACAAACATCTGCTGCGCCTCGTGGCGGAGCGCTGGCTGCCGCGGCAGATTGCGCGCCGCCACAAGGTCATCTTCCGCGCGCCGCTCGACAGTTTCCAAATCGACCCGGAGCCCAAATACGTCAGCGAGCTGTTGAGCGAGGAATCGTTGCGGCGCACCGGCTATTTCGATGTCGCGGCGGTCCAGCATTGGCGCAAGGCCTATCGCCAGATGCGGCCCGGTTCGCTGCCCCGGCTTTCGATGGAAATGGGCCTCGTCGCCGTCGTCGCAACCCAACTGTGGCACCACACCTTCATCGACGGCTCATTGGCAGACCTGCCGCGATGGTCAGCCCCCGCCCCGGTCGCGCAACCCTGACCACCGGAATTCGGGCTCAACGGAGGGTTGCCAATGCCTCGCGGCCGCGAAGTTTAATTTCCGAGTCGTCTTTCTCGACGTTGGGCATCGCGATGCCCTTTTGAAGCAAGCGCTTGGCGGTGGCGACCTGCCCCATCTGGGCATAGGTGCGCCCCTCCTCGATGTAGTGCCGCAGGCGGTGGGGGTTGATCGCAATGGCCTTATCAAAGCAGGCGATGGATTCCGCGTAGGTGCCTTCTGGCAGCGTGCCATAGAAAATCCCGCCGAGCGCGCGCTTCACCCCGCTCACATTGGCCAGCCCCTGGTGCCAGCGGCCCAACACATGCCACGCCGAATCATTGCGCGGATTGAGGCGCAGCGCCTTGTCGGCCGCCGCCTTGATCCGCGGCGCGGCATCCACCTGTGCTTTCGACCCCTGATAGGGCAGCATCTTGCCATAGGTGATGGCCGGCGCTAGCTGGGCATCCGAATCATTTGGTCCGAGCGCCGCCACTTTCTGGCTGTATGCCAAGGCAATGCCACCCCACTTGAGCTTTTCCTCGGGGGTCTCCGCATCGCTCATCAAATAGCGGTATTGGCGCACGATGCGCAGCAGCAAGCCGACATTGCGCGGCTCCAGTTTCTCAGCCGGCAAATAATACTTGAGGGCCTCCGTGGGTCGGAACGCGACATCCGAGACGTCCCCTTTGGCCATGAGTTCGGCCGCGGATTCGGCTCGGCTGGCCGCAGAAGTCAGCAGCAGGGTTGAGCCAAACGCAAGCGCCTGAATGAAAGAGGAAATACGGATCATCGTTTGAAAATTACGGGTTGCCCCCCTGTCGTCGCGCTCGGCGGACTTGTCAAGGACTGTCTGTCATCAATCGACCAACATTTAGAAGGCCCGCCTCGCCGGCCCAAGGCCCGACAAGCTGTAGGCTGGTGGGGGGGACCTTGGTTCCGCCTTGTGCAGGCATGGGAATGGGCATCGCCAGCGCGGGATTGCCGGCAAAGTTAACGCCCCCCGTGTTCATCGAGTTGAACACCTGCCATTCAAACCCAACCGATGCGCCGAAGAGCGGAAGCCGTGGCGGCAGAGTTTGCAGCGTTGGCATGGCGATGCAATCCACCGCGCGGAAGATCCGCCGGAGTTCGCGCTGCCAAGCCGCCTTGCGCTTTAGAGCCGCCTGGTACCGGCTCGCATGCTCAATGGACCCCTTCACGAGCACCAACTTGGAGGTGCTTCCGACGCCGGTCTGATCCATGTATTTGCCGTCATTGACCCACGCATCGGCAAGGGCCACGGTTTCGCCATCCGTTTGGGCTTGCTTCCATTTTGACTTGAAGGCTGGCTTGAGCTTGATGATCTTAAATCCTTTTGCGGCCAGCGCGGCGTCAATGGCCTGGTCAATCGCGGGGTCGGTACCGTCGAGATAGAGGCGGCCAACGCGGATCGCGGTGGCCGTCGGCTGGGCGGTAACGGCGGCTTGGTAGCGACCCGCAAACCCGCGTTGCAGCAAGTCCATCCCTTGCACCAGATGAGGGAGGTCCTTGGCCATGGGGCCGACGGAATCCAAATGTTTCGGTGAAATCGGAAACACGCCCTTGCTGGAAACCAGACCGTAGGTCGTCTTCAAGCCATAGACGCCACAGCACGCGGCCGGGACCCGGATCGAGCCGCAGGTGTCCGTGCCAAACGCGACGTCCGCCAAGCCAGTGGCCACCGCCACCGCCGAGCCACTCGAGGAACCGCCCGGAATGTAGCGGGTGCGGCCTTGCCGATTGACCGGAGTCCCGAAATAGGGGTTCTCGCCGGAAACCGCCACGGCAAACTCCGTGAGATTGGTCTTCCCCACAAACTGGACGTTGCGCTCCCGCGCCAATGCGAGGCATGCCGCATCCCGCGCAGCCGGCGGCGCGGTTTTGGAGACATGCTCGGAGCCGGCTGTCGTGACCACGCCCTTCATATCGATGAGATCCTTCACCGCCAAGCGCAGGCCATTGCTTTGCGCCGGCGGCGGCCAATAAGCGATGAAGGCATGATTCCCCGGGGATTTCCCCCCCTGCGGCAAAAGACCGCAAGCGGTCATCAAGCCGCCTAGCAACATAATGGTTGGGACCCGATGGGTGATGACGCGCCATCTCATTTTCATTGCGGCATTTTGCTTGGTGTGGGACAATCCCTTCGCGCACCAGGCACAGCATAGCCGCGATGAATCGCGTTGCAACCACCGAGTTCCGGAGTATTCTGTTGACTTCCGAGACCTCTTCTGACAGAGTCGCCCGATGGAAACGCCCGTTTCCTGCTTGAAACTCCTGGCCAACGCCCCGGAGGGCAGGAGCGGTTTCTTATTAGATCAAGTTTATGATGATGACCCGAGCCCTGCGTGTGACATTGGTATTGGCGGTGACCTTCGGCACCGTGGACGCCGGGCCCCTCGACTGGATCAAGGACTTGGGCCACCCCAAGGCTCCGACACCGATGCCGGTGATCCCCATCCCCACCGATGTGAACAAGATCGGAGACGCGATCCGGGCTGTCTATGCCGACGAGATGGTGCCCTCTGGTGACAAGGAGCCGGTGATCGAGGACGTCAGCCCGCGCGAGGGCCCACCAGGTACGCAAGTGACGGTGACTGGGCGCGGCTTCGGGGCCACCCAGGGCCTCAACGCCGTCAGCCTCAATCTCACCGAGGCGCAACCCCTGGTGGAGGTGCTGGAGTGGAGCGACACCAAGATCCGCTTCCTGGTTCCGATCCACTGCACCTCCGGCGACGTCAACGTGGTGCTCTGGGACTACCTGCGCACCGAGATGGCGCCCAACGGCAGTTTCCGGCCGGTCACTCGCAATCCGAGCGCCTCCAACGGCATTGCGTTCCAGGTCCTGGGCCAAGAGGAAAACATCAAACTGGGGCACGCGATTTTCTTTGGCTGGACCCAGCTCAACGAGCAGGCCTCATCGCTGCTCCAGATCCCGAAGGCCAAGATCGCGGTGGATCCGGCCCGCTGGCAAAAGTACGGTTTCCTGCCTCGCGCCAACGAGGTCGATGAGGGCGAGGCCGACCGGTTTTCCAAGAAGACCCCGATCGTCGGGGTGAGGCTGCAACGGGGGATGGACGGCCAGTATCGGGTGGGTTACTCGTGCGCCTTCTGCCATACCGGGCGCGATCCGGCCAACGGCAAGATTGTCCCGGGGCTGCCCTCGAGCACACTTCAGTTCGGCAAGCTCATCGCCACCGCCGAGAACCTTCCCGAGGACATGCGCCAGCAGGCTCTGCGGTGGCCTGCGGGCACCGCGGACCTCTCCTTCCGCTTCTTCCCCGATGGCGTCGAGAATCCCCTCGCCATCATGCAGGCACGCGGCATCCACGGTATGCGCTTGTGGTCCAGCGCCGGAGTTCCGATGCCGGAATACCAGCGCCACTCCAACGCCTGGCTGATGCAGGGCTCTCCGTTTATGGCGACCTTGAAGGTTTCGGTGGCCTTATGCTGCTACCTGACCACGCTCAAGCCGATCAAGAACCCCAACGTGGACCGGACCAAGGCCGAGTTGGGCCGCAAGGTGTTTTTCGAGGCCCGCTGCAACACCTGCCATGACCCCTGTCTGGGGCTTTACACCAACCAGCGGGTGATCCCCTTTGATGCCATGGGCTCCAACGGGCCCGCCAGCAACCGGATGCGCGACTCCGGCGGTATCCGCGTCACGAGTCTGATGAGCCTGTACGCCACCGCACCCTACCTGCACGATCACTCGGTGGCAACACTGGACGACCTGCTCAACCCACTGCGCCTAGTGCCGGGAAGCGCGATCTACCGCAAGCCGGTCACCCCCGGTCCGGCCCATCCGTTCGTGATCGACGACGAGAAGATGCGCAGTTCTCTCGTCGAGTTCCTGAACTCAATCTGAACATCCTCAGATCAAGGGGAAATGGTTGCGTCGGCCAGCAGCTCGGCAGCGGGCAAGGATGCCCGCGCCACGGTGGTCCGGACATCCTGCCCGGATTCACATGGACTCATCAGTTTCCCAAAATAAAACGGCTCACTTGCCAATCCTGGCTGTCACCTTCACAGCATATAAGGCGTGGTCCGACGTGGTCTTGGAGCTGACCAGCACTTTCATGCCGGGTTTGAGTGCGGCGAAGGTGGTGTCCGCACCGTTGACGGTTACCTCGGTGGCATCGTCAATCGCATAGGTCTTTTTCCCGTCAACCGTGATCGAGTCGCTTCCCAACTTGCTGATGGTGGGAGTCTTGGCGACCTGCTTCGGCTGGGGAGGGCCTGCCGAGCCGCCTCCGCTGATGATGGTCTTGCCGCAATTGCAAGCGAAAGCGCCTGAGGCGCAACCGATAAACACACTGACGATCAGCAGCTTTTTCATGATTTTTGGGGTGGATTTCAGCTCGAGCGACTCGAGGATTGGGCTTTTTGACTCACTTGTCAAGCGTGTTGTTGAACTTTGTGCGACTTGCTGTAAACCACGATTGCGTGAGCAGGACGGCTGACAGAATTTGCACCGCCGGTGGCGTGGGGGCCATCGTGCTGTGGAGCTGCACCTTCGCGGTGGCTCGCAGCTTGTCGGAGCAAGTGGGGCCGTTGACGGCCGGCGCGGCGGTGTACCTCATCGGCGGCTGTGTCTGCCTGCTGCGCCGGGGCCTGTCAGGCAAGGCAACGGGTGGGCTGCTTGCGCTGCCCCGGCTCTATCTGTTTGGCTGCGGGTCGCTGTTTGTCATTTACACCGCCGCGATTTACCTCGCGGTGGGCCTGGCCGCCGACCGCGCGCAATTGCTGGAAATCGCCCTGGTGAACTACCTGTGGCCGACTCTAACCATTCTGTTGGCGCTGCCACTGCTCCGCAAACGGGGCGGCCCCTGGCTGCTGCCGGGCACCGCGCTGGCGGTGATGGGCGTTTGCCTGGTGATGACCCAGGGGGACCAGGTGTCGTGGACATCGCTGCGGGAGCATCTGCGGGAAAATCCGCTGGCGTATTTGCTGGCGCTGGCGGCCGCGGTGGCCTGGGCCTTGTATTCCAACCTCGCCCGGCGCTGGGCGGTTCCGGGCGGCGGCGGGGCGGTGGAGTTTTTCCTGTTAGCCTCCGGCCTGGTGTTGCTCGGCCTGCGCCTGCTGGTTGCCGAGCCGACCCGCTGGGGGCTGCGGCCCGTGGGCGAGGCGCTTGGCCTGGCCTTCGCCACCGCTCTGGGCTATATCCTGTGGGATGTGGCCATGCGCAGGGGCAACCTGCTGCTGGTGGTGGCCCTGTCGTATTTCACGCCGCTGTTTTCCACCGTGGTGAGTTGTGCCTATCTGCGGGTGACACCCACCCCCAGGCTGTGGCTTGGCTGCATCCTGTTGGTGTGCGGGTCGTTCCTAACATGGCGCTCGGTTTCCGACAATCCGGCACGGGTTAGAGCGTAATGCGCAATTGAACCCATGCAATCCATGACCGAGCATCCCAGGCCAACCGCTCCGCCGGTTTCAAGTCCCCGCGGGCCTTGGCCTCCATCGCGCGCTTGGTTGCTTGCGCTTGCCTTGTTCGCGGTGCTGGCCGGAAGCCGGACCTGGGCCGACGAGACCTTTGTCTCTAACGGCGTGAAGATGAACTATGCGGTCAAAGGCGCTGGCGAGCCGGTCATCCTCATCCACGGGTGGCTATCCAGCGGCTGGATCAATTGGCAACTGCCGGGAACCGCGGATCTGTTGGCCAAGGACCACCGTGTGGTCTGGTTGGACCTGCCGGCCCACGGGCGCTCGGACAAGCCGACCAAGGACGAAGCCTACGGCCCTGAGTTGGTCGAGGATGTCGTTAGGCTCATGGATCATCTCAAAATCGGCAAGGCGCATGTGGTCGGCTACTCGATGGGTGGCATCATCGCCGCCAAGCTGACGGCTAAGCATCCGGACCGGGTGTTGTCGGCAACGCTTGGTGGCATGGGTTGGTTGCGCGAGGGCAGCCTGGAGCAAAAGGTCTTCGCGGCCGGAGGCAGCGCCGGCAAGCCCGTGGGGATTTGTTTTCGCAGTCTGGCCAAACTGGCTCTAACCGAACAAGAGATCCGCTCGATCCGGGTTCCGGTGCTGATCCTCTTCGGTGACCACGATGCGCTCAAAATGCCCTATGTTGAGCCCTTGAAACGGGTGCGGCCGGATTGGCCGGTGATTGACATCCGCGATGCGGACCACCTCACCTGTGTCATCAAGCCGCAGTTCAAAGAGGAAATCCGTGCCTGGCTCGCCAAGCACGCCGGCCATACCGCCGGAGCACAACTCCAGCGGAAACCGTGAAATCCTGTAATCCGTGGTGGTCATAGGCCGTCAGTGGGCTAGCGCTGTGTCGGCGGTGATGGAACGCTTGCCCTTGATGATGCCTTGCATGAAAAACTCCCGATCACGCAGGGGGGGGTCTGCAAGGAAATGGCGTTACGCAAGAAGGAACGTTATGAGTTTCGGGCGCTTTTCCGCGTGCTTGGGGTAGCCTTCTCAACGGCGGAATCCCTAAACTCGAAACTGAAAAATATCCTTGTCACTGCGTCGCCAATAATGGTACACGCCAGGCGTGAAAACGCCGCGGCTTATTGCGAAGACAAAACGCGCCTGGGGCTTGGCGCTGATGGCCATGCTACCGCTCAGTGCCTGGGCCGCGCCGCCACCGCAGCCGGGCAATCCCTATGCGGAATGGGAGCACGGGCCGACCAAGGACGCGAAATTCTTCCCCATCGCGGTGTGGCTGCAGGAGCCGCGCAATGCCAAGCGCTTCCAAGACCTCGGCATCAACCTCTACGTCGGCTTGTGGCAGGGGCCGACCGCGGCCCAGCTCGCCGCGCTTAAAGCCGCGGGCATGCCGGTGATCTGCGAACAGAACGAGGTCGGCCTAACCGACAGCAATCGCGACATCGTCGTCGGCTGGATGCACGGCGACGAACCCGACAACGCACAATCGCTTGGGGCAGGCAAGGGCTACGGCCCGCCGGTGAAACCCAGCGACATCGTGGCGTCCTATCAGAAGCTCGCCAAAACCGACCCCACGCGCCCGATCATGCTCAACCTCGGCCAGGGCGTGGCATGGGACGGGTGGCACGGCCGCGGCGTGCGCAGCAAGCATCCGGAGGACTACGCGGACTATCTGGAGGGTTGCGACATCGCGTCCTTCGACATCTATCCGGCGGTGCACGAAAACGTGGAGGTTGCCGGCAAGTTGGAGATGGTTGCGGGCGGCGTGGACCGTCTGCGGGTGTGGGGCAAGGGCCGGCGCATCGTCTGGAACTGCATCGAATGCACCCGCATATCCAACGTCAACGTCAAGCCGACGCCAGCGCAGGTGCGCTGCGAAGTCTGGATGTCACTCATCCACGGGTCGCAGGGCCTCATCTACTTCGTGCACCAGTTCAAGCCCAAGTTCATCGAGGCGGGTTTGCTCGCGGACGCGGAAATGGCCACGGCCGTGGGCGAAATCAATCACCAAATCAGCGGGCTGGCACCCGTGTTGAACAGCCCGACGCTGGCTGATGCGGCCAGTGTGAAGTCATCTAATGCCCAAGTGCCCATCGACATCATGGTCAAGCGCGTCGCTGAGGCGACTTATATCTTCGCCGTCGCCATGCGCAACCATCCGGCCACCGCCACATTCAAATGCAAGCAGCCCACGGCGACCAAAGCCGAGGTCATCGGTGAGAACCGGACGCTCGATCTAACCGATGGAGAGTTCGCCGATGCGTTCGCACCCTACGCCGTTCACCTGTATCGTCTCCGCTAAGCTCGGACATCCGGACATCAGCCGGGAAGGCAAGGGTGGAATCGGCCGCAAAGGATCGCAACGAACGCAAAAGAAACGACTTTTCTCTACCAATAACCCCTAACCTCTAACCAATGGCGGTTTGCGGGGCCTCACTCGACCTTTTTGAACGTGACGGGCAGTGCGGTCTTTGGAACGATTGCGACAACCCACGGATGAGTCAGCACCTGTGTCACGAACCTGTCCGGGGACGGTTTGCCGTCGGTATAGGTGACCACCAGATGTCCGTCGCTTTCCGTCGCGCTCACGACCCGGGGTTTGAAGCCGCCCGTGGGTCGCTGTCCAGCCGCGATGAATACCGCCATCTCGCGCGTTTCGTCGATGGCTTGGGGCAGCGGCCGACTGAGGCGGCCCCAAAAGCGGGCCCACCTCTCCTGCGTCCTGATGAGCTGGGTGGAGAAATCCGCGTCACCGTCATATTGGCCGCGCCATTGCGGCAGTTCGGGCGTGGTGGGGATCCGGATCGTGAGCGACTCAGGGTATTTTCCCCGCATGCCCTCGTATGCGGCGGGCGGCAGTTCGGCGCGGGCGCATGGCAGAGCGGCAGCGGAGGTGGTGAGAGCGGTTAGGCATCCCAGGAGTTTGAGTCCAACAATTCGCGCGATCCGAATTGTCGCAGGGAATCGGCTTCGGGATTGAGCGGTCATCAACATGCTAGATACGAGGCCCTCCAGTCCTCGATGGCAGACCATATCAGAAATTGTGATGGGTGGGCGAGCTTCGAGGGGGCAGGGGATTTCATTGCCTGTAGGTTGGATGGTTATGCCCATGTCAGGCCCCGCGTATAGGCGGAACTGGCACAACTTGAGCGGAGCAGGGATGTGGCGCTGGGCAAGATGCTGCGGTGTCGGGCGCGATGCTTTTCGGATGGGGCAGCGACCGGGCCTTGGGGCTGCGAGGCGGGCTTTCTAAATGTTGGACGATTGCTGCAAAACCGGCCTTGACAAATTCGTGAAGCGCCACGACTAAGTAAGCCAACCTGCGTCTTTTCAAATCATGATCCGAATATCCTCTCTCATTCAAGCCATTGCCTTTGGTTCAACCCTCCTGCTAAGTAGCGCGGCCAGCCGAGCCGAATCGGCGGCCGAACTGGTGGCCAAAGGGGAAGTGTCGGATCTGGCGTTCCGCCCCGCCGAGGCCCTCAGGTACTATTTGGCGGCCGAGAAACTGGAGCCGAGGAATGTCCAGCTTTTGGTGCGCATCGCGCGCCAATACCGCCATTTGATGAGCGATGGGAAGACCCCCGAGGAGAAGCTCAGGTTTGGTGGCATTGCCTTGGATTACAGCCAGAAGGCGGCGGCGCTCGGGCCGAATGATTCGGATGCCCAGCTTGCGCCGGCCATCACCTACGGCAAGATGCTGCCCTATCAGGGGAGCAAAGAGCAGGTGGATGCCGCACCGCGGATCAAGGCGGCGGCCGACAAGGCGCTGCGGCTCAATCCGCGCAATGATTCGGCGTGGCATGTGTTGGGCCGCTGGCACCAAGGGCTGGCGAATGTGAGCGGGGTGAAGCGCGCGCTGGGCGGTATGTTCTATGGCTCGCTGCCGGAAGGCACCAACGCGGAATCCATCGCTTGTTTTGAGAAGGCCATTGCGATCAACCCGCACCGTCTGCGGCATTACATTGAGGAGGGGCGCACCTACGCCCAGATGGGGCAGGTCGCCACCGCCAAGCGCTTGCTTGAAAAAGGCATCGCGATGCCCAACACCGAGAAGGACGATCCGGAAATGAAACTGCGCGGCCGTGAGACGTTGGCGAGTCTGCGCTGAATTCGAATGCCGGAGATGGAATCCTGATCGGGAAACAGGGACCACGGATTTGGGATTTCAGATTTTTCAGCACCAGAACCCGCGTTGCGCTGGGTGTGGAATTGGGAGTAACTTTTGGTTGGAGGCTCCGGGCAGGATGCCCGGGCCACGTGGCGCGGGCATCCTGCCCGCCGCCTGTAACAGCCAAGTTAGTCGGGAGGTCCGTAGGAGCCCTGCGGTCAGGCTTGGGGCATTGGGCTGGCGGGTGACCATTGGGGCAGGTCGGCGAGGGGGCCGTCGATGAAGGAGTGGTGCCAGAGTTGGGTGGCGACGACGGCGACGAGGCCCATTTCGATGGAGAGGCGGGGCAGGGAACCGGGGCGCATCTGGCGGAAGGCCTTGCGCCAATGCTGGACGGCGGCCACATCGAAGTAGCCGGTGCGCCGCAGGGATTCCTCGCTGAGCAGTTCGCCGACGAATTTGGGTTCCGGATCGATATGGAAACTGTCGAGCGGCGCGCGGAAGATGACCTTGTGGCGGCGCGCGATGGTGGGCGGCAGCCAGCGCTCGGCCAGGAGACGCAACAAGTGTTTGTCACGCAGTCCGCGCAATTTCCAGCGCGGGTGCAGCTTGGCGGTGAAGTCGAAGACATCCTCGTCGAGGAACGGATAGCGCGCCTCGACGGAGGAATGCATCGCCACGCGATCGCCCTTGGCCTGCAGCAGATGTCCGGTGAGGGTGACGCGGGCGCCGACCCAGAGGCCGCGGTTGAGCGGATGCCATTGTTTGGCGCGCTGCAGATTGAGGCCCAAGTCGGCCCACGGGTCGGTCTGCCGGAGCACTTCGCGCATGGGCGCGGCATAGAGGCGCAGCTTCGACAGCGCGAGCACCCCGTAGGAATCGATCCAAGCGTTGGGGCCACCGACGGCTGTCTCCATGTTGTCGCGAAAGGCGGAGGGGTATTGCGGCACCTGGTTGAGGCGCAGATAGGCACGGCGGGCGACATTGCTCAGGTGCAGGCCCGGAATCAAATCCAGCATGCCGAGGATTCTGGCAATCTTGTACCACGGATAGCCGGCGAGCCACTCGTCGGCGCCCTCTCCGGTTAGAACCACCTTCTGCCCGCAGCCATGCACGCGGCGGGCCAACATGAGCAAGGCCGCGCACGAGGTGTCGATGACCGGGGCCTCGGCGGCCTGGATGAGTTGCGGGTAGGTGTCCAGCGCGTCGCCGGCGCGGAAATCCTGCACAATGGGCGGCTGGGTGCCGATGTGTTTGGCGGAAAGGTTGGCCGCGCTCAGTTCGTCGAGGGCGGGATCATCGACCCGGATGGTATAGGTATTGATCGCCGCACCCTTGAGCCGGCAGGCCATCGCCACGATCATGCTGGAGTCCAGTCCGCCGGACAGATAGGCGCCCACCGGCACGTCGGCGCGCAGCCGTTTGGCCACCGCCTTGAGCAACACGTCCTCAAACTCATCGATCAATTTGCGCGGGTCCGCGCCGGGGTCTTCGTCGCCCCGATTGGGGAAATCCATCTCCCAATAGCTGCGCTCGCTGATGGTCGCCTCCGCGCCGGCGCCATTGGCCGGGGTGACTTGCAGGTAGCCGCCCGCGCCTAACAATCGAACCCCCTCGAAGCAGGTGCCCGGCCCGGGCATGGCGGCGAAGGTGAAGATCTGGTCGATGCCGCGGAGGTCGGCTTTGGGCGTGACCATGCCGGAAGCCAGCAGTCCTTTGATTTCCGAGGCGAAAAGCAGCCAGTCGCCCTGGCGCGTCCAGTACAGCGGACTGATGCCGAAGCGGTCGCGGCCCAGCGTGAGTTGATGTCGGCGCGCGTCATACAAGGCGATGGCGAACTGTCCGCGCAAGCGCCCGAACATGCCCTCCTGGCTTTCTTCCCACAGGTGGGGGATGGTTTCCGTGTCGCAGTGGGTGTGCAGGTGATGGCCGCGCGCCACCAAGCCCGCGCGCACTTCCGGAAAATCAAACAGCTCGCCGTTGAATACCGCGAACACGCTTTGGTCCTCGTTGCAGACCGGTTGTTGGCCATCCGCCAGTCCGACAATGCTGAGCCGCCGCGAGGCCAGCGCCAGCCCGGGCCGACGCAGAAATCCCAATTCGTCAGGGCCCCGGTGAATCAGCGCCTGCGCCATGCGTTCCACCACTCCGGAGGGCGGCGCCGCGCGTCTCCCTGTCAAGTCCATCAGTCCTGCAATTCCGCACATCCATTAGTAGGTAGGCCGGGAGGCGCGCATGTGCAAGTCCTTTATCCGAGGTGGGCGAATCCGACAATTTGTTGGATTGACCGGTTGGATTTTTTCCTTCATGGCAACTGGCGGGAGCGCCAAGCCACCCAACAACAGTCCCACAAATACCCTTGCCTGCAAGTCGATAAGTGCCATATTCGGCTTTCCGCCCGGCTCACTTTTCCCCAAACAACAACATGTCCAACCTCGACCGCCTGAAATCCCGATTCAAGATCTCATCGCGGGTCCCACCCACGGCAAGGAGCAAGGAAGGCATCGCGATCGTAGGGATTGGCTGCCGTTTTCCGGGTGGAGTCAATGACACGGCGTCGTTCTGGCAAGTGCTCCTCGAAGGGCGCGACGTGGTCTCCGAGGTGCCGCCGGACCGCTGGAATGTGGCGCGGTTCTACGATGCGGAGCCCGGATTGGTTGGAAAGACCGTGGCCAAGCGGGGGGGCTTTGTCGATGGCATCGACCTGTTTGACCCGCAGTTTTTCGGCATCTCGCCGCGGGAGGCCCCCTACATCGATCCGCAGCAGCGGATTTTGTTGGAAACGGCGTGGGAGGCGCTCGAGGATGCGGGTATGGTGCTGGATTTCGAGAAAGGCACCGACATCGGCGTGTTTGTGGGGATCTCGCACAACGATTACCAAGGCCTGCAGCACACGCCGAGCGACCGCGCCGGAATCAGCGCCCACACCCCCACGGGCAGTGCCCACAGCATCGCGGCAAACCGGATTTCCTACTGTCTGAACCTAACCGGCCCGAGCGTCTCGATGGACACCGCCTGCTCGTCGGCGCTCACGGCGGTGCATGTGGCGTGCGAGCATATTTGGGCGGAGCGCTGCCGGGTGGCCATGGCGGGCGGGGTGACCGTGATGATCACGCCGGACGGGTTCATCGGATTTTCGCAAGCCGGGATGCTCTCGCCGGAGGGCAAGTGCAAGGCGTTTGACGCCTCGGCCAACGGCTTTGTGCGCGGCGAAGGGGCCGGCATGGTGGTGCTCAAACGGCTGTCGGACGCCATCGCCGACGGCGACCCGATCTACGCGGTGATCCTCGGCTCGGCCGTGAATCAGGACGGCCACACCCACGGCATTTCGCTGCCAAGCCCCGATGCCCAGGCGCGGCTGTTGCGCCAGGCGTGTGCCGATGCCGGTGTCGAGCCGGCGCAAATCGGCTATGTCGAGGCCCATGGCACGGGCACGGCGGTGGGCGATCCGATTGAGGCCCACGCGCTGGCCGCGGCCTTGTGCCAGGAGCGTGGCAGCGATGCGCCGCTGGTGATCGGTTCGGTGAAGACCAACCTCGGGCACCTGGAAACCGCCTCGGGGGTGGCCGGTTTGGTCAAGGCGGCGTTGATGCTCAAGTACCGGCGCATTCCCGCCAGCCTGCATTTTGAAACCCCCAATCCGAACATCGACTTCACCGGCCTGAAACTGCGGGTCGCCGTGACCACCGAGGACTTTCCCGCCACCGCTGACGCGCGCATGGTGGGGGTCAATTCGTTCGGCTTTGGCGGCACCAACGCGCACCTCATCCTGACGGAAGCGCCGGCACCCGCGCCGCCGCCCGAGCGGCTGGCCGAGCCGCAGCGTGCCTGGCCGATCATGCTGTCCGCCCGTTCCCAGGAATCATTGCTGGCCGCGGCATGGCGGCTGGGTGCGTGGCTCGATGAGCGCGCGAAAGCCAATGGCAACGCGCCCACGTTGGCCGACCTCACCTACATGCTCGGAGCGCGGCGCAACCACCACCCGCACCGCTTGGCACTGACTGCCAATTCGATGACCGAATTGGTGGGGGAACTCGGGGCTTTCTCCATGGAAAATCCGGGGGAGAAAGTGCGCACGGCCTTCATGCCACGCCGCGAACAGGCGGCCCGCGTGGTGTTTGTGATGAGCGGCCAAGGCACGCAATGGTGGGGCATGGGACGCGAACTCATGCGCCATGAGCCGGTGTTTCGGCGGATGATGGATGCCTGTGAAGAGGCGATGCGGCCATGGGCGCGCTTCTCACTCGCCGAGGAACTCGCGCGCCCGGAACCCAGCTCGCAATTGCAGCGCACGGAAATCTCCCAGCCCGCCATCTTTGCCATGCAGATGGCTCTGGCCGAGTTGTGGAAATCCTGGGGCGTGCAGCCCGCCGCCGTCATGGGCCACAGTGTCGGCGAAATCGCCGCCGCTTGCCTGGCGGGCATTCTCACCCTCGATCAAGCCGCCAAAATCATCGTGTATCGCGGCCGTTTCATGGACGAATGCTCGGCGGACGGCGGCACCATGCTGGCCGTCGGCATGAGCCCGGCTGAGGCGTTGGCGGTGCTCGCCCGGCATGCGTCCGGCGTGACCATTGCCGCGTTCAACGGGCCGCGCTCGCTGACTCTGTCAGGTCTGCGCTCCACTCTGGAAGTGATTGCCGCGGAGTTGGAGGCGGCGGGGATTTTCGCCCGTTTTCTGCAGGTGAGCCATCCCTTCCACCATGCGATGATGCAACCGGCCGCCGCGGAATTGCACGCCGCGCTGGCCGATTTGGTGCCGCATGCCGAAACCCTTCCGTTCTTCAGCAGCGTCACCGGCCAGCGACTCGACGGCGCCTCCTGCGACCGGGGCCACTGGTCGCGCAGCATCGGCCAACCGGTGGAATTCGCCTCGGCCATCGGCGCGCTGGCTGAGTTTGGCGCGGATGTCTGGCTGGAAATCGGCGCCCATCCGGCTCTGGTGCGCTCCATTCAGGAGTGCCTCGCGGAGGATGCCGCCAAGGCGGTCATCCTCGGCTCGGTGCGGCGCGAGCGGGAACACGAATCGATGTTGGATACGGCGCTCGACTTGCATCTCGCCGGCGTTGAGCTGGACTTCGCAGCGCTGAGCCCGTCGCGGCGCTTGCTCGACCTGCCGACCTATGCCTGGGACAAGAGCCGCTGGTGGAATGAAAGCGCGGAGATGCGCGAGGGCCGCCTGGCAGCGGGCGGCCGCGGCCTGCTGGATGTGCGCCTGGCGCGCGCGACGCCGTCGTGGCTCACGCGGCTGGATGGTCGCCACATGGCGTTTCTGAAGGATCACCGCGTCGAAAACCTGACCGTTTTTCCGGCGGCCGGGTTCGTTGACATGGTGCTCGAGGCGGGCATCGAGTTGTTCGCGGACAAACCGTTTGTCATCGAGGATTTCGAGATCCGCAAGCCGCTCATCCTGCCGGATCCGTCGTCGGGATTGGTGTTAGAGACGAACTACGATCCCGCCGAACGCACGTTTTCCATCCAGAGCCGCTTTGAAAACAGCGCCTCGTGGTCGGTGCATGTCGTCGGCTCGATGCGTGGCGAGCGCACCGACTCGCCGTTCGTCGCATCCGTGTTAGAGAAGGCGCCGGGTTTGCAGGCGGTGGGACTTGAGGCGTTTTACGGTCACATGAGCGATCTGGGGCTGCGCTATGGTGCGGAGTTCCGGCCGATCCGCGAATTGGCGGCAGGCGGCGGCAGGTCGGCGGGCCGGGTTGCGTTGTCGGCGGAAATTGCCCATCGGGCGGATGAGTACCCGCTGCACCCGGTGCTGTTTGACGGGGCGATGCAAGTGTTTTCCGCCGGGGCGGCCACCGTCGAGGGCCGCACCGCGGGACTGCGCCTGCCCGTGCGTTTTGCTAGAATCCTGTTCCTCCACTCACCCGGCGCCGTCGGCATGGTGCGGGCGGGCGTGACGCTCGCCAACGACGAACTCGTCGAAGGTGCCATCGATATCTTTGATCAAAGCGGCCGGCCCTGCGTGCGCATCAATGGATTTCGCGCCATCAGCGTCGAGGGCGCACGCCGCACCGGCAAGACCGGCAAAGGCCGCGACCTGGTCTATCACGTCGCGTGGGACAAGGCCGCAACCGTCGCCACCCCCGCGCGGCAGGCACCGGTGGCGTTAGGCCGCCTGCGTGACGTGGCCCAGGGCGCGCTCGATGACGTCCTTGACGTTCGCGGTCGTGCCACTCTGATCGGCGCGATTGCGGCGGGCGACGACCTGATCGCCGCACAAGCGGCCGACGGCTTGCGCGACATGGGCGCAGGCGACGACGGTGTCTTCAACGCGGCCTCGCTTGGTGTGGTCGCGTCGATGCGGGCATCCTTTGAGCAGTTGGCGGACAATCTGGTGCAGCACAAGTTGTTAGTCAAAGACGCCGATGGCTACCGGCCGACGCCGGGGTTCATCGAGGCGGCCGACGCGGTGCCGGCGATGCTCAGTGCCCATATCCGGGCGCATCCGGGCCACCTGCCGGACGCCATGATTGGCAGCGCCACCTGTGCGGAACTCGGTCCCATCATGCGCGGCGAAACCGAGGCGGTGCATGTCCTGTTCTCCGGCGGCGGCGCGGACCTCCTGGACCAGTTCTATGGTGACGGCCTGGTCACCAGTCCGTGGCTCGCCGCCGTTGGCAGTGCGCTCGCCGAAGCGGCCCGCCATTTGCCCGAGGGCCGGGGTTTGCGCATTTTGGAAATCGGCGCGGGCACCGGCGGCTTGGCTTCGCAGGTGCTGCCGCTTCTCGAGCGCGGGCTCCACTCGTATGTCTTCAGTGACATCTCGCCGGCGTTTTTCCCGGCGGCGCGACAGAAGCTCGCGGCCTTCCCCGAGGTGGAATTCACAACCTTCGATATCGAAAAATCCGCCACCGCGCAGGAGTTCGAGGCGGCTTCGTTCGATTTCATCGTGGGCACCAATGTGGTCCACGCGGTGAGCGATGTCGGCGCAACCTTGCGCCACCTGCATGAATTGTTAGAACCCGGCGGCAGCCTGTTGTTCGTCGATGTGGCGACACCCAACATGTGGGTCAACGCCACCTTCGGCTTGACCGCCGGGTGGTGGCGCTTCACCGACCGCGAGTTGCGCCCGCATCATCCCTTGTTGCAACGCTCGCAATGGGAAACGGTGCTGCGCGACGCCGGTTTCGACGAGACCACCTCGCTGCCCGGCCTGATCCGCGTGCACGGCGGCGAAAGCCTCATCGGCCTGATGGCACGCAAAGCCTGGATCGAACCGTTGGACAGCGCCGCTGGCGAGGTGGAGGCACCGGCGGAAAATTCCTGGCTCGTGCTGGCCGACGCAACCACGCTGGGCGACGAACTCGTCGCGCGGCTTCGCGCCAGCGGCCCGCGCTGCCGGGTGGCGCGGCGCGGCACCGCCTTCGCGGCGCTGGAAGACGACGCGTTCACGCTGCGCGCCGAGGTGCCACAGGACTGGCTGCAACTGATAGAGGCTTGTTCCAACGAACTTCCGGAGCGCATCGTCGTCATGTCCAGCTTCGACGAGACCGACCCGTGCGGCGGCGACGCCCCGGGGATGTTAGACACGGCCGGCTTGTTCCATCTGGCCCAGGCCCTCGGTGCGGTTAGGCCTGGGGCCCGGCTGCGTATCGATCTGGTGACGCGCGGGGCGCAGCCGGTGGGACGCTCCAACCCGGTGGCCGTCGCCCAAGCCGCCGCCATCGGCTTGCTGCGGGTGGTGGCCAACGAGTATAACAACCTCACCTGCCGCGGCATTGACCTGCCGCCCGGTGCGTCGGCTGCCGACGCACCGGGCGGCAGGTCAATGCCGCGGCAGGTGAGGTTGTTATACTC
>Ga0118677_10004970_pt1 | contig 23267 bp, 19 predicted proteins | sample AliMusrvi5mmetaG_FD_86154 | JGI IMG/M metagenome (GOLD analysis project Ga0118677, IMG submission 86154)
GTCTTATCCTCAAATAGGCAAACTGAATTCATAAGAATAAATAATTCATTAACTATTTTTAACAAGACAAGATACAATTTCAAAAATAAAGAACTATTTTTGAAATTCATTAGCTTAAAGTATATGTTATTGTTTTTCAGTATACTAAGCTATTGATTGTCCTATGCCAACAAAAAACCGTATTATGAGTAACAAGAAGACACTCTTGATTGCAGTTTCAGTATTGTCTGCAGTTATAATTCTATTTATTTTATTCCATAAAACTGGAATTCCTTCATTCCTGACTACTGATTCTAAAAACTATCCAACTTGTGTTGTCGATAGAGGTAAAGTAATCATTCCTTTGGATGCAACCGGAATAGTTGAACCCGAAAATGAGGTCATTTTACTCAGTCCACTTACAAGTATAATCCGAAAGATAAGGAAAGAACCGGGTAGTCGTGTGAAAAAAGGTGAAGTAATCATTGAACTTGATTCGGAACCTACCCACGCAGAAATTGAACAAATTAAAGATCAGCTGGAAGTAAAATCCAATTCACTCGAACGTTCGAAGCTGGAAGGACAAATGGCACGGATCGATCTTGATTACAATGTAGAGGTGAAAAAACTAAGAATTACTTCTATCAAAGCTGAGTTAGCCGATGAGGAACAATTACTTAGCGTTGGGGGTATTTCATCGGCAAAAATTGAAGAAACCAAGCAGAATCTCGTTCTGGCAGAAAAAGATCTTGATGTTATTCAGAAAAAGAATGCTATTCGGATTAAACAGATGAAAACTGAAGAAACAGGCCTGGATCTTCAAATAGATATCCAAAAGAAGCAATTGACGGAAAAGATTGGGATTCTCAGTAAATTAGATATTAAAGCGCCTTCAGACGGTATTATTCTTTCTATTTCTGGAAAAGAAGGGGAGAAGGTTGGAAATGATAAGATGCTCATCACAATGTCTGATCTGACCACTTTTAAAATCAGGGGATTAATTGACGAAAAACTATCAGAACAGGTAAAAACAGGGAATCCTGTTATTGTTATTTCTGACAATGAACAACTTGCAGGAACTATTGGAAATGTTACACCGACAGTAGCTGAAAATAAAATTCAGTTCAATGTACATCTTGAGAACAGTAATAATCCAAAACTGATACCTAATAAGACCGTTAAGATTTATGTTCTGAAATCATTAAAGAACGATGTGCTTCGTATTTCCGCCAATAATAATTTTAAAGCTAATTCAGAACAAACTGTTTATATTCTTGATTCAGGAAAAGTGGTATCAAGGATTGTGACTTTTGGTATTAAAGGTAACGAATATCAGGAAGTAATTTCAGGATTAAATGAAGGCGAAAAAGTAATTCTGTCTGATTCGCCATTTTCATGGAATACAAAAAAAAATGAGAAGCTGAAATAGATGGAACGATTTAGTATAAAGTGGAGTTTTTCGGGAATCATCGTTTGTTTATTCATGATTTCCTCTTTGGTCATGCGGGCCCAGGATACCATAAAATACAGTCTGGACCTTCATGATGTGGTTACTATGGCTATCGAACAGTCGGCAGATTTAAAATATGCCCAAAATCAGAATGTGAATTATTATTGGCGATATAAAAATTTTCAAACACAAAATAGACCGAAATTAGTATTGTCGGGTACTTTGCCTAATTATGTTCAGACCAATGAAGCCGTAACTCAACCCGATGGAAGTACTTTATTCGAACCTGTATACAGTTTAACTACTTCTGCAGGTTTGTCACTAAGTCAATCAATTCCTTTGACTGGAACCTATATCTCTGCTTCAACCTCGGCTATTAGGGTACAGGATTACAATAACAAAACAATTGCTTTTTCGGGCAGTCCGTTTTCATTCGCATTTTATCAACCTATTTTTGCGATAAACTGGTTGAAATGGCAGCAAAAGACTGAACCCCTGGTTTACGATGAAGCACAAAAAACCTTTATTGAAACGGTTGAAAATATTTCATTGAATACCGTATATCGGTTTTTTAGATATTTATTGGTACAAACCAATTATAATCTTGCCGAAAGTAACTTGAAGAACAGTACCAACAATCTGAAGATTGCTCAAACCAAGAAAGACCTTGGATCAATTTCTGAAAATAATTATGCCAGAAATGAATTAGCTGTTCTCAATGCTCAGAAATCATTAAATCGGGCAAGAATGGATTTAAAGAATGCTGATTTTGAACTAAAGTCATATATAGGACTTCCTCAGGATCAAAAATTTGAATTGCAGATGCCTCTGAATATTACTCTTTTCGAGATAAATCCGGCAAAAGCTTTGGAAGAAGCCAATGCAAACCGAAAGGAAGGATCAGTATATAAACGCAGACTGATTGAAGCAGATCGCAATCTACTGAGCGCTAAACGTAGCAGTGGTTTGAGCGCTACACTTCAGGGAAGTTACGGACTTTCAAATAATGCAGGTACACTAAATGGCATATATCAAAGTCCTGAAAAGCAACAGACTTTGAGCCTTGCACTTAGTATCCCAATTTTAGATTGGGGTCAATCCGCATCAGCTGTAAAACTTGCCGAATCCAGTCGGGATCTTGTAATATATGATGTTGAGAAAGAGCGTTCAAATTTTGAACGAAGCGTTGTGGTTCAGGTCGAACAGTTTAGCTTATTGAAAGATCAATTAATTACAGCAAAAGAAGCTGATAAAGTTGCTGCAAACGGTTACCTCATTGCATTAAAGCAATTTCAAAATGGAGAGACAACGATCACAGACCTCAATATTGCCCTTTCTGAACGCGATAATGCCAAACGGGATTACATTTATTCTCTACAGTCATACTGGGAAGCTTATTATAAATTGAGAATTCTTACACTATACGATTTTGAGAAGAATCAGAAAATAGGCTATGTAAATCCTTTGCTTTCGAAAAAAAAGTAGTTCTTCTTTAACAGATTAAATAGAAAGAACATTTTATACTTTTTGGATTCTACTGCTACGAATAACCTGAATTTTAAAGATTAAAAGATCAGAAATTGGCAGAAAATTTGTACTTTTGTCTTCCATAATACCGGGGCTGACTGGTTTTGACAGCGGGTAGAAGAGGTATGTAAGCATGTAGGGCCTTGATCGCACAGCCCGTAAAACTCGGCGCTCACAATTCAATTGGCGAAAATAACTACGCTCTTGCTGCGTAACCGAACTAAGTAGGTTATACTTTATTCCGGTACTAGGTGCTGGAACGAGACATCGCCCGGGTGCTACTTCCCTGAAGCGGCCCGATCAGGCGGTGCAAATAAATCGGGGATAGTGGAAGTGATGCTTCGGAACTTCTGCAAAATTAAGAAGCTAAGGTAAAAGTCGGTGGCCCTGATCCAGCTTTTACTCGAAAATCAAGTCTGGGGATAAACATGTAGAAAGCATATTGCTTCCTCGTTTGGACGCGGGTTCGATTCCCGCCAGCTCCACATATGAAATGATGAAATTTATTAAAATCCTGAGGTTAATTCATCTTCAGGATTTTTTTTATTTCATTATCGACGATTGAGATTTAATCTGAAATATTCTTAATTTTCGGGTCTTTTTTTAAAGATAAAGTTATCTGCTATTAAATATGCAGTCATTTGTATATTTAAATAGTTTAAGTATCTTAAACCACTTAAAATCTAGTTTGAATTTGAGATCTAAATCACAGATTCATCACTACCAGTAAGTGTTCTGGTAAAATTTAAATTATGGAACCTAGAAGAATAGAGGAAGCATGTTCAAAATGTAAGGATCGTTGTTGTGCAAATTGTTTTGACGAAGGAGAGGATAGTATTTTTAATTGCCTCACAACTGATGAATTGGAATTGATGGTAAAAGAAAAAAGGCATGTCCATTTCAATGCTGGTGAAACCATTCTGAAACAAAATACCTCGGCAAGTCATGTGGTTTGTGTTAAACGTGGTCTGGCCAAAATTATAGCTGAGGGCGAAGGGGATAAAAAACTAATATTACGGTTGGTTGCTACACATTCAATTTTAACCGGTGGAGGTATATTTGTTGATGAAATAAGGCATTTTACGGTACAGGCTGTCACTGAGGTTGAATGTTGTTTTATCGATTCTGACAAAATATATGAATTAGTATCATCGAACAGTCAGTTTGCCTTTGAATTGTTAAAACTCAATAACCGCCAAAATATTCAGATGCTGAATAATCTGGTTGGAATTACCCAAAAATACATGCCTGGCAGAGTGGCCGATTTGATTCTCTTTCTGAAGAATGAAATATTTCTTTGCAATCCATTCGATACACGTCTTTCGCGACAGGAATTGGCAGATATGACGGGGATGACCATGGAAAGTTTTATTCGCATTCTGAAAGAGTTTAAATCTTCAAACCTTATAGCTGTTGATGGAGCAAATATTCACGTTCTTGATGAAGAGGCACTTAATTTGATAAGCAGAAAAGGATAAGTTTTTTTTTGATGTTACCGATTGATATATGTCAATCATCATGCCATCTTTAATCATTACTAATTCCTATAAACATCAGCCGTTTGAGTCTGAAATATTCATGGAAGGTTTATATTTTAGCCAAGTATAAAATCGTATGCATTCGGTGCAGCGAGTGGACAATAATAGTAACCTTAACATACTTATTTTATGAAACTTAAAAACATTTCACGGCTTTTGCTCTTCGCATTTGTAATCATGTGTATCGCTCCCTCCTGCGTCAAAGAAGGTCCTCAGGGTCTCGCAGGTACCAATGGAACCAACGGTACCAATGGCCAGGATGGTGCTGCCGGAACGGTAACCTGTCTCGCATGTCATGCCGGAACAACCATGGATCAGAAAAAGGCAGAGTTTGCCATGTCAGAACACGCTATTGGCGCTGTTGCTCTTGCTGATGCCGGAGGCAATGCTTCATGTGCACGTTGTCACTCTTCACAAGGATTTATTGAATATGCTACTTTAGGTGCAGTAGCCGGTACGATTACCAATCCAAGTCCATGGGAATGTGCTACCTGCCATGGTCTTCACAAAACATTTGAAGTAGGAGATTATGCTTTACGTTTTAACGCAGCTCCAGTTGTTTCCAATCAGGATGCAACCTTATCATTTGATTTCAAAAATAACAGTAACTTATGTGTGAATTGTCACCAGGCCAGAACAGCTGAACCTAACAAGGCAAAACCAGGTGCTACTTTTGCTGTAACTGCAAGGATTGGGCCACATCATGGTCCTCAGGCAAATATCGTTACTGGAGTTGGTTTTGCTGAAATTGCAGGTGCTGTTGCTTACCCGAAACCAGGTTCATCAACACATTTTGTAGGAGCATGTACAGGTTGCCATATGTCAACATTTACAGCCGGTCAGGGAGGTCATTCATTGATTCCTAGTCTTGCAGCTTGTAATACCTGTCATAACGCTACAGAGAAAAACTTTGATCACAATGGTGTTCAAACTGAAATTGCTGCTGATCTTGTTATATTACGTGATCTCCTGGTTGCAAAAGGAATTCTTTCTGCTACTCCAAGTACTACTGTTCCTGTCGTAATCACTTATGCTCCGATTGTAGGTACTTTCCCGATGGTTCAGGCACAGGCAGCCTTCAATTATTTTGGACTGATGGATGACAAAAGCATAGGTGTGCACAATCCTCCATACGTTAGAGCTTTGTTGCAAAACTCAATTGCAGCAGTTAAATAAGGTGGTCTTGTAAACAGATAAAAAAAGACTTCTTTTTTAAAGAATTGAAGTCTTTTTTTATATTAACAATTTAAATATGAATACAATGAAAAGACGTAACATATTCCTTATTTTAGCTTTGTTTTCTTTGTTTTTCACTGGATGCAAATACGATTTTATTATTCCGGCTGAGGTTCCTGTAATCAACACAGGAGGCACACCAATCAGTTTTGCCTCACAAATTGCACCGATTTTATCAACTGGTGACAAATGTACACAATGTCATAAACCAGGTGGTTTAGGATCTCCCGATTTCTCAAATCCAACTACAGTCTATTCGCAAATTGTACCTAAATACGTCAATACGACTAGTCCTGCAAGTAGCACTTTTTATGTTAATGCATCTTCGGGTAATCATTATGCCAAGGTCTCTGCGACAGATGCTGCATTAATTCTTGCCTGGATTACTGAAGGAGCTAAAAACAATTAGTGCAAACATTTAATATTCGCTGAAATGAAAAAAAATATTTTATTTATAATTCTTTTTTCCCTAATAACGACTATTTCATTTGCACAGAAAGACGCAACTGAAACAACCGGTGTTAAAGAAAAAGACTATCCAGTTACTGGTGCTTTTGAAAGTGGTACTCTAATCGATGCCCAAACCACTGTCATTCCTGCGGTGAAAACGCTTGAGTTCGGTATTCAACACAAATTCGGAACCATAGAGAATGGGAGTTCCGATATGTGGGGTGTATACGGTTCATCAAATATCAGGTTAAGTTTAAACTATGTTGTTGCAAAGGATTTGCAGTTTGGTATTGGCTTGACAAAAAAGGGGATGAGCGGAGAAAAGAATATTACTGATCTGAATGCCAAGTGGACTTTACTAAAACAAACCCGCAAAAATTCGATTCCTGTTTCTGTTGCATTATACGGTAATGCTGCCCTTGACGGACAAGCATTGAGTTCATATGAAACAGAAGAGGTGCAGGTAGCTTTTCATGATGGCTTGCCTAACAAAATTCATTTCTCTGATCGGTTAAGCTATTTCTCTGAATTAATTATTGGAAGGAAATTTTGCAAGGAATTTTCACTTCAGGCAGGTGTTAGCTTTACACACTATAATTTAGTGGGTATGAAATATGACCATGATAAAGTTGGTGTTCATGTAAATGGAAGGATAAAAGTCACCCCTCAGGGATCGATTATCTTTAATTATGACCAGCCATTGAAAATCAAACAAATTTCTGAACAATTAACATGGACCAATCCTCCAAAACCCAATTTGGCTTTAGGCTACGAGGTTTCAACCGGTACTCATGCTTTTCAGATTTATATGGGATCGACCTCTTCACTGTTACCCCAGGATAATATAATGTACAATCAGAATGACTGGCAAAACCAAGGTTGGTCAATTGGATTTGTCATTACAAGACTTTGGGCATTTTGAGACAAAAGGATTTTTTAATTTGGAAATAATAAAAAATGGTAATATTCCTTATTCTAGGATGTTACCATTTTTTACTAATGCCATGATGCATTTTTATATATTGTTTAAATCTATGATTGCTTCTCTTGTTGAAAGTGATTTTTTGAAATTTACTTAGTCGGGTCAATTCCTGAAGCAAATTTCAATTTTAAAACTCTAATTTACACAATGAAATATCCTTCGGTTATTTTTATTTCTGTATTTTTATTTTTTACCACTGGACCTATTCTGGCACAATCATACCAGAATGCCCAGCATCACAAATGTTTAAAATGTCATTCCAATCAATCGTATTCTTTCCTGAACACAGTAAAGAATAAGGAAGAAAAAAGGTTGATGAACCCATATTTTATACTCGACACCGTTGGATTAACGCATGGAGTTCATAAGCAGTTTGATTGTACTGATTGCCATTCTACTGAATATGGTACTTACCCGCATTTGGCAACCTTAAAACTTCAACCTTTAAGTACCTGTCTGGATTGTCATGGAGGAGATGCATCATTCGCCAGCTATCAATTCGAAAGGATTGATGCGGAATTTAAGAAAAGTGTTCATTACAAAGTATATGGTGATAATTTTACCTGTACAAAATGTCATAGCCAACATACTTATGTAGCTACGGCCAGAAATAGCAATGATGTTCTGGAAATTGTAAATTACGACAATCAGATGTGCCTCTCATGCCATAATAATATGAAAAAGTATAAAATGGTATCGGGACATGATAATCCAAAGTTGGTGGAAGTACATGAATGGTTGCCCAATCAGGAACTTCATTTTGCCCATGTCAGATGCATCGAATGTCATACTGAAGTTATTGACAGTCTGAAGGTCTCACACAATATATTACCTAAAGAGAAGGCTTTGAAAAAATGTGTTGAATGCCATTCAGCAAACTCCCGTTTAAAAGCATCCTTATACAAATATCAGAATTTACAAAAACGCTCTGAGAATGGGACATTAAATACGGTATTGGCAAACGAATCCTATATTATTGGTTCTCATCAAAGCCCATTTTTGAAATTGGCAAGTATTATTATTTTCCTTCTTGCGCTTGCGGGAATTCTGATCCATGGTATTTTCAGAATATTAATAAAGAAATAAAATGGCAGCAACTGAAAAACTATATTTTTATCCCGTCTGGTTGAGAATCTGGCACGCAATGAATGCTTTGGGCATTATCACCTTAATCGTTACAGGGATATCCATGCAATCAAGTATCGAGTCCTCTCATATTCTTGGGTTCAATCTTATCGTTAAGCTTCACAATATTGCCGGGATCCTGGTAACCCTAAGTTATCTTATTTATTTCATTGGAAACATGGTTACCCCAAACGGTAAGTTTTATAGAATTAAACCCCGTGGATTCTTAAAGAGGCCTATACAACAAGCCATCTATTACGCGTGGGGGATGTTTCACGGAATGAAACCTCCCTATCCAATCTCTGCAAAAAGGAAATTCAATCCGCTTCAGAAATATGCATACGTAATGGTGATGTATATGGCAGTCCCATTTGTAATCATATCCGGCATTGCACTTTTGTTTCCTGAAATCATTCTGGATAAAGTTTATGCTTTTAGCGGAGTATTTGTAACCGCTGTCTTTCATTCAGCCATGGGTTTCTTTATTTCGATATTTTTAATGATTCATCTCTATATTGCTTCAATTGGAAAATCTCCTCTTGAAAATTTTAAAAGTATATTCACCGGATGGCATCAGGTACATTAAGGATTCGATAGTGATTTTTAACCAGTTTTAGTGGACTTATTCAAAACAGGGGAAATGATGAAAGGATATTCTAAGTCTTATTTTGCTGACAGGTTAATTGTATTCCTGAAAATGTTGATTTCAGAATTCAAGGCAAAGTTACTTCAAATGGTACACACAATGTTTAGAAGATTGAGTCCACAGGTGTTCATTATGCTTGTCATGATGATGTTTCTGGGAATTTCAACTTTGTCGGCACAAACGAATGAGGATTGTCTGGCCTGTCACGATGATGCAAGCCTGACTTCGGCCAAGCCTGGTAAAAAGATATCCCGGTATATTCCAGCCAATGCGCTCGAACACTCTGTTCATAAGAGCGTAACTTGTGCCTCTTGTCATAAAGATGCCGCTGTCGCTGATTTTCCTCATCCTGAATCTTTAAAACCAGTCGAATGCGGTTCATGCCATGCCGATGCAAAGGATAAATATTTCAGGGGTGTGCATGGAAAGGCTTTTTTGAACAACGAAAAGTTGGCCCCCACTTGTAAAGATTGTCATGGTACTCATGATATCCTGAAATCTGCCGATCCCAAATCGCGAACCTATAAAATGAATATTCCCGTTTTGTGTGGTTCATGTCATAAGGAAGGTGCTCCGGTTGCAAAGAACTACAACATATCAGAGCACAATATTCTTGAAAATTACAGCGAAGGTATTCATGGCCAGGGTTTATACAAAAAAGGATTAATTGTTTCGGCGACTTGTAACAATTGTCACGGAAACCATCTTATATTGCCGCACACCAATGTTTCCTCAAGCATCTCGCCCCTGAATATTGCTGCAACCTGTATGCAGTGTCACGCCCGAATCGAAGATGTTCATACAAAGGTAATCAACAAAGAACTTTGGGAGAAGAAACCTGGGGCAATACCTGCCTGTACATCTTGCCATCCCCCTCATAAAGTTGAATTAAAAAATCTCATCTCAACCATTTCTGATAATACTTGTCTGAAATGCCACGACAAGGCTGATACACACAAAACTGTCAACGGTAAGAACATTTCCTTAAAAGTTGAAGTTGGCGATCTGGCCATTTCGACCCACAAAAATATCACCTGTGTGAAATGCCATTCGGATGTAACTATTCATCTCGCACGCCCATGCGAAACGGCCGGGAGGGTGGACTGCTCTGCCTGTCACGCCGCTGAATCGGATATTTATTTTGCCAGTGGTCATGGTCAGGCCTATTTCAATAAGAAGCCGAATGCCCCGTATTGTACCGATTGCCACGGAACCCACCTGGTCAAACCAAAGACTGATGAAAGTTCACCAATCTACCGATCGTCAATTCCTAAACTGTGTGGCCAATGTCATCGTAAAGGCGGAAAGGCTGTTGAAGGAACAAATCTTCGTGAAATTGATGCCTTCAACGATTATTCGACCAGTGTACATGGCCGTGGTCTTGCTGAAAAGGGGTTACTTTCAGTCGCCGTTTGCACCGATTGCCATACCACGCATTTTATGCTGAGAGCCTCTGACCCGAGGTCATCAGTAAATCCAAAAAACATAGGTGCTACCTGTGGAAACTGCCATAAGGGTATTTACAATCAGTATATTGCCAGTGACCATGCTTATCGTGACAGTACAAGCGAACTGAAATATCCGACTTGTGCAACCTGCCACACTGCGCACAACATGTCTGAAGTGCATCAGGATAAATTTATGGCCGAAATTACCGTTCAATGCGGCAAGTGCCACAAAAAATTAGCTGAAACATACCTGGAAACCTATCACGGCAAAGTCTATCAGTTGGGGTATTTGCAGGCTGCACGTTGTTCGGATTGTCATGGGGCCCATAGCATTTATAACAGGCGTAATCCAAAATCGTCTATCAATCCAAATAATATTGTAGCAACCTGCCAGAAATGTCATGCTGATGCCAATGAGAAATTTACAGGCTATTTAACACACGCCACCCATTCGAATAAGAGTAAGTTCCCATGGCTATATTATACCTTCTGGGCTATGACCAGTTTGCTGGTTAGTGTATTTATCTTCTTCGGACTTCACACTCTTCTGTGGTTGCCACGGTCTATAGATGCCATGCGCAAGAAGAAGATCCATGTACAGGAACCTGGCGATAAAGTCTATATCCGGCGATTCACCAAGAGCCAGCGTATTACCCATATCTTTGTAATTGTCAGCTTCTTGTCACTTGCCTTCACCGGAATGTTGCTGAAGTTTGCCTATATGGGATGGGCTAAAATATTTGTTAAGTTACTGGGTGGAGCTCATAATGCCGGTGTTATTCATCGTTTTGCTGCTGTAATCACATTTGGATATTTTGCTTATCATGTATTGTCGCTGGTGAAAATGAAAATGAGTAAAAGGCAAAACCTGTCGGGCTTCATCTTTGGCTACAATACGCTCATGTTTAACATGCAGGACCTGAAAGACTTTTGGGCCTCGGTAAAATGGTTTGTAGGAAGAGGACCACGCCCGCAATATGGCCGTTGGACCTATTGGGAAAAATTCGATTACATGGCTGTTTTCTGGGGGGTTGTGGTTATTGGTTCTACAGGTCTGATCTTATGGTTCCCAGTATTCTTTACCAACTTATTGCCGGGATGGGTTATCAATGTTGCCCAGATCATCCATAGTGATGAAGCCTTACTGGCTGTTGGATTCATTTTCACTATCCATTTCTTTAACACTCACCTTCGCCCTGAGTCGTTTCCTATGGATACAGTTGTTTTCACTGGTCATGTTTTGCTTGAAGAATACAAGGCAGACCGACCAAGGGAATATGAGGATCTGGAAAAAACAGGCATGCTTAAGAGCGTGACCGTGAAGAAAGATTTTTCGAACAAACAAATGAGGTTCGTGAAAATATTCGGCTATATCTTCCTGTTCACCGGAATTATTCAGGTTATCTTCATCATCTATTCACTGCTGTTTCATTAATCTTTGATTATCGGAAAAGGCAATCTCACCCAAGGTTACTTATGTGATCTGAAGGGGAGTTTGCCTTTTTCTTTTTGTATAAGCAATCTATACGGAGAGTACCAAGGCTATACCTGCTCCCTATAATTTGATCAGTATCTGAACTGTATCTGTACTAAAATCCGTAAATTAGTACAGATACAGTTCAGATACTGATCAAATTATAGGGAGCAGGTATAGGGAGGGTATAGTTCGGATAGCGGAAAAAGAAGACGAAACTGGCTGGCTATTGATGAAAGTCGGTTTGGATGCCTGTGATAATTTCAAGAATACAAGGATTAATGTTACAGGTTTTCGGTTCGGAATGCAAAAACGAGTTTATTTTTTGTGTCTGCACCGAAAAGTCAATTTAAACGCGAAGACACAAAGACGCAAAGAATTAATATTTATAAAATAAAGATGTTCAATCCCGAGTAATCGGAATATTACTTCGTGTCTTCGCGTCTTCGCGTTTAATGTTGATTAGAGGGTTTTCGGAATAGACTCTTTTTTTTTAATTGCAACTTCAGAATAAGCGCTTTCAGAATAATAATCCTTGACTGTTTTTTTTAGAGATTTTAATTTTCAGCGACTACCATCATCTTGAATTTCTTCCGGAGGGTAAATAATTGACCACCGAAAGGTTAAGATATCTGAATTTACTCTTTTTATTAAGTCATAACATTTTGAAATTTAATACGATATAGGACTGACTTGACACTTGTCAATGTTGTTGAAATATTCCTTACTTTTTGCAAACTTGCACCATCAATCAAAGACATTTAGTCCAAAAGAGTTATTTATGAAACTTCCTTCGTCGATTAAAAATTACGTTTCAATAATAGGGGCAGTGTTGGCTGTTTTTAATTTGGCAGCGATCCTTTCCCTGATGATTTTAAATTCGTTTTTTAATTTTGGGGGTAACTATATAGGTCTGTTTATATACATGGTGTTACCGGTCATTATGATTGCCGGATTGTTGATGATCCCGATCGGGATGAGAATGAACAGCCGTAGGGCAAAAAGGGCTGAGGAAGCCGGAGAGAAACTTAACTGGCCGGTATTGAATTTCAACAATATTGCCACACGTAATGCATCCATGATTTTTGTTTTCGGCACCATCTTTCTGATTATCATTTCTTCAGTCGGCAGTTATGAAGCATTCCATATCACTGAGTCGGTTGAATTTTGCGGTAAACTTTGCCATAATGTTATGGAGCCTGAATATACCACTTACCAGGGGTCATCACACGAAAGGGTTGCCTGCGTTGAATGTCATGTGGGATCGGGTGCCAGCTGGTATGTGAAGAGTAAAATGTCGGGGATGTACCAGGTTTATTCGGTACTTGCAAAGAAATTTCCAACACCTATACCAACTCCAATCGCCAACCTGCGTCCGGCAAGAGAAACTTGTGAACAGTGTCACTGGCCTGAAAAATTCTATGACAGGAAATTAAAAATCAAGGAATCATTCCTTGCTGATAATACCAATACTGAAGAGGTAATTAATCTTCAAATGAAGACCAGCTCAAAGATGACCTCAGCCGGTTTTGAGAAAGGGATTCATCAACATATCAGTCCTGATGTGAAGATTGAATATAAAACGACCTCTGCCAATCGCCAGGTTATCCCGTGGGTGAGATATACCAATACAAAGACCGGGGTCACCGAAGTGTTTACTGACAGTGAAAACAAACTTAGCCAGGCTAAATTGGATTCACTAGAAACACGGGTGATGGATTGTCTGGATTGTCATAACCGGCCTGCCCATAACTATCGGACACCTCAGAATTTTGTCGACAAATCATTGAGTGAAGGTAAAATCGCAACCACTTTACCTGAAATTAAGCAAATTTCAATGAAGGTATTGTATAAGCCTTACCGTACGAAAGACAGCGCATTTATGGCCATCAGAAGCCAGGTTAGCGATTTCTATCAGACGAAATATCCTAACCTGGTCACCGAACGAAAATCGGATATCGAGGCTGCGATTGTCGAAATACAAAACGGTTATTCGAAAAATATTTTCCCATACATGAATGCAAGCTGGAAGTCCTATCCTAACAATGTGGGACATATGGAATCAGATGGTTGTTTCCGTTGTCATAACGACAAGCATACTACTGAAAAAGGGAAGGTCATTTCGAAGGACTGTAATTTATGTCATACGATTCTGGCACAGGGGTCGCCTGGGAATATGGAATATTCAAAGGATTTAGCACCTCTTGAGTTTAAGCATCCGACAGATGTGGATGGGGCTGAGAAGACGGAGTTGTGCTCTTCGTGCCATGCACAGTTGTATTAATTGAGTATTTATCAGATATTTAAAATTAGAGATCTAATTTTTTGTGAAATGAGAAAAAATGTGCAATTTTAGCTTTGAATATTTGACATTTAGGGCATTATTGTTGTAATGAATCAATTAGTTTATATTAGAATTATTTTATTATTAATCTTTAAATATTGATGGTTATGAATTTAAAAAAATTGTCTTTTATACTTGGGCTGTTCATCATCTTCAGTTCAGTTGTAAATGCTCAGAATGCCCAGTATGTAGGGGCAGCAAAATGTAAGATGTGCCATAATAAAACTGAAAAGGGCGAACAGTACAACAAATGGGCTGCTGGTCCACATGCCAAAGCCATGTCGGTACTTAAAGGCGCTGAATTGAAGAATCCAAAATGTCTGAAATGTCACTCAACCGCAGCTGGCGTTGACCAGAGTTTGGTTGCTTCCATTACCGTTGAAGAAGGTGTATCATGCGAATCATGTCATGGACCAGGTAGTTTGTACAAAGTAGCCACTATTATGAAAGATCGCACAGCTGCTATGGCAAAAGGTTTGGTTATGCCCGACGAAAAAGTATGTAAGAAATGTCACAATGCAGAAAGTCCTAATTTTAAAGGATTCAATTTCAAAGAATACGCAGCTAAAATTGCACATAACGATCCAACAAAAAAGTAGATTCCTATTTTGATTGGTAATGAAAATTCCTTTGTTTTAACTTTAAAACAAAGGAGTTTTTTTTAATATATAATCCTGCCTGTTCAGCCTCATTCGCTGAACTGTATTAATAAATACGATTGAACGATTAATCATGAAGAAATTTTTCGCCTTCTTTTTCTCGATGTTTTTCTCCGTTTTGCTGTTGATGATGTTTGCCATCTCCATTGCTTATGCCACTTTTCTTGAAAATGATTACGGCACAGATACGGCGCAGTTGCTTATTTATCAGGCCTGGTGGTTCGAATTGCTGCTTATTGTTGGTGTGATCAATCTTGCAGGAAGTGTGGTGAGGTATAAATTGGTTACCCGCAAGAAATGGGCAATCCTGCTGTTTCACCTGGCATTTATTGTTATCATCATAGGGGCAGGAGTAACCCGCTACTTTGGGTTTGAGGGGAGCATGCATATTCGTGAAGGCGAGTCAACAAATCAGGTTGTATCGGGAGCAATGTACATTCAGGCTCAGGCAGAAGTCAATAACAATAAGGTAACTGCACTGACTCAGGCTAAATTTACGCCAAATACATCCAATCGTTATTCCAAATCACTGACTATTGATGGGAAAGAGGTTTCAATCGAAAATGAGCTATTCGTTCCCAATGCAGTAGAAACAATTGTTCCGGATGGAAATGGAGTACCAATCATTTCATTGATTTGCAGCGATATGAATACATCGCAGTCACAGATCAATCTTCAGCTTCATGAAAAGAAAAACCTTGCTGCTTTAACTTTGGGTTTTGAAACCGGTGACGGATCAGCCAAGGTTGTTTTTTCCAGAACAGGAAATCTCCTGACGATGGTTTGTACCGATACCGTGACTGTAACCGGTATGATGGGACAGACTAGTGAAAAGCTCCTTCCTATGATATCACACCAGGTTATACCAACCAGTTTTTATGTCATTGGGAAAGCCGGATTTCTTATGCAGAAATATTTACCTGCGGGAATGTTGTCACTGGCACAGATTCCTGCAAAAGGAAATGCAGAAGGCCAGGATGCCTTTACTGCAAAGATCAGCTCTGGAAACGAGGTTAAGTATGTTAATGTATTTACCCGTGAGGGTGTAATTCTCCCCCCTGTTGGTTGCACAATCAATGGCATAAAAGTAAGCCTGGCATACGGACCGATTGTTCGGGAATTGCCTTTCAGTATATTACTGCGTGATTTTCAGCTTGAACGCTATCCGGGTTCGAAGAGTCCCTCTTCCTATGCCAGTGAAATCACGTTAACGGATCAGTCAGCTTCGGTTATACGCCCTTTCCGCATATTTATGAACAATATTTTGAAATATAAAGGATATCGTTTCTTTCAGTCTTCATTTGATCAGGATGAAAAAGGAACTGTTTTGTCAGTAAACCAGGATTACTGGGGAACCTTGATATCCTATCTGGGATACTTCCTGATGGCTTTGGGAATGATCCTTACGATTTTTAGCAAGAACAGTCGTTTCCAGACACTGATTCGCTTAAGTTCAAAACTTCAGGCCATGCGTAAAACAATGAAGGTTTTGGTTATTGGAATAATTGTATCCGTTTTCGGCATGAATTCCCATTCAGCATATGCAGCCGGAAATCAGAACGTTAAAGAAACACTTCTTGAATCGTTTAGTGAATTGCTCGTTCAGGATCATCAGGGAAGAATTGAACCTGTAAATACCCTTGCTTCAGACCTGCTTCGGAAAATATCGAGGAATGATGAATGGGAAGGAATGTCGGCCATTGAGGTTTTCCTGGATATGAATGCTAATCCCGATAAATGGAAGAATATTCCTTTTATCAAGGTAGGTAATTCGGAATTGATCAAATCACTTGGATATTCAGGCAATTATGTGTCATTCAGTCAAATGTTTGATCCGTCGGGAAATTATAGGCTGAATGCACAGGTACAGGAGTCATATAACAAGAAACAAACCCAACGGAACAAGCTGGATAAGGAAATTATCAATGTAGATGAACGGGTAAATATCTGCTACCAGATTTATAATGGTGAATTTCTGAAGATTTTTCCCATTCCACACGATGCAAACAAAACCTGGACGACACAAACTGCACTTCCTGCATTTTTGAAAAAGGAGGAAGCTGATTTCGCCAAAAACATCCTGAATTTGTTTTATACGGATTATAATCTTTCGGTTACAAGTGGAAACTATTCGAAGCCAAATGAATATCTGGGATACATCAAAAAATACCAGGTCACCTATGGTTCAGAAATCATGCCTTCACCTACCAAAATAAAGATGGAGATCCTGTATAATGAATGGAACATTTTTGGCAAACTGGCCATCATCTATGTCTTGTTGGGATTTGTTTTACTTGTGGTTCATTTTATGCTCATTTTCAAGCCATCAGGCAGTTTTTCGAAACTCATAAACGGTGGAGCCATCTTAATTTTTGCAGCATTTATGCTTTATACTGCAGGCTTAATTATCCGATGGTATATTTCGGGTCACGCGCCCTGGAGCAACGGTTACGAAACGATGATCTATGTTGGCTGGGCGACGAGTTTGTCGGGTTTTATTTTTATGAAGAGATCGCCCATTACGTTGGCCGTAACAACAATACTGGCATCAATTATTTTGTTTGTTGCAGGGATGAACTGGATGAATCCTGAAATCACTAACCTGGTTCCAGTGCTTAAATCATACTGGTTAGTCGTTCATGTGGCTGTCATAACGGCCAGCTATGGATTCTTATTGATGGGGGCGCTTCTTGGAACTCTGAACCTGGTTTTAATGATTTTAAGAAATAAGAAGAACGACAAAAACATCAGCTTTACTATTCTCGAGGTTTCCTATATCATTGAGATGGCATTGATGATTGGTTTGCTGATGCTGACCATCGGTTCGTTTATAGGCGGTATATGGGCCAATGAGTCGTGGGGAAGATACTGGGGCTGGGATCCAAAGGAGACCTGGGCATTGGTTTCGGTCCTGGTATATACAATCATTCTTCACCTGAGGAAAGTCCCGGGATTAAAAAGTATATTCTCGCTAAGCTGTCTGGCATTGGTAGGAGTGAGTAGTGTATTGATGACCTTCTTTGGAGTCAATTATTACCTCTCAGGAATGCATTCATACGGTCAGGGTGATCCTCCGCCAATTCCCAGTGGACTATATGTTGCCATTGTTGTGGTCATCTTATTAATTCTTGCAGCCTATCGGGCTGAGAAAAGGACGGGAAAGATATCCGATCCGCTGGATGGTATGGAGTAAAAAGAGAAACCCAACTATTTAGAGATAAAATAGTTGGGTTTTGTTTTGGGTGGATGATGGGATTTGCACCTAGTCTTCTGTGTGTTGCTAACAGCCTGAAAAACAACATTAATTTATTTTAGTTTCAACTTATTTACGTATATTTACACCTACTAAGTTAGAAAATAGATAGAGATGAATACAAGGTTAATGATTGAAGCTACAAAGGCTAATAATGCTGGTGATTGCACAGTATATGTTGAAGTTAGTATCACCAAAAAAGATGAAAAGAAAAAAACGGTACGGATACCAACTAATATTAAAGTTAATGTTGACAATTGGAGTGCGAAGAGCCAGTCTTTGATACGTGGAAAGACACAGGATTACAATAAGGTAAATCAAATGCTGATTGAGCAAAAAGAAACTGTTATGGCAATTATTTCTGAATTATCTTTAAAAGGTAAGTTCCAATTATCAGAAATTAAACAACGTTATCTTGAAAAAACAGCACCTATAATACTGGACTTCTTTGAAATATATGATGTGTTTTTAAAGATTAAAGATCAATCTATGACACGTAATGGTATTAAAGATTATAATACATTAAAAACACATCTATTAGGCTTTGAAAAATCTCGCAAGAATAAAATTGTGTTGAGTGATATTGATAGCGGTTTTTTTGAAAGATTTGAAATATACCTCAGGAAACTTACTATTGAAACAAAAGTAAAAGATAGTGATGAAGTTATAACAAAGCTATATGCTGATAGTACCATTTCTAAAATTCTTCAAACACTTCGTTTATTCTGCAATTATCAGCTAGATAAAGGACTACCTATAAATAAATCGTACAAAAAGTTTAAGATTAAAACTAAGCCTGAAATAGCACTAATAACATTAGAACCTGAAGAATATAAGCTACTATTGGTTAAAGTTGAGAATGAACGATTGGAAAATGTTCGAAAATTGTTTGTTCTTCAATGTTCTACTGGATTACGGTATAGCGATATGATTAAAATTACCAAAAGCCATGTCAGAAATAATACTATCTACATGAACAGCACCAAAACAAGACAAAAATTACAAATACCCTTAAATGCTATTTCATTTGAAATTTTAAAGGAATGTAATTATGATACAACGAAAATTGCCATAAGTAATCAGAAATACAACGACTATATTAGGGAATTGTGTAAGCTGGTAGATATTAATCAACCGATTATGAAAATTGGTTATCGTGGAAATAAAGAAGTTCAGGAATCTTTAGAAAAGCATCAAATAATGTCAAGCCATCATGGTAGACGCTTTTTTATAACACAAAACCTTATTAATGGTGTTCGACCAGAGGTAATCATGTCTATGACTGGTCACACCGATTTTCGTAGCTTTAAAAAGTATATCGCCATTACTGACATAACCAGAGTAAATGCGATGGAATTATGGTCTAAAACTTTTGCTTAAACAACATGGTAAAATTTCCTGATGAAATAAATCCACAAAAGGGATTTCAGTTAAGATTTGATTATGAACCTAGAGCAAGTCAATATCTTGAATATTTTGGAGTAATTAATACCATAACTAAGAAGTTTATGCCACTTGATTTAACTTTTGATAGTTATAATGAATTAATGCAGTTCTTAGCTGATAAGGGCATAATATATCAGGAAATTCAGGTTGAAGCGATATATTCAAAGTTATCAAAAACGATAACCGTTGTTGATACCAGAAAAATTTATGACATTGAAGAAAGCACACATAAACATCTGCTTAATTTCAAATACTACAGTATTAATGAAGTTGCTGACCTGTTATCTATGAGCCGTCCAACCATTTATAAATTGGTTAACGATCAATCATTATTAGCTGTTCGAATTAATGGTCAGCTACGTATTAATCATCTGGTTTTAATGAATTTTATCAACAGGGAAAACCACTTGTAAATCTTGTATAATTCTCAGTTAGGAATTTTTTTTTGTAATTTTTTTACCACTTCCATTTTTTCAAAAAAAAAATCTCCAAGAATTTTTTAATGTAGCACCCCTTTCCAGAAAATCATGTTACTGTATGACCGCAAACATATAGGGGTGCATGTAGGTATGGGGGGGATGGGGGGCGTACCCTCATATATCACCGAACATTCTAATGTACATACTGAATTTTCCTATTGTACTGGACAATCTACATTAGGCAAACATGTTCCGGTACTCCGTACCGGCCATGTTTACCGTTGCAGGATCACCACCATTAAATCATGTATTTATGGTATTTCAGATTATAATAATCATGAAAAGTGACCATTGTGTATGTAATATTGTATTTAATAATTAAAATAATAATTATTGCAACGTTTTACAAATTTTAATAACTTTATTTATCGTTGTTTTAAGTGTTGTAAACATATCTTGTAAGAAACAAAAAGATTATTCTCCTCAAATAAATGCACTACAAGCAAGGATTGATTCATTAGCTGGAGCTTTAAATACAACTAATGCAAATCTTCAAGCAACTAATAATACTGTTAATGGACTTATTGGGTCAATAACTGCTATTCAATCACAGTTAGCTGTAATTGTTGGTCAAATATCAACACTAAATACACAGCTTACAGCTACAAATAATACTGTGAGTGGTCTATCAACCTCAATCACAATAATCCAAACACAATTGTCAACAGTTGTAGGACAAATTGCAACATTAAATACCCAAATGACTGCTTCAAATAATGCAGTTGGAGTTTTGAGTACATCAATAACCACAATACAATCTCAACTATCTATAGTTGTAAATCAAGTTGCAGTTTTAAACTCCCAACAAACAGCTAGTAATGTGAGTATTGCAGATATTAATGCTCAGATTTTAGCTTCGAACATTCAATTAAATGCCTTATTATTACAGTTCAATGCTTTATTAATTAAATTGGGGATAGTTATTGATATTGATGGAAATGCCTATCAATCAGTCACTATTGGAACACAAGTGTGGTTGGCAGAAGACCTCAAAACAACAAAGTATAATGACGGAGCATTAATTCCATTAATTACCGATAATACTAAGTGGGCAAATGCGACCTCTTCAGGTTATTGTTGGTATAATAACGATTCAGCAAACAAGGATACATATGGAGCATTATATAACTGGTATGTAGTAAATACTGGGAAGCTATGCCCAAAAGGATGGCATGTGGCAAGTAATAATGACTGGATGACTTTGATGACATTTCTTGGTGGAACAAGCATAGCTGGTGGCAAAGCAAAAGAAATTGGCACTTTGCATTGGTTAAGTCCCAATAGTGGTGCAACAAATGAATTTGGGTTCACTGCATTACCTTGTGGTGCAAGAGGAAATGATGGCGTATTTCTGAGGAATGGAATGACTGTAGATTGGTGGACATCCACAGAGTATTCTTCACCTTATTCTTATTATTGGGGCATTGACTATAATGCGACTGCATTAGGTCATTCTTATCAAAGTAAGGTGGCAGGTTTTTCCGTCCGATGTATTAAGGACTAGGACAGGAATGTATTAATATCCTAAAATAATGTTCGTCCTATTTTAATCCCTGTTGTGTTGTTTTTAGGATACGTATCTGGTATTGTTTCATCCCATATTAACTCAAAGAATTAAATTATATACAGTTATGCCATGTGATATGGTCTGGATTTCCCCTTGCTATTCTGAAATGTCCATTGCCATCAAATTCAACAATGAGGTAATTGCCAAACTGCCAAAATCCCATTGCTTGTGCTAATACATTAGACCAGTCTTCATTAGAAAGCGGCTGGTATATTGATGGATTTGGATGATTAGGTGAAATAAACTCATATTTATTTGTAAAACCAACAGCAAGTATCCATCTTTCTATTTCAAAACTTCCAACCGATAGCGATTTAACCAAACCAACAGCATAGCTTGGGCGAAGATTGTGATATATGGGCGGTATATTCCAAAGACCACGAGTAGCATTATATATTGACTTTCCTTTTTCTACTTCATTATGAATTGGAAATACAAATACGGTTTTAATTGGGGAAGGTGGGTTAATCATATTAATAGAATTTTATGGGTTTGGGATTTAGATTTGGTTTACCCTTCAAATCTATATAAAATAGGAATACAAACTTTTAACCAAACTTAAAAAACTGCTTAATCGATGAACAGCTTTTTAAGTTTGGTTAATGTGTTTTTATTGGTTTGCGTTATCTGGTTGATGTGAGTGAAACTATAACCCTTTTTCAACATCTTAATTTCTTCCTGATATTGGTCTTTCATTACTTCATCCGATTTTTTAAAACCAACCTTACGACCAACAATACCACCAGCATTCCGAAAATTTTGGTAACCGCTAGATAAACGGTTTTCAATTGTTTTACGTTCCATCCTTGCAACCTCTGCCAAAATCGTAATCAAGAATTGTGACATTGGGTTGATCTGTTTTTCTGGTGTAAGGGTTTCGATGTTATAGTTCTGGATATACAACGAAATTTTGTTCTGGTTTAAGATTTCAATGGTTTGCAATACCTGAAGGGTATCACGACCTAAACGGCTTAATTCTGTTACCAGTACTTTATCTATACGATTAGTATTCACAAATTCGATCATATTCAATAATTCTTTCCTTGCAACATTCTTTGTTGCACCTGATATCTTTTCAGCGAAAACACCAGCAACATGGTAATTTTGGGTCGCAGCTACTTGGGTCAAATCGTTAATCTGACGTTCGAAACTCTGACGTTCATTGGTTGAAGAAACCCTGCCGAATAATACTACTTGTTTCATGATTAAAGGTTTTGTTGGTTTTTAATATTCTGTAACCACATGTTTGCAAATTCTGTATTGTCAGCTTGCATCTTTGGTCTGCATCCATGAATTTCACCGTCTTTTACTATTATTGATTCTTGTTCCAATCCTAAACTATCTTGTTTGAAATATGATGGATAATATAATCCCAATGATTTTAAATAAATGAAACACATTTCTGGATCAGCCAACAGGTCTCCGCATTGTTCATGGTAGTGTGCGACACTATAAATCTTAAAATGATCGTTTTCGTAAATCATTTCAACACTAACAGGCATGAATGTACCATCAGAATTATCAATTTTGACGTAACAATCTTCCATCAAGGAAACCATATTGTTTAAAGTAGCTGTTGAGGTCTGGTTAAGTGTTTTCATCGTGTGTTTGTTTTAAATCGTTAGGTAAAGGTAAGTACTGTCTCTTGTACACATCTGACGCTG
>Ga0118677_10005113_pt1 | contig 23261 bp, 17 predicted proteins | sample AliMusrvi5mmetaG_FD_86154 | JGI IMG/M metagenome (GOLD analysis project Ga0118677, IMG submission 86154)
GAATATGATTCATTTAGATGGTCATGACAGGCTGATTGAAATTATAAAAGTAGTTTAATTTATTTGATACTGTATAATTCAACAAATAAAAAGGAACTATCTTTGATACCAATAAAACTTTTACTTCTTTCATCCACAATAACATTCTCCCTCTTCGCATCTCCAACAACTTGTGCAAATATCTACCTTGGAAATGATGCACCTGATATCATCAATACAAAGCTCACAAAGTCCACTAAAGAACTTTGCTACAGAGAGTTTGCAGTTATGCATTCAGGAGTCTCTAAGACGCCTCTATGGAGTGCAGAACACCTAACACGTAATATGCTCTCAGGCAAAGCAGAAAGAAGCAATGAGTTTCATGCAGAAGAGAGATTATCTCATGATGAAAGAGCAGAACTCAATGATTATGCTCATTCAGGCTATGACAGAGGTCACATGAGTCCAAGTGCAGATTTTATAGATGCTCAAAGTAATCAGGAGTGTTTTACTCTAGCAAACATGGTTCCTCAAAATCATAATAATAATGCAGGTCTATGGTCTCATATAGAAGGATCTGCAAGATATCTTACTAAAAAAGTGGGAGAGACCTATATTATTACTGGTCCAATTTTTCAAGGTAGTAACCTTCAACGTATAGGTGGAAGAGTCTTAGTTCCTACACAACTCTTTAAAGCTATCTATGTTCCATCAACTGGACAAGGTGGTGCATATCTAACTGAGAATGCGGCAGGTGATGATTACAAAGTCATATCAATCGCTGAACTAGAAAGTAAGATAGGTATTAATCTCTTTCCAAAGATGAGCCTATCTGCAAAACAACATGCAATGGAACTACCAGTTCCAAAGGGTAATGGAAAACAATCTTCACAAGATTACAACTCTCATTCTAATGCTCCACAAAACAATAATAGTAACTCTAATGGCTTCTTTGATAAGCTTGAGAGAAAAATGCATAACTTCAATAAAGGATATTAAGATGCCAAAAGGATTTTTACCATACGAGAATGAAAGTGATTCTCTTAATATCGGAGAAGAACTTACAATTGAGAACAGAGTAGACCGTATATCTATCAGTGGTTCTATCGAACTCACAAAAGATAAAGAGGGATTACAATACGCTTATGAGCTTAAACGTGTTGTGGATAGTGCTATAGAGGCTCTTAAAGGTAAAGATTTACCTGAACATATTGAGATTGCTCCTGTAGAAATGGTGGAGAATCCGTTTTAGAAATTGCTGTCAAACGAATATCAAATTTGAATAGCTAATTTATTGAAACTATCTTCTACAGGAAAATGTAAATTTTGTCTTACAAGAGTAAAAGGAGGACCATAATATGAGTTTAACACCTGGTGATTTATTAAATAATGAACAGCTTGTAGAGTATTTCCAATGTTCATCTCAAGGTGGAATGAGAAGGTCTAAACGAACTAATACATTAGTATTAGTTTCTAAACATGTAAATAATTTATATGATGATAGATGGATAAATGATGAATTCCATTATACCGGTATGGGGCAGGAAGGCGATCAGAGTTTAAATTACATGCAGAATAAAACTCTAAATGAGTCCAGCAATAATGGTATAAAAATTCATTTATTTGAAGTCTTTGAAGAGAGGCAATATACTTATATAGGTGAAGTTGTTTTAGCTGAAAAACCATATCAAGAAAAACAACCAGATGCTAAGAAAGTCATAAGAAATGTATGGGTGTTTCCAATTAAAGTTATAGGTCAACATCAGCAATTGAGTATCAAGGATACAGCTTTTAAAAATCTTGATGCCTCTAAAGAGAAAGAAGTTAAAAAATTATCAGATGAAGAACTACAGTATAAGGCTCAAAGTGTACGGAAAAAGTCTGGTGTTAGAAACGTTTTATCCATACAGTATGAAAGAAATCCACTAATAAGTGAATATGCAAAAAGAAGAGCGAATGGAATTTGTCAGTTATGTAATATGCCAGCTCCATTTTTAAATTCTAAAAAAGAACCTTATCTAGAAACACATCATATATTGTGGTTGGCAAAAGGCGGAGATGATAGTATAGAAAATACAGTTGCCCTATGCCCAAATTGTCATCGAAAAATGCATATTTTAAACAGCGATGTTGATATTGAAATACTCAAACGACGAAATGAATAGTTTATGAATTTTTATTCTGTAGCATAAGTGTGTTGCACTTACTACTTAAATTGGCGTTCTTTAGAACCTCTGTCTATATCCAGAATAGATTAGGATACTGATGACATGTTGATTGAAGTAAGTTTATTTGAAGAAAGTGTCACCCAAAGTGTCACCCAGTGAATTCTTAAGTGGTTTTAGTGTTTGATTTATGAAGTTGAAAGTTCGATGATTACGGTGTTTGTAAGTGGTGCGCCCGAAGGAATTCGAATCCCTGACCGCCGGTACCGCAAACCGGTGCTCTATCCAGCTGAGCTACGGACGCACATTTATTTAAAGAGAACGAAATTATATACGAAAAAGCTTATAGTAATATAAAATTAGTCGAATTTCTTTAAAATCTCTTCTATTTTTCTCTCTTTAAGAAAAAGTTCATATGTTTTTCTTATATATGCTTCAAGCACTTTTTTTACATCATTGTTTCCATCAACATTTAAGTCATATGTCATCTGTTTTTGTAAAAATGGAGCAAACTCATCTTCGATATTTAGATCAAACTTTTTACCATCGACCATAAAAGCTATTTTTCTACTCATCGACCGTTAACCTAACATACTTTCAATTTGACTTACTATTGCTTCTATTTCCATATCTTTATTTGAATTTTCTTGAAATAATCTAGCTATCTCTTGATCTTTGATCTCACGCTCAGCCTTCAATGTCATCAGTTCATTTCTGAATCTTTCATTTTCTTCTTTTAAAACACCAAATTGACGTAACATCTCTGAAACTTTTGAACCCAACCTATCTAACATATAAAACTCCTGCATATAAAAACGTAAAAAATAAAGTCTGTCTTTGCCTAGAATTCTATCACAAAATATCTAAGTATTAGCGTGAAATCGTTGTATAAAAGAGAAGTTTTATTTGAGGAGATTAATATATTTGAAAGAAGAAAATATGGTGCGCCCGAGAAGATTTGAACTTCCACACCCGTAGGGCACTACCACCTCAAGGTAGCGTGTCTACCATTCCACCACGGACGCACGAAAAAAGAGTTTGTCAGCCAAAGCTGACAATGAGGTATTTTTTAACTGATTAAGCTAAAAATGGGTTTGCATATAATGCAATAAGAGCGATTACAAGTGTATAAATAACTTGTGCTTCGATCATAGCCAATGCGATGAACATTGTAGTCATTAGCTTTCCGCCAAGACCTGGATTACGTGCAGTACCAGCGATAGTTGCAGCAGCAGTATTACCCATACCGATAGCTCCGCCAAGTGCAGCAAGACCAAGACCAACACCAGCAGCAACTACTGAGTAAGCTTTTAAAGTTTCGTTTGCAACTTCACCATCAGCAGCGAATGCACCAGCAGCTAAAGCTAACATTAAAAATAGAATTTTTTTCATATGATTCTCCATAAAGATTTTCTTACAAAGTCCGTTCGGCTTACGTATCCCTACTTATCACTTTGAGACCGCAATTGTACTCAAAATAACTTTAAAGTTTTATTTAGTTTGCATGACCTAAGCCGATTTTGCTTCCTTTAAACTCTAAAATCTCAACTCTTATGGCATCGCCTTCTTTTAAAACATCAGAAACTCTCTCAACTCTACTATCAGAGATCTTAGAAATATGGATAAGACCATCAGTTCCACCCGGAAGCTCTATAAACGCACCAAAATCAACGATTTTTTTAACTTTTCCATCTACGATATCACCGACTTTATATTCGACTTTGTTCTCTTTTGATGAAGAAGCAATATTTTCTATATGCTCTTTTGCCGCAGAGAGATTATTTTTATCTGTACCTGAGAGTTTTACTTTTCCCACTTTTTTGTCTATATCGATCGCTATTTCAAATTTTTCGATAATCTCACGGATAGTTTTTCCAGCTTGACCTATGATGTCTCCAATGATACTTGGATCAACATGAAAGATATTTGTCGTCGGTAAAACTCCATGATTAAATTCGATAGCTTCAACAGCCTCATGCATAATATCTAAGATGTGAGCACGTCCCTCTTTTGCTTGATACAGTGCTGATTTAAGAACTTCAAGACTAATGCCTCCAAGTTTGATATCCATCTGCATCGCAGTGATACCATCTCTTGAGCCTGTTACTTTAAAATCCATATCGCCATCATGATCTTCAAGCCCCATAATATCACTGAGTATGAGATGTTTATCACCATCACTTACCATGCCCATGGCAATACCAGCGATCATATCTGAAGTTTCAATATCTGCCGCGCGTAGAGCCATGTAGCCGCCACAAACCGTAGCCATAGAAGATGAACCGTTAGATTCAAGGATTTCAGAAACTAAACGTATTGTTTGTCCATCTGTATTTAAGATTGGTTCTAGCGCACGTTTTGCCAAGTTTCCATGACCTAGTTCTCTACGTCTTGGAGCACCGATTGGAGAAGCTTCACCAACAGAAAATCCTGGAAAGTTATAGTGAACCATAAAACTTTCATTTTGAGTTGCAGAGTCTGTCAAGTTTTCATACATCTGCGCATCTTTTGGTCCGCCAAGTGTTAATGAAACTAGCGCTTGAGTCTGACCACGAGTAAAAAGACATGATGAGTGAGCCGATGGAAGGACATTTGTATCTATCTTGATAGGACGAACTTGGTTTAGAGCTCTTCCATCTGCACGAACATTGTCTCTTAAAATCATATTTCTTACAACATCACGCTTGACAGTTTCAATCGCATTTTTAAGATCAAGCTCATTCCATTCTACATGCTCTTTTAAAATCGCTTTTCTTAAAGTTCTAAGTGCAGTTGAACGTTCACTTTTAGCCATCTGCACAAGTGCGGCTTTGATATCAGTGATATGATGCTGTGCTACGTATGTAAGCATTTTCGCGTCAATATGATGAGCTTTGAGTTCTAAAGGTTTTACCACTTTTGTAAACGCTTTCAATTCTTGTTCATAGAGAGTATTTGCATCTCTTAATATTTTTTGCGCTTGAGCAAGAATAGCAATAAGTTCATCTTCTGGCATTGCATTTGCAGAGTGTACTTCCATAGTCTGAGCCATCATAGCAGGATCTAAAACAGGATCGACCAATGGACCTTCACTCAATCCAAAGAAGTCAGAACCTAAAGAACGCATCTCTATCATCAAGATATCATCTTTTGTACCTGAGAGATAAAGATCAAATGTGGAATCATTTAACTCTTTGATAGTTGGGTTAAACTTTAGTTCATCGCCGATTCTTGCGACACGCACACCACTAACTGAAGTCTTAATGTCAATATCTGAAACATAAAGTGCTGCCGAAGCCGCATTGAGTGCAAGAACTTGAAGATCGGCATCTTCATCAACACTTAAAACTAAAATAGATATTTGAGTTGGATGCCCAAAACCTTTTGGAAAAATTGGTCTTAGTGATCTGTCAACTATGCGTGATGTCAAAGTTTCAAAATCACTTGGCTTTGATTCACGTTTAAAAAATCCGCCTGGAATCTTTCCAGCTGCATAACTTTTCTCTAAGTACTGAACCGTTAAAGGTAAAAAATCATCTTCTACTATTTCTGTTTCATCAATAACTACCGTCGCAAGAATAACGGTATTTCCACTTTTTAACCACGCCGCACCATTTGCCTGACGTGCAACTTCATTAAATGAATAACTTTCTTCTCTATTGGTCAGTGCCAAATCAATATCATATTTCACTTTTATCTCCTAGGTATTTTTCAATCATCTTATTCTTGATTTATTATAATGTTCGTATTCTATCTTAAATGAACTGACGAACTCCTCTATCTTATATGCGAAGTGCCCTATGGGTATAAGCTTTGTTCGTGCTTAGTTGCTTGTACTCTTATAGTTAATCTCTGAACCGCCAATAGGCTTTAAAGTAATCGTCAAAAAGATATATTTATCATTATAAGAGGATGCAGTATTGTCGGTATTGAGAACTGACCTTACATTTTCTACATAACGAAGTCCGAAATCCCAACATCTTTTAGAGTACAAAAATCCTATTTCCGCACTCTTCTTTTTTGCAGCTTCAATATCATAATTAAAACTTGCAAAATATTTATAATGCTCATTATATTTATAAGAGAATCCAGAAGTCACATATTTTGTAAATCTTGGAACTGTGGAACTAGCAGCTAAAAATGTGTCTTTGTAAAGATACGAGAGGTTCAATGTAAGGTCTTGATTTGTGTAACTCACACTATTTAATGTTTTAGCAATGAGATTTTGATCATAATCATAAAAAGTATCGTTGTAATATTTTAAGTTTTTTGTGATCTTGTAATCAAGTTCATTTTCTATATTGCCAAGTTTACTTTGTCCTCCCGTGTAGGAGATTTGCTGTGCGAGTCTATGATATAAAATCTGTTCTCCCTCTTTATCAAAAAGATACTGAGAAAAATCAAGTGCCGTTGTCTCTGTAACATTATTTATCGTATAGAACTGGCATACATCCGCTGTCGAGTTTGTTTCACACTCGAGTGGAGCTGATTTATAAAAACCATAATTAGAATCTGAACCCGGTCTCGTGTATGTGACACCAAATACTACCGTATGAGTAAAATCATCATAGGCTTTTGTAAGGTTTGTATTAAGATTAAAAATATTGTACTGTCTTAAAAACATACCGTCTTTATATGCATTAGGATCTTGTCCAACTTCTTGTCCACTATAGGCTTGACCATTAAAAGAGATATGTTCTGCAAATAATTGCGACTGATAACTTAAATTGAGATATTCATTAAATAAAGAAGTTTGCAAGGTAATCGGAACATTCAGATCACTTCGTACCGCTTTTTTTCCAAGTTCTCTGTAAAGATTGACAGAGGTCAAATCTACGTTATATAAGAGGTGGTCGCCAAGCAATGCTGTAAGATAGTTATGATACTGCAGAGTCGGTAGCTTCTCTATTGTTTGTGCATTACTTTCTAGTAAAAGATTTTGATAGTATTTAAAGTAACTCCCAAAATAATTATTATCTGTGTTATAAAACATATTGACTTGAGAAAGCACTTGGTTGGCTGTTACATTATTGATAGTATCAGCGGTTGAGAGGTTAATATAATCAACATCATTCATCCAACTCATATTTGCATAGATACCTGATTGTCCGCTCAAATCAGTACCTAACCATTGGTTTAAAAAATCACGGTTTTCATATTTAAAATCAAATCCATAATGTGTCTTATGTGCAAGGCTATTGTAATTAACATAGCTTTTGCTTTCTTGAAAGTATCCTGTCGTAAATGAACCATGTGAGACATTTGAGTCTGCAAAGCGAAATGTTTCATAAGAACCAAATCCCCTTAAAGTTCTTAGTTGCGGTTTGAGTTCAAGATCCCACCAATTGTTTACCGCAATATAAATGGGCTGTTGATAGTAAAAACCCTCATCACTAGAAAGCCCAAATACGGGAATCAATAATCCAGAACGTCTCGTATTATCTAGTGAATAGCCAAAATAGGGAAAATAAAAGATAGGAATATCATAAATATAGAGTCTTGCATTATAAAGGTTCATCCACTTGTCTTCACCATTATAATTCGATGAACTAAACTTTATCTTCCAGAGCGGTTTATTTGGATTACATCCTGAGACCATACCCGTTGTTACATCATAATACTTGTCTTTAATATCGCCTTGTTCGCCACTCATCCAAAGCTGGCTTTTTTGTTCAAGCATATAAAAAGGCTTAAACTCGCGCTTTTTATCAGCAATATTAAGTTTTGCATAATCTCCTAAAAGCTGATATTTATCACCTTGTGTTGCTCTCACATTGCCAAAAAGTTCCAAAGTACCAGTTTTTTTATCGTATACAGCATCTTTCGCACTCAGATAATAATCTTTATATACAACTATAACATCATCATTGGCATGGACGATCTCATTTTCAGCATTCATATGCGTCGCATATATTTCAACTTTATTCGGATCATTTTCAATGCTGGTATTTGTATCAAGAGTTGTTTTTGTAGCAATATTTGTTATGGCAGTGTCATCATCACAAGTCGTATTGGTATCTGCTCCAAAGAGTGTAAATGAAAAAAGAAGAAGAAATAAGAAGAAGATTTTATGCATTTATGACCAATGTTTTTGCAGTAAAATCATGCCAAGTTTGTCTTGTAGGGTTGAGTGCTCCCCACAAGAAACCTAAATAAAATATGATCTCGCTAAGTATACGAAAAACTGCTCGGTTAAAAGCAACAATCGGTCTTGGTTTCTCAAGTGTTGAAACTTCTATCACACGTATTTTGAGAAGAATTTTTCCAACACTTGCTCCATACATAGAAACAAAAAATGTTTGGTAAATAATTTTTAAAGCCATATATTCCAAGACATAAGAATTTGTTAGAGAGATCATCTCTTCAAATGTTGTCGCCTGAACAAATGAGTTCCAAATAATTGCGATAAAGATAAAGGAGAGAAGAAGCTCATCAATAAAAAAAGCCCATGATCTTCTTGCAATTGTTGCTAGTGTAAACTGCTCACGATCTAATATCTTTTCAATCTCTTCATTCATCAAAAACTGCCTAGAGCGCTTGGTAAGCTATATCTGTACGAAGTTTTTTTCCGACATAATGAACTTGACCGCACAACATATAAGCTCTGTCACGTGCTTGTTTGATAGAATCTCCCACACCCACACAGACTAAAACGCGTCCGCCAGTTGCGTATAGTGTTCCATCCTCTTTAGTTACACCTGCATAAGAGATATGTGTATGATTTAAGATCTCTTCATGAACGATATTATCTACAACGATCTCTGCTGGTTTGGAGTCACTATATGGATAGTTTCCACTTGCCATAACAACACCAACTGCAAATTTGTTTTCAAACTCTACGTTAAGCTCATTAAGCTTTCCGGTTGCCGCTTTATAGAAAAGTTCACGTGCAGGTGTTTTCATGAGTGGCATCAATATCTCACACTCAGGATCGCCAAAGCGTACGTTAAACTCTAAAGTAATCGGTTCGCCGTTAACAATCATCAGACCGATAAAAAGAACACCCTCAAAAGGTGCGCCCTCTTTTTGCATTCCATCAAGTGTCGGACGAATAACGCGATCTTTTACTTTTTGGTAGATAACATCATCTACTAAAGGGGTCGGAGCGTATGCGCCCATTCCACCCGTATTTGGACCTTGGTCATTATCTAAAAGACGTTTATGATCTTGTGCCGCTGGAAGCAGGATATAGTCTTTTCCATCACAAATAGCGAACATTGAAAGCTCATACCCATCCAAAAACTCTTCGACGATCACATTTTTACCCGCATCACCGAAACTTTTTCCACTAAGCATCTCTGAAACTGCAACTTTTGCTTCATCATGAGTCATGGCGATAATAACACCTTTTCCAGCACATAGTCCATCTGCTTTGACAACAACAGGAACAGGAAGTGTGTCGATAAATTTGAACGCTTTATCGATAGAATTAGTCTCAACATAACGCGCTGTTGGGATATTATATTTCGCCAAAAAGTTTTTCATGTAAACTTTTGAGCCCTCAAGACGCGCCGCTTCTTTACTTGGTCCAAAGATTACAAGCCCTTTTGCTTTAAAGATATCGACAATACCTTCAGTTAAAGGGGCTTCAGGCCCGACAATAGTAAGTTCAATATTGTTTGCCAATGCAAAATCTGCAAGTTCATTATAATCTTTGATTGAAAGGTTTTCACCTAGTTGGTCTGTTGCACCGTTTCCTGGAGCAAAATAGAGTTTTTCAACGACAGAATCTTTCTTTAACATACGCCCAATCGAAAATTCACGTCCGCCGCTTCCAACAACCAAAATATTCATACCAATCCTTAACACTAATATATCTTTAATAATTTACATAAAATATCTCAAAAAATAGTTTATAAAAAGTATCATAAAAGGCCCGAGCAGCCGTTGTGCAAATAGCTTCGGTTCTCAAAGCTAAAAAAATCAGCAAATCAAGAATCCCATTAGGCGACAGTCTCTCGGCAGAGTTAACGTACCTCAAACGAGATCATCGGCACACAAGGATAACTACCAATTCACTAAAAGTAAATGTAGAACCCTCTCATACGCACTTAGTCGAACCGCTCAGAAGGAAATTATACAATTTTATTTCTTACTTAATGCTATAATCGCGCTATGAATTACTACACAAATGAGCTTCAAGCGCTCAAAAAATCTTCTCGTCACAGAACTCGTGAAGTCGTTGATTATACGCTTCAAGATTTTGCTTCAAACGACTATCTAGGACTTGCTTCAAACAAAGAGCTTCATACGCTTACATGTAAAGAACTTTCCTTAAATCCTGTCCATGCGCCCAAAGCCTCCCTTTTAGTCAACGGCTATCATCAAATACATAAAGATTTTGAATCTGCTCTATGCGAAGCAAATGGTTTTGAAGAGGGCGTAGTGCTCGGCAGCGGTTTTAATGCGAATATCGCTCTCATAGAAGCACTAGTGCGAAAAGGCGACACGCTTTTCATGGATGAGAAATTCCATGCATCGGGCGTGTTGGCAAGTAATCTTGGCGGCTTACATGTAGAGTTTTTTAAACACAATGACAGTGATGAACTCAGAGAACTTTTAGAAGATTCCAAAGCAAAAAGAAAGATCGTCGCAGTTGAGGGAATCTACTCCATGGATGGCGATTTGATGGAGAAAGAGATATTTGCTATCTGCGATACTCATGATGCAATACTCATTGTCGATGAAGCCCATAGCAGCGGAGTTGTCGGTGAAAATCTTATGGGTGTTTATGATCTTTTTGATATAGAGATAAAACCAAATCACATCAAAATGGGCACACTTGGAAAAGCATACGGCAGTTTTGGAGCTTACATTCTGGGCTCTTCTCACATCATAGAGTATCTTTTAAACCGTGCAAAACCCATTATCTATGCAACTTCGCTCTCTTTGTATGACACACTTCTCGCACACAACTCTTTAAAATATATTTTGCAACATAAAGATGCTCTCAAAAAAAAGATTGAGTTACGTCAAAACATAGCAAGAGAACTCTTATATGTAAGCACTCCCTCACTTATCATTCCTATAGTTTTGGGAGATAATAAAAAAGTCTTACATGTAAGGGATGAACTCCGCCGTGAGGGATTTATGATAGGTGCCATACGACAGCCGACCGTTGAAAAAGCGATACTGCGAATTATCGCGAGAATCGATGATGATGCAAAAGTTTTTGAAACACTTTGTAAAAAAATTAAAGAGCTTCTCTGATGCAAGTATCCAAACTCCATATCATTCTCAAAGAGAAAACTTTAGTCGATATCGATTTTAATATCAACTCTTCACTCGCCCTTGTCGGACAAAGCGGAAGCGGAAAAAGTCTCACCATCAAAGCACTATTAAATATGCTCCCCTCTGAGATGCAACTTGCCTTACATGTAAAGAGTGATTTTGAACTTATCGCTGGAAAAACTATCGGTTTTGTTCCCCAAAATCCTTTTACGGCACTCTCTCCGCTTACCAAGATTAAAGATCAGATATTTCTTTCGCTTGATGAAATATCTGATCTTTTTAAGCAGGTAAATTTAGATCTCTCCCTTTTAGATCGTTACCCGCCAGAACTTTCAGGCGGACAACTTCAGCGTGTTGTCATCGCAATCGCACTAAGTTGTCATCCAAAACTTTTACTTTTAGATGAGCCTACAACAGCGCTTGATGCAGATACTAGAAAAAATATCATAAATCTCGTACAAAATCTTCAGAAAAAAATGGGCTATAAACTTCTCTTTGTAACCCATGATATAGCCTCTGCAAAGCTGTTATGTGATGAAATATGTATTATAAAAAACGGAAAGGTCGTAGAATTTGGTAAAATGGCAAAGGTATTACAAGATCCACAAGAACTTTATACAAAAACACTCATAGAAGCAAATTTTGCAAACAGGAATTATCGCCAATGAAAAAATATCTTATTATCGCAGCCGTACTGCTTATCGCCACGCCATTTGCAATGTTTTGGTACTACTATACTCAGGTCAAATTTGATCTAGATAAACTTATCAACTATACACCAGCACTCACAACTAAAATCTATGACAAAAACGGCGAAAAGATCGCCAATATGTTCGATGCTGAAAATCGTTATTATGTGCCATTTAATCAAGTTCCGCCTCAACTCATCGAAGCGCTTCTAGCTATCGAAGACACATCATTTTTTGAACATGAAGGTGTAAACTTTGACGCAATCTTCCGTGCAATGCTCAAAGATGTTAGAGCTGGTAAAATGGTCGAAGGTGCAAGTACCCTGACACAGCAACTTGTTAAAAATACCCTACTCACTCGTGAGAAAAAAATCTCAAGAAAAATGGTCGAAGTTATTTATGCAATGAAGTTAGAGCATGAACTCACAAAAGAGCAGATTTTGGAGCGCTACTTAAATGAGATCTATCTCGGACACGGCTATTATGGGATCAAAACAGCATCAGAGGGATACTTTCATAAAGACCTTAAAAATCTGACGCTCAAAGAGATCGCTATTTTAGTTGGACTGCCAAAAGCGCCTAGTTTTTACTCTCCGACAAAAAATTATGAGATATCTTTAGGGCGCGCAAATCGCGTTATAGACAGAATGTTTTCACTTGGCTGGATAGATGAAAAAACGCATGATAATGCAAGTAAAGAACAGCCTCAAGTGTATGACTCAACCCTTACTCAAAATCAAGCGCCGTTTGTTGTTGATGAAGCAGTAAGAGAACTTACAAAAGAGATTCCAGATATCAAAACAGGTGGTTATGATATCTACACAACTATCGATCTGGGGATGCAAAAAAGTGCCAACTTCGCAATAAAACAAGCCTATAAAGAAGCCCTTGCGAGAACAAAATCTCGCGATAGCAACGATAGCAATAATACACAACTTAATGGCGCTATGATAAGCATGGATCCATCAACTGGAATGATCCTCGCTCTTGTAGGGAGTGTTGATTATGCAAAAAGCTCATTCAATAGAGTTATTCAAGGCAGACGCCAACCAGGAAGTGCATTTAAACCTTTTATCTATCAAATAGCTCTTGATCTTGGGTATTCTGGCGCTTCTCAGCTAACCGACCTTGCTAAGACATTTGCTTATGAAAAAGATGGCGAAGAGGTAACATGGCAGCCTGAGAACTATGAAAAAGATTATCAAGGGGTTGTGAGTCTTCGAGATGCTCTTGTGCATTCTAAAAACCTTGCAACCATCAATATGGTCACAGATATAGGACTTGGAACAGTTATTCAAAAACTGAAAAACTATGGCATGTCCAATATCCCACATGATCTTTCTATGGCTCTTGGATCGATCACGCTTTCACCTATTGAGTTGGCACAATACTACAGTTCTTTTGCAAATCACGGACTACAAGTTCAGCCGTATTTGATTACAAGAGTTGAAAAAGATGGTATAGTTGTTTACACACACAAAACTATCCCTGCAAAACAGATCAGCACTCCTGCGCAGACTTATCTTTTAACAACAATTTTACAAGATGTTATCAGACGTGGAACAGGAACTCAAGCAGCAGTCGATGGAATAGAACTCGCTGGAAAAACAGGAACAACGAACAAAAATGCTGATGCATGGTTTGCAGGATTTTCTCCAACTATAGAAACAATTGTATGGTTTGGAAATGATGACAATACACCGATGAAAAGATCAGAAACAGGTGGACGTACAGCAGCTCCTGCTTTTGCAACTTTTTATAAAGGAGTGTTAAAAAGTAATCCTCAAATTCAACGTAGTTTTACAAGACCTGATGGTGTTACGACGGGAGAGTTTGGAGGAAGAACTGAGTACTTTACGGATATCTCGAAGCCGCCAAAAAGTGATACTGTAGAAAAAACAACTGAACAGTTAGTCTTCTAAGAGGAGGATTTTATCTTTCATAAGTGCAGCTCAGGAATTCCTGAGTTGTTTTTTTATTTTTTCTTTCTAGTGAAAAGCGCGGTTTAGAGCGGAGAAAAGTGCTTTAATCGAAGCGATGGTAATATCGCTATCAACTCCTACTCCAAAATAAGATGCAAGCTCGCTATCTTGTATTTCAATATACGCTACAGCATTCGCAGAACTCTGTTCACCACAAGAGTGCTCTGAGTAAGATTTAATCGTAAAACTGTACTCACACTCTTTTGAAAGTGCATTTTTACATGCGTCTATCGGACCATTACCTTGCCCCTCCGAGATGATCTCTTTACCACTACATGTATAAGTAAGTTTACACCATACATTTTTATCTTTAGAGGTTGGGGAACTGCTTGCAAAATCAATAAGCTCTATGCCGCCCACAGATTCCAAATAGGTTTTTGTAAAGATATCAAGAATCTCAGAGTTATTCAATTCTCTGCCCTCTTTATCTGTTGTACCTTGAATAATTCTACCAAATTCCGGATGCATCTTTTTAGGCAATTCATAACCAAACTCATGTTCTAAGATATATGCGATTCCACCTTTTCCAGACTGAGAGTTGATGCGGATAATTCCCTCGTATGAGCGTCCCACATCTTCAGGATCGATCGGAAGATAAGGAACTTCCCAAAGAGTATCATCTTTAAGTTTTTGAAATGCAAGCCCTTTATTGATAGCATCTTGGTGTGAACCTGAAAAAGCTGTATACACAAGCTCTCCAACATAAGGATGACGGCAATGCGTATCGATCTCTGTACATCTTTCAACCACATCCAAAACTTTATCAACATTTGAAAAATCAAGCTTGCTGTCAACACCTTGTGTAGTCATATTTAATGCTAAAGTGATGATATCAACATTTCCGGTTCTCTCACCATTACTAAGTAAAGTTCCCTCTACTCTGTCAGCTCCAGCAAGGAGTGCAAGCTCGGTAGCCGCAACGCTTGTGCCGCGGTCATTATGAGTATGTGTTGATATTAACACATGTTCACGATTATCCAAATGTCTACTCATCCACTCTATCTGATCCGCATAAATATTTGGCGTCGCTACTTCAACGGTAGCTGGAAGGTTAATTACGACTGGTCTCTCTTTACATATTCCCCAGCGAGCCGTTACTGCATTACAAATACGAGCGGCAAAATCCAATTCTGTTCCTGTGAAACTTTCAGGAGAATACTCTAAACCAATCTCTCCATCATGTGATGCTTCATATTTCTTGACAAGATCAACACCCTCTAGAGCAAGCGCAATAATCTCATCTTGGCTTTTTTTGAAAACGATCTTTCTTTGTGCAACTGAAGTTGAATTATATAGATGAACAATCGCTTTTTTCACACCTTGTAAAGACTCAAAAGTCTTCTCAATCAAGTGTTCACGAGCTTGAACCAAAACCTGAATCGTAACATCATCAGGAATCAATTTATCATCCACTAAACGGCGTAAAAAATCAAACTCTACTTTAGAAGCAGATGGAAATCCCACCTCGATAGTTTTAAATCCGATTTTGAGTAAGAGTGCAAATAGTTCAAGTTTTTTATCCATGTTCATTGGTGTAACAAGTGCTTGGTTGCCGTCACGAAGGTCAACACTACACCAGATCGGTGCTTTTGTTATGCTATTTGATGGCCATTTACGATCTGGCAAATCTATTTTTGGATATGGGCGATATTTGCCCTGTGTTATTTGACTCATAAGAATCCTTTTCTTGAAATATTTAGCCGCACTCTTACATACAACTATTGGCGCAATTATATCTAATTTTATAAATGAGAAATTTTAAAAAAGGTTTGAAAAAGATTATTTAAGAGAGGAAAAAGGGTTACAAGTAAGCCAAAAAGCTTACATGTAAAGGTTGACTTAGCACTGGTAAGTAGTTTTAAACTCGTACGCTGTTGGGCGACCTTCGTCTGGATAAACATCACGCTCAAATCTGTAATGTTGATATGCATCAATAAACTCATCTGAAAATACCGGTTTCAAGAAATCGTTATCACGGATAAGAGCCTCTAGTGCACCACGAAGAGTGTGTGGCATTTGAGGAATCCCTTTTTCACGAATCTCATCTAAAGAAAGTTCATAAAGATCTTCATCCATTGGACCAACTGGAACTTCTTTGTTTTTGATACCATCAAGTCCAGCCATCATCATAACTGCAAATGCAAGGTATGGACAAGCTGTAGAATCTGGAAATCTCATCTCAATACGAGTAGCTTTTTCGCCAGCACCGTATGGAATACGACAAGATGCAGAACGGTTTTGAGAAGAGTAAGTCAATACACTTGGAGCTTCAAAACCTGGAAGTAATCTTTTGTATGAGTTTGTTGTCGGGTTAGTAAACGCTGCAACTGCGCGAGCATGTTTAAAGATACCACCAACATAGTTAAGACCCATTTCAGAGATGTTTGCATAGTTTCCTTCTTTATAGAAAAGGTTTTTACCCTCTTTCCATAGTGATTGGTGAACGTGCATACCATTTCCATTGTCGCCATAAAGTGGTTTAGGCATAAATGTAGCTGTTTTACCGTTTAGGTGAGCAACCATTTTTACAACATATTTGTATTTTTGAACATTGTCAGCTGCACCAATGATATCAGAGAAAACGATACCGATTTCATGTTGCCCTTGAGCAACTTCATGGTGACCAAGAACTACTTCAAGACCAACTTGCTCTAGTACTAACATCATCTCAGCACGTAGATCAACAGCAGAATCAGTTGGAGCTACAGGAAAATATCCACCTTTTACACCTGGACGGTGACCTGAATTGTACATATCTGGGTAAGTTGTATTTGAATTCCATCCACCCTCATCTGTATCAATTTTGTAACCTGCTTCATTCATGTTATCAACAAATTTTACATCGTCAAATACAAAAAATTCATTTTCTGGACCGAAGTATGCAGCATCAGCAATTCCTAAAGACTCAGCATGTTTGAGTGCCGCTTTAGCGATTGAACGTGGACATCTTTCATACATTCTATTTTTGTAGATATCATATACATCACAGAAAACGATGATTGTAGGATCAGCTGTAAAAGGATCCAAAAATGCTGTTGGTACATCAACTTTAAGTAGCATATCTGATTTGTTGATTGGCTGCCATGCATCGATTGAAGAACCATCAAAAGGAATACCGCCTTCTAAGTTACCTTCATTTATCGCACTCATACGATAAGTAACATGATGCCATGTACCTTTGATATCTGTAAAACGAAGATCTACGAATTGAACTTCATTTTCTTTACAATATGTAAAGAATTCACTTATATTGTTAACAAATTTTCCCATTAAATCTCTCCTGAACTTATTTATTACGGATATTGTACCGAAGATTTATTCATTTTGAAGGAGTAAGAGTGATTAAAAAATAGGCAATTCTCTTTTTGTTTCGTATGGTTATCTATTTTTATAAGGCTTAAACAGTAGCAATAATGATGGAAGAAGTAAAAGATCAGCGATCAAAGCACTAAGCATTGCCAAAACGGTTAAAAGTCCAAAATAGATCGTAGGTGTAAACTCTGAAAGTACCAACACTAAAAAGCCAATCATAATGGTCACAGAGGTGTAATACATCGCATATCCTACACTCTGATGAGATCGTCTCATCGCTTCGACATAATTAAAGTCTTTTTGATATTCCTCTTTATATCTGTGAAGATAATGGATAGTATCATCAACTGCAATTCCAATAGCGATGGAAGCAATGGTAATACTCATCATATCAAGCGGAATATCAAAAGCACCCATCACTCCGAAGATGACAGATATTGGGATGATATTCACAACCATCGCAATCATCATAATTTTTAAAGAGCGGAACAAAATAAAGAAGACAATTCCAAGTAAAGCAAGCATTAATCCGAGTGTTTTGATCTGGGAATTAAAAAGAGATTGAAGCATATTGTTATACAAAACCATCAGATTTGAGAGATGAACATTCTCCTCTTTGAGTCCTAGTTTATGCACTAAATCAGATTTGATTTTTTTTAAAAGCTCATCTCTTTTGAGTGCAGGATTTGAATCGACGATACGCAGAGAAAAACGGACTTGATTTGCGTCTATATTGACATAAGGCGTGAGCACAATTGGACGAAACTTTTGGGGGAGTTCATTATAAAGCATCGCCATAGCAAAATCATCCAGCTCCTTACCATCATTGAGACCGCGTCCAAGATCTAAAACGGTTCCTAAAGAAAGAACTTTTCCTGCTTCTGGAAGTGACACCAAGTAAGCATGAACCTTACGTACGACATCCATCTTGTCTGCACTAAACCAGTATTGATTTTGATTTTTAATCGCGTTATATTCATCTTCAAACTCATCTAGTTCATCCGTGGAGGCTTTTTTAGCCTTTCGTATTTGAACTTTTTCTTTTGGAAAGTCTACTATCACATCCAAAGGTGTTGTTCCACCAAGTGATCTGTCGATGACTGCCATCCCTTTATATATCTCTGTCGATTCTTTAAAATAATTAATAAAACTGTTTTCGACACGAATATGAAATGCCCCAATAACACTTAAAATAAAAATCGTAAGACTCACAGCTACAATCGCTTTTTTATAATGGTATACAAGATAAGAGCTTGCGTGAGTGATGGGAAAATTGATTGCATGAGAAGGCGTGATCTTTGATTTTTTCATCAAAACCAAAATAGCAGGAAAACTCAAAAATATCACGATTAAAGAGACAAAAATTGCAATACTCATCATCCAGCCAAGCATTATGACGGGCAAGATTCCTGAAAAGATAAGCGAACTAAATCCCGCTATAGTTGTAATAATGGCAAAAAACGAAGGTTTTAAGATGGAAATAACCGTTTTTGCAGCTAACTCTTTTTGAGAAAAATGTGGATGTGTTGAGAGGAGTTCTCTATACCTGACGATAAGATGGATAATCATAGAGATTGTCACAATAAGCTGTAAAGAGATAAAATTTGATGAGACCACAGTCACCTCAAATCCAAGCAATCCAAAAAGCCCTGTTGATGCTACGATAGACGCAGTAGAGATAATGACTGGAATAACAACCCATTTAAGTTCTCTAAAAACACTGTATAACACAAGCACTAAGATAAGTAAAACAATGCCTCCATAAGTTTTGATATCATTTTTTACATAGCTAATCATATCATCGGCTATCATATCCACGCCGCCGAGGAATAACTGAGCATCTTTGGAATGATTTTGTATAACAAAACGGATCTCTTGAAGACTCTGATGCTCTTTTGCACGTTTCAAATCTCGATATTCTTTAAAGGCTTTGATATCCTTATCACTCTTGGTTGCATTTTTTTGTTCCAAAAGTGCTTCAAATTTTTTGTCTTTTTTAAAATTAACAACCACTGCCGTCGTCTTAAAATCTTTACCGACGAGATTATTACTATAAATGGGGCTGGATAAAAATTCTGCTTTTGCGAGCGTTCTGTCTGTGGTGTTTGATTCTAAGGTTGGAAGATTTTTTATCAGTTCTTTAAGGGGTTTTGGAGGACTATGAAAAAGTGGAACATCTAAAATCGAAACAACATTATCCACAAAATCAAGTGACTGCAGATCAGTTTTTAAACTTTTAAGATTTGTAAGACTTTCATCACTTAAAAGCTCACTCTTTGGTGTATATGTTATCACTAGAAAATCAGGTGTTGCGTAACGTGCGTTAATCTCTCTTGTATAAATAAGATCTTTATCATTTTCAAGAAGCAGAGTTTCAGCAGATGCATCCACACTGAGTTTTGGAATATAAAATGATAGAAAAACCACACTACAAAGTAATAAAAAAAGCGTTACTTTAGGATATTTTATAACTCGAGAAGTGTAGAAATTATGAATCATCTATATTGCGTCTGTATTTAATTCTGATAAAAACTGCTCAAAACTTTTTGTTTTTAGCGCTGCAGCAAACTGATTTCTGTAAGTTTGCACAATACTTACACCAAAAATATCAACATCATAGATCAGCCATTTTTTATCATCAGCTTCATAAAATTTATATACAACAGATTTCTTTTCTGTTTTTGTTATCAAATAACTTTGAAGAATCATGCGCTTATCTTTAACGATCTTCGCTTTTTCAAATTCTAGTTTTCTTGCATACTCGATCATTCTCTGATTAAGCACAGCTATCTCTGTATCTATCTCTTCAGGTGTCTTGAACCGCTTTATCTTATCAACATTATCAGCAAGATCATCTGCGTAATCCATATTGGTGAGTGACGATAAAGTACTATGTATGTTCTTAACTATGGTCTTAGGAGTTATGTTATTCTTTTCATTATATGCCACCTGAATTGCCCTTCTTCTATCTGTTTCCTTTAGTGCATATTTTAGACTGTCTGTCATATTATCGGCGTACATTATCACACGGCCATCTACATTTCTTGCTGCTCTTCCTATAACCTGTATAAGAGATTTGCCTGACCTTAAAAAGCCCTCTTTATCAGCATCAAGGACCGCAACAAGAGCTACTTCTGGTATATCCAAGCCCTCTCTAAGTAGATTTATACCCACAAGCACATCAAACTTTTTACGTCTCAGATCATTTATGATTTCTATTCTCTCAAGCGTCGAAATATCTGAATGGAGATAATTAACCTTTATCCCTTTTTTCAGATAATGCTCTGTAAGGTCTTCTGCCATTTTTTTTGTAAGAGTAGTAACCAGAACCCTATAACCCTTTTTAACAGCTCTTTTTATTTCTTCCAAAAGATGTTCTACCTGATCCTTGCATGGATATATGTCTATGGATGGATCAATAAGACCGGTGGGCCTTATTATCTGCTCTACAGTCTTGTTCTTTACTTTTTCCAGTTCATACAGTCCTGGCGTAGCAGACACATACACAGTCTGCCCAATGGTCTCCTTAAACTCATCAAAATTAAGCGGTCTGTTGTCCAGTGCTGATGGGAGACGAAAACCATATTCTATGAGTGTAAGCTTTCTTGATCTATCACCCTTATACATACCAGATATTTGTGGAACGGTTATATGAGATTCGTCTATGAAGAGGAGGAAATCTTTTGGAAAATATTCCAAAAGAGTTGGAGGTGGTGCTCCAGGATCTCTACCTGTAAGATGCCTGGAATAATTTTCTATACCTTTACAATATCCAAGTTCTTCCATCATTTCTATGTCGTAATAGGTCCTTTCCTCCAGACGTTTTGCTTCTATCAATTTCATTTGTTTTTTCAATTCTGGTATAGCTTCTCCTAGCTCTATCTGAATACTCTTTATTGCTTTTTTTGCTATCTCTTTGCTAGTCGCATAGTGGCTGGCAGGATATATGAACAACTTTTCTTCTCTTGATATTACCCTTGCAGTTATGGGGTCAAAAATACTGAGTCTATCTATCTCATCACCAAAAAATTCTATTCTATACGCTATACTCTCCTCATATGCTGGGAGCAACTCTATAACATCACCCCTTACCCTGAAGGCTCCTCTGGAAAAATCCATGTCATCCCTTTTGTAATGAATATCAGTGATCTTCCTTAACAGATCATTTCTCCTTATCTTTTCACCCCTGGAGATACTAACACTCATGTTCTTATATTCATCTGGAGATCCCAGGCCGTAGATGCAAGATACAGATGCAACTATTATAACGTCGCGCCTTGTCAAAAGAGAGCTTGTGGCAGCATGTCTAAGTTTGTCTATTTCATCATTTATAGCACTATCCTTTTCTATGTAAGTATCAGAGGCAGGAAGATATGCTTCTGGTTGATAATAGTCGTAGTAACTTACAAAATATGAAACAGCATTTTCTGGGAACAACAGTTTCATCTCCTCAAACAACTGAGCGGCTAATGTTTTGTTTGGAGCAATTATAAGAGTGGGTCTGTTGGTCCTTGCTATTACGTTGGCCATGGTGAATGTTTTACCAGAGCCTGTAACGCCAAGTAGCACTATGTCCTTTTCATTGTTATTAAGTTTTTCTGTGATCTGATCTATTGCCCTAGGTTGGTCCCCACAAGGTTCATGAGGAGAGATGAGTTTAAACATAATGATCTAACCTTCGATCTGTCTTGCTTTTTTGATCCTTTCCCTAACTATATCGTTGTTGATAAGCAACATTATTTCGTCCAGTGGTGGACCATCATTCCTCTCTGTAAGTATAAGTCTCAGCGTCTTAAAAAGTTTTCCTCCAGATAGCACTTCAAGGGATATTATCTTCTCTTTAGCCTCTTTCCATGTTGGTCCTGTAAGTTCTTTATTTGAAGATACATACTCTTTATAGAGATGATCTATGACCGTCCTCTGTTCAGCGTTAAATGGAGTAACTTCTTTTTCTTCCTCATAAACCGATGTAAATATCTTTATCGTAGAAACTACATCTGTGAGAAGCCTTGCTCCGTCTTTTGACAGTCCAACGATCTTTGTAAAAATCTCTTTACTGTAATATTTCTTCCAATCATCCTTTAGACCAAGGTCTGAGTTTAGAAGTAGTAAGACTGTGTCTGCATCCAACTTATGTATGATCTTTGTGTTTATATGCCTTAATTTTTCTATATCGTATACACAGGCAGATGAGGCTGTCTCCTTATATTCAAAAGATTTGGCTAGTGTCTCTTTATTGTCTATCTCTTCCACTCCCTTAATACCACCACCCAACAAAGCTAAATGATTAAACATCGCTTCTGACAGAAATCCCATGTCTTTATATTCGTGTATAGGAACTCCACCACTTCTTTTACTCAATTTTGTTTTGTCCGGAGCAAGCAACATCGGAAGGTGTCCATATTTTGGAAGAGCCTCACCCCTAACATTCAGAGACATGAATATCATCAGCTGCCTGAAAGTGTTGGACACATGGTCCTCACCCCTGAACACGTGCGTTATTTTCATATCAATATCATCAACAACGACCGCAAAATTATATGTCGGTGTTCCTGACTGCTTCATTACCACAAAATCACCTATGACCTTAAGAGGATTGCTCATCATGCTGGAGGCTTCTCTATTCTTTATAAGGTCGTGATAGCTTAGCTGGTCATTACCATCGTTAATCTCATCTATGAATTTCTCGACATCGAACCTAAATGTATACGGAGTCTTTTTATTATCATTATTTACTTTCTGCTCATTGGTAAGTTTTTTACATTTACCGCTGTACCGTGGTGGTTTGCCTGATTTCACCTGGGCGGCTCTTTCCTCTTCACACTCTTTTTCTGTACAATAACATTTATAAAGGAAACCTTTAGTAAAAAGTTCCAGTGCAACTTCTGTATATCTTTTTGTTCTATCACTCTGCCTGAAAGGAC
>Ga0118677_10005114_pt1 | contig 23259 bp, 20 predicted proteins | sample AliMusrvi5mmetaG_FD_86154 | JGI IMG/M metagenome (GOLD analysis project Ga0118677, IMG submission 86154)
ATATGGAGGCTGCCCGTCACGTTGGGCGGCGGCATCATGATGGTGTAGGGCGGCTTGTCCGAGGCGGTCCGGGCGGCGAAAGCGCCCGAATTTTCCCACTGCTCGTAGTGCTTCGGCTCGACCTCGGCGGGACGATAAGTCTTATCCAGCATTGCGATTGGCTCGCGCTCATCCATGGGTGAAAACGGAAAGGGCGGCCCGTTGCGCCGGGGCCGCCCCTCTAACACGACACGGCCAAGACTAGTAGTCTTCGGACCGGTTTACCATCCTCTCGATCTCTTTCTTGACGATGCGTTCGATCATGTAGGGCAGATTCTGATCGAGCCATTCCTTCAAGATCGGGCGCAGCAGCTCGTTGACCAAGTCTTCCAGGGTGACGGCGCTGTGGCCGAGACCGAAAGACTTCTGCCGCACGATCTCGCGGGCCAGATTGGACAGCAAGGACGCGCCGTGATCGATGCTGGGCGGCGACATCAAGGCTTCGTCATCCACCGGCCGCGGGCGGCGCGGCGGGATGCGGTTTCTTTTCCGCGGCTTGCAACGAACCCGCGATGATGACGGAAAACCAGACAGCAGCAGTTGCGGAGCGCATAATGGAACAGGCGAGCGCCTGGAGCGCGCAGGCTCCAGGCGGCTGATGAAACGAAACTCAACGGGCGGGGATGACCAGCTTCTTGCCAATGACCACGGTGTCATTGGTCATGTTGTTGGCCTTCTTGATGGAGGCGATGGGGACCTTGAATTTGTTGGAGATGCGGGTGAGGTTGTCATTGGCGACGACGGTGTACACGGTGCCGCCGTGAGTCGCGCCCGCAGCGGTGGCATCATGCGTGGCGCTCGAAGCAGTGGCGCCGTGGGTTGCCTTCGCGGTGGCGGAGCGGCCCGCAGCGGTTGGAGTTGGCGGCACCACCGCGTCCGGATTGATCGGCGCGCCGGTGCTGTCCTCGTATGCGGGAGGTGTGTCGTAGGTTGGATTGAGCGCTTGCGCCGGCTGGTTTGGAGAGTGGGCCGCGGTGGATGCCTGGGCGCCATCGGCTGTGCCATAAGGATTGTTGGTGTCATAGTTGGGCTTCTGCTCCCGATGCGCGCAGGACACGAGGGCGATGGCTAGGGACGATGTGAGGAGCAAGCGGGTTGGCTTCATGATGACAATGATAGGATCGGGTTGGATGACAGCTTGGAGAAGGAGGCGGAGTTGCGCCTCACCTCTCGCACAATGGTGAAACGCTGTGACGGGTGTAGTTTATTCAAATCATGTCAGAAGGAAATCGAAAAAACCTGTTGGCCGCGAGATTCGTGTGAGCGGCCAGAGCGTCGAGTGATTCATCGCGCAACATCGCGATGTGCTCGGCGGTGTGGCGCACGAAGGCCGGTTCGTTGCGTTGGCCGCGATGCGGCTCGGGCGCGAGATAGGGCGAATCGGTTTCCAACAGAAACGAGCCGCCGGGGCAACGGGTGATGGTGTCGCGGATCTCGCGGGCGTTCTTGAACGTGCTCACGCCACCGAAGGAAACCAGGCCGCCATGCTCGAGCACGCGTTTGGCATTGGCCCAGGGGCCGATGAAGCAATGAAAGATCGCGCGCACCGATTGATGGAAGTCAGTGTAGATGGCAAGCGCGTCCTCGAACGATGCGTCGCCACCGCGGTCTCGGGTGTGGATGACCACGTTGAGCTTGGCGGCAGCGGCCAGTTCGAAGTGCTGGCGCAAGAAGTTGCGCTGACGATCGCGAAAGGCGCTTTCCCGCCAGCCGTCCGGTGCGGCGTGATAGTAATCGAGGCCGGTTTCACCAATCGCACACACCCGCGGGTCGCCGGCGAAGGCGGCGAGTTGCGTGGTGGCATCATCCGGCGCGCGATGGACGTCGCAGGGATGGATGCCGATGCTGGCATGGACGTCCGGGCGTTTCGCTAGAGTCAGGTTTGCGTGAAGATCTTCCAGCGAAGTGGCCAGAGTCACCATGCGGGTGACGCCTGCGGCGTGCGCACGCTCGATGAGCGCGGGGATTTCGTCAGCAACGAAACGATGCGAGGCAAGATGGCAGTGGGTATCGGTGAGCATGGGAAAGACAGAAGATAAGAAGACGGAAGACCGCTGCGCTGCAAGACACAAGAAAAGAAATGCGATTTATCGCCCTCTTGTCTTCTGTCTTCTGTCTCGGAGGGAAGCGATCTTCTGTCTTATTCAGCGTTTAGCGCATCGAGCAGCGCTTGGACTCTGGTGAAGTCCTTGATGCCGGGAGCGAACTCGGCACCGGAAGCAACGTCGAGTGCGACGGGGCGCACGCGGCGCGCGGCAAGCGCGGCGTTGTCCGGCACGATGCCGCCGGCGAGAATGAGCGGCAACTCAGGATGTTGCTCGCGGAAGTGCACGGCCACATTCCAATCAAACACTTCACCGGTGCCGCCGTAAACGCCAGGAGCGTGGGCATCGAGTAGAATCGCGACGGCACCATATTCGGTGGCGTGATCCAGGTCGGCACGAGCATTGACACCGATGGCTTTGATGAATGGAATGTTCGCCGCGCGATAGGCCGCGGCATCGCCAGGGGCTTCATCGCCGTGAAGCTGGATGAGGTCGAGCAAGCCATCGCGCACGAGTTGCAACGGCAGTTCCACCGGCGCATTGACGAAGACGCCCACGCGGAGGATTTTGCCCGCGTGATCTAGCAACCATGCGGCGTCGGCAGGTGGCAGGTAACGTTTTGAGGCGGGCCAGAAGTTCACGCCCAGCGCGTGTACGCCCAGTGCGCCGAGTTGTGCGGCATCGCTCTGACGGGTGATGCCGCAGATTTTCAGCGAGACGGAGGATGGGTCGAGGAAGCGTGCGAGAAGCGTCACGGCGGCAGCGTAGCGCGGATTTCGCAGTTTGGAACTTGGAAATTTCGCCCGAGTGGATTGTTCTTGGGCGTGGACGTCATTCGGATTCGCGGAGCCCGCCAGCACAACCTTCGGAATATCGATGTGGATATTCCGCGCGGCCAACTCGTGGTCATCACCGGGCCCAGCGGCTCGGGCAAGTCCTCGCTCGCCTTTCACACCTTGTACGCGGAGGGACAGCGCCGCTACGTGGAATCGCTCTCGGTCTACGCCAGGGGGTTCCTCGATCAGTTAGAAAAGCCCGATGTGGATGCCATCGAGGGACTCAGCCCGGCCATCGCGATCGAGCAGCGCGGCGGTGGTCTCAACCCGCGCTCGACGGTGGCCACCGCCACCGAGATCTACGATTACCTGCGGGTGTTGTGGGCGGCAGCCGGCGTTCCGCACGATCCGGCGACCGGCGAGCGCTTGCAACGCATGAGCGCGACGGACATCGTGACGGTGCTCGCGGCGTTGCCGGAACGCACCAAGGTGGTGTTGCTGGCACCGCTGCCGATGGAGGAATTGGCGGAGCCCGCGCGTCTGCTCGCGGACTTGCAGCGCCAGGGATTCATCCGGGTGCGGGTGGACGGCGAGGTGTTGGAAATCGAGGAGGCCGCGAAAGTGTGGCCGGAACAACCGGCTACCGTGGAGATCGTGGTGGACCGCTTTGTGATTCGCACGGGCGTGGCATCGCGCCTGGCCGACTCGGTGGAAACCGCGTTGCGCTTGTGCGGCACGGAGGCCCGCGCGGCCATTCAGGAACCCGACGCTGACGTGTCGCGGGATATCTCATTCCAAACCTCATTCCGGAATCCGCGGACCGGTTTTGTGGTGGGCGAGCTTTCGCCAAAACACTTTTCCTTCAACTCGCACCTCGGCGCCTGTGCCGCCTGCGAGGGACTGGGCACCGAGATGTTTTGCGATGCGCGCTTGTTGGTGGGAGATGCATCGTCACCTCTGCTCATGGGCGGTTTGCGCGGTTGGTGGCCGGAGAAGTCATCGCGTGGCGGTCAGTTTCAAAAGGAAACCAAGGCGTTGTTAGCGATGTTCGGGCTAACCGAGGACGCGACGCTGGCGATGCTGCCCGCGGCCGCTAGCAACTTGTTGTTTGACGGCGGCATGCTGGACACCGGCTGGCGGGTCGGCCGCAACAAGGAACCGCAAACCAAACCGTTCGAGGGGCTTTGCCATGAGGCGTCGCGAAAATTCCATGAGGCCAGATCCGATCTGACACGACGGCAGCTTGCGCGGGTGATGGCACATCGGCCCTGTCACACGTGTGGTGGCAAACGCCTCAAACCCGAGTGGCTGGCGGTGCGCATCGAAGGCGCGGGGGAGCGCTGGCTCGGGATTCAGGATTTTTGCGGGCTGGGCGTTGGCGAGGCGATCGCCTGGCTGGATGGCTTCAAGCCGGACCCGGCCAAGGCCGAGGTCTGCAAACGCCTCGCGGCGGATGTGCGCAGCCGCCTGGCGTTTCTAGCAGAAGTGGGCCTGGACTATCTGACACTGGATCGCGGCAGCGCCACGCTGGCCGGCGGCGAGGCGCAGCGCATTCGCCTGGCCACCCAACTCGGCGCCGGACTCTCCGGCGTGATCTATGTGTTGGATGAACCCAGCATCGGCCTGCACGCGACGGATACCGCGCGCCTGATCGGTGCCCTTACCCGCTTGCGCGATCTAGGCAATACCGTGGTGGTGGTGGAACATGATGCTGAAATCATCCGCGCCGCCGATCATGTCATCGACCTGGGCCCCGGCGCGGGCGCGGCCGGCGGCAGGGTGATGGGCACCGGCGCGCCCGCACAGCTCGAGTCGCCCACCGGGCGCTGGTTGCGCGGCGAGGCGACAGCACTTGCTAGAACCGCGCCGGGCGGTTTGGCCTTGGGATCCCTGGTGATCCGCGGCGCCCGCGAGCACAATCTGCAAAACCTCGATGTCGCCATTCCGCTGGGACGCTTGGTTTGCTTGTGCGGACCGAGCGGCAGCGGCAAATCCACCCTCGCCGATGAAATCCTCCGCCGCGCCCTCGCCCGCCATTTCACCGGCGCCGGCGAAACACCCGGCGCGCACGACCGCATCGACGGCCTTGGGTTGTTAGGAAAATGCGTGGTGGCCGACCAATCGCCGATCGGCCGCAGCCCGCGCTCCAATCCGGCGACCTTCACCGGCGCGTTTGATCTGATCCGCGACTTGTTCACCAAGCTGCCGCTGGCCAAGCAGCGCGGCTACGGGCCGGGGCGCTTCAGCTTCAACTCGGCGGGCGGGCGTTGCGAGCGCTGCCAGGGCAACGGCCGGCTCAAGATCGAGATGCACTTTCTGCCGGACGCCTGGGTGCCCTGCCCGGCCTGCAATGGCAGGCGCTTCAATCGCGAAACGCTCGAGGTCACGTACAAGGGCAAATCGATTTCAGACATCCTCGATCTGGCGGTGAGCGACGCGCGCCAGATGTTCCGACCGATTCCCAAACTCCTGCGGATTCTGGCAATCCTGGAAGATCTCGGTCTCGGCTACCTTCAACTCGGGCAGGCGGCCAACACGCTCTCCGGCGGTGAGGCGCAACGCCTCAAGCTGGCCGTCGAACTCGCCCGTCCGCAGGCACCCCACACACTCTATCTGTTTGATGAACCCACCACCGGCTTGCATTTCGGCGATGTCGATCGCCTGCTCGCCGCATTCATCCGCCTGCGCGACGCGGGCCACAGCGTCCTGGTCATCGAGCACCACCTCGATGTCATCGCCGCGGCCGACTGGGTCATCGAACTCGGACCCGGTGGCGGCTCCCGCGGCGGCCAACTTGTGGCAAGCGGGCCACCGGAGTCGTTAGAGAAAAACGCCGCCTCCCCCACCGGGCGGGCGTTGGCGCGGCACTTGCGCCATTAGGTGATGGCAGGAAATTGGCAGGTCTGTTGCCATGTTGCAAATCAGGACCTCACAGGTCCTCGCCGCGATGGGTGCCGCGGGCCGGCATGTTGGAGAACACGACGCATGCATCCAGCACGGCATTGGCGGCCACCCGGCAGCCCGGCCAGACGATCGAGTCGCGCAGCACCGCGCCGGCTTGCACCACCGCGCCGGGGCCGACCACTGAGCGTTCGACGCGGGCGCCGGCTTCAATGATGGCATCGGGATGCAACTCCGGGCCGAGAATCAAATCGCGGTGCGCGCGCAGATAGGCCGCGCGGTCGCCGAGATCGAGCCAAATGCCGTCATCGAGAATGAGGGTGCCGAGGCGGCCGGCTTGGGCCAGTTCCAAAAACGCGGGAATCACCGACACCTTCTCGCCTGCGGGCAGCATCTCTAGCAACTCCGGGCTCACACAATAAATCCCGCTGAAGACATGCGTCCCCTCCGCCCGTCCCAGACGTCCGCGAATGTCGGTGCAGCGCGTGCCGCTCTCATCCAGCGCGATGTGCTTGGCGTCGCCGTTAGAGCGCAAGGCCAGCGTCACCGGCAGGCCGGAGGCTTCATGCGCGGCGATCAAGCGCTCCAACGGCAACGTCGAAAAAATGTCCCCGTTGTGAACCAGCACCGCCTCGGCGCCGATCCAGCACGCGATGTTTTTCAAGCCGCCGCCCGTTTCCAACAATACCGGCTCGTGAAACAACGTCAGTTCCCTGCCCTGCCATGTCCGCCCGATCGTTGGCACGCCGTTGGCTCCGGCGGGCGGCTGCGGCAGTGACGCGGCGGCGCTTCCGAACCGCGCCCAAGCCTCCGGCAGATAATGAGTGTTCAGCGCGAAGCGATCGATGCCCGCCTCGGCACAGGCCATCAGCGCCCATTCCGCGAGCGGACGATGAAACAATGGCACCAAGGGCTTGGGCAGACGCTCGGTCAATGGCCGCAAGCGCGTCCCCAATCCGGCTCCAAGAATGAATGCCTGCTTCACGCTGGTGGGTGTGACTGGTTTGTCGGCAGCTTTCAATCCGAAATGCGGAAATTGAAAATCCGCAAGCAAAGATGAAATCATGGGTTACACATCCCCATGCCCGAACTGCCTGAAGTGGAAACCGCCTGCCGGGGCATCGCTCCGTTCGTGACCGGTGCCACCGTGCGCACGGTAATTGTGCGGCGCGGCGACTTGCGCCAGCCGGTTTCGGCAAGCCTCGGCTCGATCGAGGGAATGAAAATCACCGGCGTGCGGCGGCGCTCGAAGTATGTTTTGTTAGGAATTGCGGACGGTTCCAGCGTGCTGATCCATCTCGGGATGTCCGGCAGTCTGCGGGTGGTCGCGCCCGCCGAGGAATGGAGAAAGCACGATCACGTCGGCATCACACTCGACAAGCGCCACCAGTTGCGCTTGCATGATACGCGCCGCTTCGGCCTGGTGCTGCATCTAACGGAACAGGATCCGTTCACCCATCCCCTGTTGCGAGACCTCGGCCCGGAGCCCCTGGAAGCGGCCTTCACCGCCAGCCATCTCAAGAGCGCCTGTGCGAACCGCTCCTCCGCAATCAAACTCGTCATCATGGATAACCAGGTGGTGGTCGGAGTGGGCAACATCTATGCCTCCGAGGCCTTGTTCCGGGCCGGCATCCGGCCACTCACCGCGGCCCGACGGCTGTCCCTGCCGCGCATGGAAAAGCTGGTGGCGGCGATTCGCGCCGTTCTAACCGACGCGATCGCGGCCGGCGGCACCACCTTGCGGGATTTCCTCCAGAGCGACGGCATGCCGGGCTACTTCAGCCAAAGCCTCAACGTCTATGGCCGCAAGGGCGAACCCTGCCGTGTCTGCGGTGCCGCGATCCGCCACGCGGTACTGGGCCAGCGTGCCACGTATTGGTGTGCGAGGTGCCAGCGCTAGGAATCCGCGCCCGCCGCGATCAAATCCGTTAGATGCCCGCCGCGGGCGGTGACCCATTTGCCCTTGCGGACGACATCGGTGAAGCCCAGCCCTGCCCCGGCGGCGGCGGTGAAAACCTCCCACGCCTGCGCGGCGAGAATTCCGGAAACAATCAGATCACCTCCCGCCGCCAAGGCTTTGGCAATCACCGGCCAGGCCTCAATGAGCACTGTGGAAAACAAATTGGCCATCACCACATCGTAGCCCGCCTTGCGCGGCTTCCACCGCAGCACATCCTGCTCCGCCACCTCGATGCCGCCGGAGCCATTGCGCTCGATGTTGCGTTTGACCACTGCCACGGCGAAGGGGTCAAAATCGCACGCATAGGCCGACCCCGCACCGAGTTTGCACGCGGCGATCGCCAGCACCCCGGTGCCGGTACCCAAGTCCGCCAGCGACCAATTCGTGCCACGGCGCGCCTTGGCCACATCGACGAGCAAGCGCAGGCAGGTCGCGGTGGTCGCGTGATCGCCGGTGCCAAAGGCCATTTCCGGCGGGATCATGATGAGTTGGCGTTGCGGATGCGCCTGGCGCATTCGTGCGAGTTCCCGCGGGCGGACTTCGGGGGTGAGCAGCAATGCATCGCGCACTTTCACCGGGCGCGGTGGCGGCACCGGCTTGGTCCACTCGGCGTGGGCCAGCTTGCTGATGCTGCCGCCAAACCGCGCGACAATCCGCTCCGCCGCGGTTTTCGACTCGCAAAAAAGCCGCAGCCGGATGGATTTGCCGCCCTTGATGAGTTCGATGACCAGATTCGGGTTGCCTGCAAAACGCTCCTCCCAGGCATCCATCCACTTCGCACCGGAAAGTTTGGACCAGACAAACATTAGAGAATTGGGAAAAACTGGAGCGGGCGATGAGATTCGAACTCACGACATCCACCTTGGCAAGGTGGCGCTCTACCACTGAGCTACGCCCGCGTCGCAAAACGCGTGCGCAGGTTCTACAGCCGTCCCGCCAGCGTGCAAGCCAAATTTTCAAAATTTTTCCGGGTGCATTTCCCTTTCGACTCGGCTTTGCTGGCCTCGCGCCATGTCCGACAAACTCGCCCAAATCATCGCCACCAAATTCCTGGAAGTCGCCGCCCTGCTGCCACGCGCCGAAATCCTCCGCGCCGCCGCCCTCTCGCGCAACGACTTCCGCGGCTTCCGCAGCGCCCTGGACCGCGGCCCAGGCCGCCTCGGCGTCATCGCAGAAGTCAAGAAAGCTTCGCCCTCCGTCGGCCTCATCGACCCGGATTTCGACCCCCTCCGCCAAGCCGCATGCTACTTTGCAGGTGGCGCTTCATGCCTGTCGATCCTCACCGACGCCAAGTATTTCCAAGGCTCGCTAGCCCACCTGACCAAAATCGCCGAGGTTTCCCCGGTGCCATTGCTGCGAAAGGACTTCATCATTCACGAGGTCCAGATTCACGAGGCGGTCATTGCCGGCGCCGATGCCATCCTGCTCATCGTCGCCGCCCTGGACGACCCCACCCTCCGCCGACTTCACGATGTGGCCAAGGCACTCCAACTCGACGTGCTCGTCGAGGTCCATGATCTGGCGGAAATGGACCGCGCCCTCGAATTCGGCGCCGACCTGATCGGCATCAACAACCGCAATCTGAAAACCTTTGCCGTCGACCTGGCGACCACCGAGCGCCTCGCCGAGGAAGTGCCCGAGGAGGTCCTCTTGGTTTCCGAAAGCGGCATCAAGTCCCCGGCCGACGCCCGCCGCCTGCTGGACGCCGGCGCCAATGCCGTGCTCATCGGCGAAGCTCTTATGCGTGCCCGCGATCCAGCCCGCGAAATCCAGGCCTATCTGGAGCTGGCCTGACCCCACGCCCCTCCGCGGAACCGCGGGCACCTTTCCATCCGCCATCGCGAATCGAAGCCACCGCACGTCCCGCCAAAACAACCGCCCCGCCCGTGCCGGAACACGCGTTCTGTTAGCAAATAAAACTGACGATCGTCAGTTTTATTTGCTAACACTTCCGGCCGATGCGGGCGAGCGACGCCCTTCCGAGGCCGCGGGTGGGAGGTGTTTCGCCGGAACCGAAAGGGGTGGCTTCCTCGCTGGGATCCGCCTTGGTCGGGGGGCACCGGGGACCGTTTTCGCTTGAGAAACAGCGGAGTTGGGACAGAATCAGGGCATGGCAGACATTCTCCCACAACTTCAGGAAGACCTCAAAGACGCGATGCGAGCCAAGGACCCGGTTGCCCTCAATGCCCTGCGGGCCTTGAAAGCCGCCCTCGCCAACGCGGCGATCGAGAAAAACGGGCAGGGAGCGACCCTTGATGCCGGCGAAACCGTCGCTATTGTTAGGAAACAGGTGAAACAACGGCAGGATTCGCTGGCGCAATACGCGGCTGCCGAGCGCCCCGACCTGGCCGCGGTCGAGCAGGCTGAAATCACCGTGTTGGAACGCTACCTGCCCGCCGCCCTGAGCGGCGAGGAACTCGACGCACTGATCGGCGCGGCCATCGCGGAAACCGGAGCCACCTCCAAGAGCGACCTCGGCAAGGTCATCAAACTGGCCCAAGACAAAGCCGCGGGACGCACCGATGGCAAGACGCTGTCGCAGGCGGTCATGAAGCAACTGGCGTGATCGCGGGTTTCATGGCGGGCGGCAAGGCCGGGGAAACAGGCCGGGAAAACGAGATATCGGCGGGTATTTGTCTGGCACGGAAGAAGCTGCTTGGCAGGCAGGGCAAGAGGAGTTGTGATGGAGCGCGATGATCTCAATGACGGATGGGCATCCCCTGCCAGGGTTCTGTGATGCGGTGAAGCACGCCTTTTCAAAGAAGGGCGTGTTGGCGAAGTCGCGCGATTTTGAATACCGCCCGCAGCAGCAGGAGCTGGCGGTGGCGGTGGCCGAGGCCTTGCTCAATGCCACATCGCTGGTGGCGGAAGCCGGCACAGGGGTGGGCAAGTCACTGGCCTATTTGGTACCGGCCGCGCGTTTTGCGCTGGAAACGGGCAGGAAGGGGGTCATTTCCACCCACACGATCAATTTGCAGGAGCAACTGGTTAGGAAGGACATTCCGATCGCGCGGAAGATCCTGGAGGATGATTTCCCGGCGGTGCTGCTCAAGGGCCGGCAGAATTACTTGTGTCCGCAGCGCTTGCGGCGGGCGCTGGAGCAAACCGACGACTTGTTCACCAGCACCGAAACCGAGGAACTCGAGGCGATCCGCAAATGGGCGGAGGCAACCCGCGACGGGACGCTGAGCGATCTAACATTCCAACCTCAGCCGAAGGTGTGGCTGCAAGTGTGCAGCGAGACGCACCTGTGCTCGGCTCGTAGCTGCGGGCCGCGGGGAAATTGCTTTTTCCAGGAAGCCCGCAAGGCGGCCGCCGACGCCCGCCTGGTGGTGGTCAATCACACGTTGTTTTTCGCCTTGCTCAATACCACCGAGGACGCCGTCGACCAAGGTGAGGGGGAACCGGGGAAAATCGGCGGGTTCCTCTTCCCTAACGATTTCGCGATCCTCGACGAGGCCCATTCCATCGAGCAGGTCGCCGCGGTCCAACTCGGGCTGCGGCTGTCTCAGGCCGGCTTGCGCTTCGACTTGCAACGGCTCTATCATCCGCGCACGCGCAAGGGCCTGCTCAAGGCGTTTCACAAGGCCTCGGCGATGCTGGCGGTGGAGGACACTCTGGCGGAGGTGGAACGGTTTTTCCAGCGGGTCGGAGACAACGCGCGCTTCGGGGAATATTCCAAGGAATGCCGCATCCGAGAGCCGGAAGTCGTCTCTAACACGTTGGCCGAACCCCTGCGCAAGCTCTGGCAGGAAGTCGATGCGCTCGCGGCGGACGTGGAGGCGGAGGGCACGCGGGCGGAATTGTTAGACGCGTCGCGTCGTTTGCGCGAGATGCACGGCTCGCTGGGGGTGTTTCTCGAACAGCGCGACGAGAACAGTGTCTATTGGGTGGAACGCGGCGGCCGGGATGAAACCCAATACACTCTGATGGCCGCGCCGGTGAATGTCGCGGAGCGCCTGCGACCCTTGTTGTTTTCAGGGAAAAAAAGCCTGGTGCTCACCAGCGCCACCCTCGGAGTGGGCGACCCGCAACTGGATTATTTCCGCGGCCGGGTGGGAGCGGAGCGGGCGCGGGCCTTGTGCATCGGCAGCCCGTTTGATTACCCACGCCAAATGCAGGTACGCATTTACAAATCCGTGCCGGACCCCGGCACCCCGCGTTACGACGAATTGCTCGCCGAGGGCATCCGCCAGGCGGTGAGCGAGAGTGCGGGCCGGGCATTCGTGTTGTTCACCAGCTATCGGACGATGCGCGATGCGGCGGGGCGCCTGGAGACATTTTTCCGGGGCAAGAACTGGCGTTTGTTAGTGCAGGGCGAGGGCATGCCGCGGCATCGGATGATCGAGGAGTTCCGCGCGGACGTGCACAGCGTGCTGTTCGGCACGGACAGCTTTTGGACCGGCGTGGATGTGCCCGGTGAGGCACTCTCCAACGTGGTGGTCACCCGCCTGCCCTTTGCCGTGCCGGACCATCCCCTGGTGGCCTCGCGGCTCGAAGCCATCGAGGCGGGCGGCGGCAATCCGTTCATGGACTACTCGGTGCCAGAGGCCATCCTCAAGCTGCGCCAGGGCGTCGGCCGCCTGATCCGCACCCAACACGATCGCGGCCTGGTGTGCATTTTGGATAACCGCATCCTAACCAAACGCTACGGCAAGATGTTTCTCAAAGCCCTGCCCGACGCGCCCGTCGAGGTGATCGCTTGACCCCGCGCAACTGCTCTTGCTAGAAGGCGAAGATCTCGTCGTCCTTGAAGAAGCGCTTCAACTCCGCCGCGGCGGCTTGCGGGGAATCCGAGGCGTGACAGATATTGACCATTTTGTCTTCGCCAAAATCGCCGCGAATGGTGCCGGGAGGTGCCTGCTTCGAATCCGTGGGGCCGAGCAACTCGCGGATGGCCGCAATCGCGTTTTCGCCCTCAAGGGCCACCGCCACCACCGGGGTCTGGCGCATGAAATCAATGATCTTCGGGAAAACCGTTAGATGGGTGATGTGGGCATAGTGCTCATGCAGGGTGGCCTCGTCGAGCCGCATCATCTTGATGCCGCGGATGCGAAAACCGGCGGCCTGAAACCGCGCGAGGACGGGCCCGACCAGCCGTTTCTCCACGGCATCCGGCTTGAATAAAACAAGTGAGGTCTCGGTTGACATGCCGCCTCAATACCCTCGCCCCGTCCCGTGCACAAGCGCGGATTCCCCTCGAAAAGAATTCGCACCGAACTCGCGATGAGTGGGACCGGCCTCAGCCAAACTCCTGGCGGGCGCTGAGCGCGGTGCGGACATGCCTGCGAAACCCCAGCCACGACCAGAACCATGCATTGGCGGCGACCAGCCCCATCAACAACCCGATCCATGCCAGCGACTTCATGAATCCCGCACCGGATAGGGTTGGCAGGATCGCAACCAGCGCCGCCAGCAAGCCGATGCCCAGCCCCCAGCGGATGAACTGTGCCGTTTCATAACACACCACGCGCCGGGTGATTTCGTTAGAGATGCCGACCGTATGCATGATCGCGAATTCATGGCGGCGCTCCAACAGGTTGCGTGCCGTCACCAGGCCCAAGCCGGCGCTGCCGACGAGCACTCCGAGCCCTCCTAGCAAATGGAAAATCGCGATATAGGTGTTTTCGACCCCGTGAAACGCCGCCAGGCGCTCGGAGGTGCTCGTCACCATGGCGCCCTGTTCAGCCAGCGCCCGTTGCAACGATTCGCGCCCCTTCTCGGGATCCGCGCCGCTTTCTAACAGAAACAGCCGCGGCCCGTCTGCCGATGGATAGTGCTGCAAGAACCTCGCCTCATCGACCACCAGACTGCCCTGAAACACGGTGTCGTCGAGGGTGCCGGCGATTTCCACGGGAAACTCGCGGCCCCATTCGTCCTGATAGATGAGCCGGTCGCCGATCCGCTTTTTCAACACCCACTGCAAGGTGGTTTCATCCACGAAGGCCCGCAGTTCGGAGCCCTTGCGCAGGGTGTTCCAACTTTTCGCGCAACCGGGGAGCACCTGCTTGATAGGGAACGCGCCAAGGGCGGCCAGGCTCGCGACATCCGTCGCCAGCAGGCGCGGACGGGCCACGTTGTTGAGATTGAAACAACTCGCATCATCTCCCGCGCCGATCCGTAGCGGCAGCACGTGGCCGAATTGACTCCGCGCGGTGCCGAGTTCCAACACATCATCCGCCGCGTTGGTGCCGTTGCCACGATTCAGCGCGCGGGTGGTTTCCACCCAGAAGGCAAAGCCACCCGCGCCGCTGCCGCGTTGCTTCCACTCATCGCCGCCGTGTTTGCGAAACGCCGCCACCGCCACCACCAAGAACACCCCGCTGGCCAGACTGCCCACCACCACCAGACTGCGCGCCGCCCGCCGCCCGCAATTCAATTCGGCCAACCGCCGCGCTGAAAGCTCGCCGCATGGCGCGGCAAGCCTGCGCCGCAGCACCCACCGATACGCCGCCAAACCGGCTAACAAAAACAGGAAGCCCGCCAGAAAAAACGCTCCCGCAACTCCCATGGCACCGCTGCCAGTTAGAGCCGCCATCCCGAGCAGCGCGAACGCGAGCGCCCACCACGGCACCGCATGCGCCCCAGCTCGCACCACCTCTTCGGTGCCCGCCTCGAGGCGCAAGCTCGCGCTTCGCCGCGCCTGTTTGCGCGTCACCAGCCAGATCACCAGCAGCATCAGGCACGTGAAGCCCGCCACCCCACCTGACAAAGTCGCCGCCTCAGCGTGGAACCGGAACAAGCCCTGACCTCCCGCCCCGCTCCAGATCGTGTCCAACAAACCTAACAACAACCGCGTGTAGACCACCGCCAGCAGGGCGCCGATGCCGCATCCCGCCGCCACCACACACAGCCCTTCCAGCAGGCGCCAGCGCAGAACCTTGCCAGGCGGAATCCCGAGCGCCGCCAACAACCCGCTCTCGCGGTTGCGCTGCTCGATGTGAAACCGAAACAGCAGCGCCGTGAGCGCCACCGCCGCAGCCATCAGGAACAGGCTCATACCTAACAACAAACCCGCGAAATCCACCGGCGAGGCCGCCGCCACCTGCGCTTGCATGCCGACATCTTGCAGCACCAGGCCCGCCACGGCCGGAGTCATCGCATCGCGCAATCCGCTCGCGACCGCATCCCGCGACGCCAGCGCCGCGGGCACCCGTAACGCGGTGAATTCACCCCACCGGTTGCCGAACAATTCGCGGCCTTTCGCCAGCGGCATGAACAACTTGGGCGTGCCGCGGTGCGCGTCCCAATACGCCTCATCCTTGTCGCGGATCCGCTTCAGATCGATCGGCACCCCGGCGTCCCAATCCGCGGCATGGTCGGCGGCCGCCACGCCGGGAAAATCCGGCATCCAGCGCGGGTCCGCCGCCAGATCGGCTAGAGGAACCACGCCCGCCACCGGCAGCCGCGCGCTGCGTTCCACCAAGCGGTTGCCGGCGTCCAGCGCGTAGTAGTCGATGCTCACCTCGTCGCCCGTTTTGGCGCCGAGGTCCTCGGCTTCCCAAGCGTTGAGCACCACTCCGTCTAACGTTTTTGGCGAAAACGGAGCCGCCCCCGCGTCCACCGCGGTGACCATCGAATACGGTGTTGCCCTGCCATTGGCCGCAATCGTGTTGGCCATATAGGTGATCACCGGTTGCGCCGCGGGGAAGCGTTTTTGAATCACCGCCGCCACCTGCCGGTCGAAGAAAATCCTGGACGTGCGCACTTCCACCGCGTCGGCCAGCGGCAGATCTTCCACGGTTAGGCCATAATCCGCCAAAGTACAGCGGCGGTTCACCGATTCTAGCAATTCCGCGCGCCCCTTGCCCTTTCGATTGCGCAGCAGCAGCAGGTTGGCCTTGCCTCCAAGCCCCAGCGCCCGCTGCAAGCGCTCGAGCGGAACAAACACGGTTGCTTGGGGCAGTTGGGTGGTGTCCAGGCTGAAGCGTCCGAAGCGTGCGTCGCCACAGATCTCACTAACATCTCCGCGCAGCGCAACCACCTCCGCAGCCTTGCCTGCCAGCGGCGCGTCCCGTGCGATCACCCCCGGCTTGTCAAAGCGCAGCACCAGCGTCTCACCGGTCCCCAAGTCCAAGGCCCGCGCCAAATGCTCGTTGACGAAAAACTCGCGGTCCTTCGGCGGGGCGTCACCACTTCCGCCCGGCCCGAGTCGCCAAAAGCGCCGGTCCAGGCCTAACACCTGCACGCCGCCCAGCGCCCGGCCGCTGCGCTGCGCGCTCGCCGTCGCTTTCACTAACAATACCGGCGCGGCCCCAGCGTCGGCCAGGTCGTCAGCCAGCGCCGAGCGGAAGAAGCGCTCGCCGCCGACAAGCACCGCATCGACCTTGCCGAGCCGTGCCGCCGCCACCTGGCGCAGGCTGGCCTTGACCGAATCGCCGGCCAGCAGCGCTCCTAACAAAACCATGGCCCCCAGCGAAGCGCCGGCCAGCACGCCGAGATAGGACCCGCGGAAGAACCACAGGCCGCGCAGCACAAAGGCGGCGCCGGTCATCTGGCAACCTCCTTGAGCTTGCCCCCCGCCAGTTCGAACGTGCGCCCGATCCGGCGGGCCAACAGGATGTTGTGCGTCACCACGATCAGCGTCACGGCCTCCTCCCGGTTGATTTCTAGCAATAAATCCGCCACCTTGTCCGAGGCCGCCGCATCGAGCAGGCCGGTCGGTTCGTCCGCCAGCACCAGGCGCGGACGGTTCACCAAGGCCCGTGCCACCGCGGTGCGCAGTTTTTCGCCACCGGACAACTGCCACGGCAGGTGGTTGAGCCGGTGTTCCAGGCCGACTTTGCGCAAAAGTTCCCGCGCCCGGCCTGCGGTTTCCGCGGCCTCCTCCACCCAATCGCCGGCCAACCGCGGGACCAGCACATTTTCCAACACGGAGAGTTGCGGCAGCAGGTGGTGGTGTTGGAAAACAAAGCCCAGCGAGCGGTTGCGGAAGCGGGATGCCTCTTGCGGAGTGTATCCCGTGATGTCCCGATCCCCGATCCGGATCGAGCCGCCGCCGGGGCGATCCAAGGCCCCGAGCAGGTTGAGCAAAGTCGTCTTGCCGCTGCCCGAGGGACCGACTATCGCCACCGCCTCACCCGCGTCGACCGCCAGGTCCAAGCCATCCAGCACCCGCAGCGCTTCGCCCGGAGTCTCGTAGATCTTGGATAGGCCTTTCACTTCGATCATCGCCATGTCGCAGTTCCTATGCGGGAAATCGATCTTGTCAATCCGATATGACATCCGATGGGCGGCCGAAAAGCGGCCGCGGCGAACAGATTCGTTGATTTCCGTGTTGCCAAAACCGTGGTGGGCGGGCTATTTTCCGCCCGCCGCAGGGCGAACAGCCTCATAGTGTAATGGTAACACACCGGATTTTGATTCCGTTATTCCAGGTTCGAGCCCTGGTGAGGCTATTTCCCGCAGCACGCAGGTTCCGCTTGAGCCCTATCAACAGTCCCGTGGTGTAACGGTAGCACAGCAGATTCTGAATCTGCTTGTCAAGGTTCAAATCCTTGCGGGACTATTGGCATAGTTCTGGTGTCGATTTTTCATTGTATTTGCTGAAAGTTGCTGACTTGGTTTGACAGGCTTTGCTCCACCATGCTACGTTCTCTGCATGGCGAGCTACTTCAGGCGAAAGGATTCCCCGTATTACTGGATCCGCTTCCAGCAGCCGGACGGAACGTGGGGGCAGCGCTCCAGCAAGGTGCGCTGCGATGAGAAGGCGGCATTGCGGAAAATCCATCAGATGGTGGCCGACGACACCAGCGCGGAGGAGTCCCATTCCAATGAGGGCGCGATGGCCCTTTTCGATCGCTGGGTGCCTGGCTGGATCAATTACAGGTACACCAATCTTGGGACTCGTGGCAGGAGAAAGACGTCGTGGGCGCACCTGTCGATGTTCCTCAAGATGCGCAGGATTTCCCATCCCCAGGAATTGACCTACGGGCACTGCCATGATTATGCGCAGTGGCGCACGTCCGCTGCCGAGGCCGCCAAGGACGGGCGCAGGGCGGCACGCATGAGCACGGCTCTCACCGAAATCAAGGGGCTCGGGGCGATCATGCAGGAGGCGGTTCGCAGGGGTTGGAGCCTGGCGAATCCGTGCCACAAGATGGGCATCGAAAAGAACGAGCCCAAGGAGAAGCGGGCGATTTCCAGGGACGAGGAGAACATTATTTTTGCCAAGTTGCGGGCCATGCCGAAGAAGCGCTCCTGGATGGCTGACGCTTTCCTGGTCGGCATGCGGCAAGGGTGTCGCATTTCGGAGGTGGCGGTCCCGTTGGAGCAAGTTGATACCAAGGCCATGACGATTCTGTTCAAGGTGAAGGGCGGGAAGTTTCATGCGGCACCGCTGCACAAGGATCTGCTGCCGCTGGTGGCGCGGGCCAGGAAGGAGAAACGGGGAAAGTTGGTCGAATTGCCGGCGGGGGCGTCGTCGCTGTTCATCGAGTTCTTCAAGAGCCTGGGGATGGACCTGTGCTTCCATTGCACACGGGTAACGGTGGTCACGCGGTTGTGCGAAGCCGGCTTTTCCGAGTCCCAAACGATGGCTTACGTTGGCCATTCGTCATCGCTGGTGCATGCGCTGTATCGCAAGATGCGGCCGGTGGCGGTGGCTGCTCTTGGGGACGTTCTCTAACCTTGAACTTGGGGTTGGTGGCGATGAACTGGCGCGCCATGACAAGCGAGGCCTTTCCTCCCGGCATGTTGAAGCCGTGGAAGCGCATTGCGGTTAGATAGTTGCGGGAGACGCCCATTTGTTTGGCCAGATCGAGTGCCGAACGCATGAGGTTGAGGTGGTGGTCGAGTTCAATTGAGGATTGCTCGGATTGGGTCATGAACGAAGTTGTGTGATCGCTGTTTTGATAGAGTTCGCTTGATCTCCGTGGCGGCTCGATGGCGGGGGTGAGCAGATCAAGGGGTTCTATCCGGTTTGTTAACACTCGGGTCGGCGCCGACCTTCCGCGTCACCGACACCCTCGTTTCCGGGATCCGCGAATGGGGGCATCGGGTGCGGCATTTCCGAACCGAGGTTGATTGCGGGGCGGTGCCGCGAGAGCGCCTTGCTGATCTCGTCCCAAAGGGAGTAGTCGTTGCGACTGATGGCCTCGAAGAGTTCGTCTTCCACCCATTTTGCCATGGAACCGGCCTTTCGGCGATTCCAGGAGACGTCCGCGTCTTGCGCTGGCTCGTCGGACAACTCCTTCCCCCAAGACGGCTTGAAATCAACGCCAATCTCCGCGGACACCCCGGAGACAAAGGCTGCCATTAGGGATGTCCTGCCTTTCAAGATGGGATGAAGCTCTGGCACCGCGGGGCGTTGCTCGACTTGCACCGAGTGCCGCTCACGCGCCTGTCCTATCGACGCGAGCACCAGTTCATGTGTCAGACTCCCCCCGCCTTCCGCCGGAATCGGTTCTCGCGGGTCACGCATTTGAGCAAGCCAGGGTATTGCAACCCCGGTGGCGGCCTGGACCTTCAATGCCAGCTTGGTGCTGATCTTGCTACGTTGTTCGACTGCCTGGATCAGAGCCGGCGAGCAACCGACCAGCTTGGCAAACCCGTTTTGCGTGGAGGCTTCGGCAAGGTCCGGATGCCCTTTTAGGAATCGGCGGAGAATTTTGAAGGGGTGCTGCAGGTCCATGCCCAATTCTTAACCAGGCACTCCCCGAGGTCAATTGAAAATAATATTAAATTTAGTTTCGGACTCCTAAAAGCACATAGATGCTGTTATTTAGGTGTTTGCTCTTAAAAAAAATATTGATTTTGGATTGACCGGCCAGCGCACCGGCAGGATAGTCCGGCGGCATCCCAACAAGATCACTTACATGCCCCCCGCCTCCGTGACCGCCCAGATTACATCCCAAGCCAATGCCACCGCCGCTCCGGCACAGAATCCCCAACCCCAACAACACTGTTATGAAACACACCGACCCCAAGACTAACCATGACCACACCAGCAGCAATCCACCATCAATAATCACTCCCATGAGAAAACACCCGATAAGAAATACTGGCCGGGCCGCCATCGCCCCGGGGAAACCGATGAACAGCAAACTCCTCTCCGAGATTGATAACCCCGAAGTCTTGTTAGCCGCAGGTGCCAAGGAACTGGCGGGCGCAACGGTGGCAACCGAGCACGAGGCCATCTGGAAGGAACTAGGCGGTGAAGAACCTGTCCCTGTAATCAACCAGGCCGAAGTCATTCGTGCCAATCTCCGGGCAAGCTGCAAGCACGAGGCGTTCAAGGTGCTGGTTCTGGGTCTGTGTGCCGGACTTCGGCGGGGGGAGATCGACAGCTTGCTGTGGTCCCAAGTGAACCTCAAGGAATCCCATATCGTCGTGAAGGCCACTGACTGCTTCTCACCAAAATCCAATTCGATTCGTAAAGTTCCGATTGATGCCGAATTCGTCAGACTTCTAAAGCAATGGAATACCAAGAGCACCGGGCGCTTTGTGGTGGAAGGCGTCGTACCGAAAATCGAATCCGACAGCCACCACCACCGCGCCGGGCGGGCCCATGCGGAGTTGATCCAATGGCTTCATGCCAAGGGTCTAACTGCTCGAACTCCGTTGCACTCGCTGCGGATGGAATTCGGCTCCGTTGTCTGCCAGAAGGCGTGCGTCTACGGTGCATCCCGCCTCCTCCGTCGTGCAAACATCGCCATATCCTAAAGCCGACCCGCCTGGGACCACGTCTGGTCCGTTACTCCGTGGCTCACATCCTCGAAATCGAGGCGGCGGGACAAGCATGAGGGCCAAGCCACGCCACCCGAAATCAAAATTCCAGTCATGACAACGCCAAACATTGAGAGCCAAACCACGCGCAACTTCCGAAACGGCACAAGCGTGAATGCGTGCAATGTGGAAACGGAGGCCCGGCCATGAGAGTCCTTGGAAACGGAAAGCCCCCGGTGCCACGTCCGGCGCCGTCCCCCGTCTGGGCCTCGCCTCCTGCGGAGGGGGCGTTGGGCGATGCCGGCGTCTCCCGCGCAACAGGTTATTCAAGTGCGAGTCCACCTGCGGAATCAGCGCAGGCGGAAATCCCCGGCGCGGATGTATCAGAGGCAACGGGTTGTGGGGACGCGGACCAAGCCCGTGAAGTGACGGGCGAAAACAATTCCCACGCCACCGACACGGATGAAACCACCCCTGCCGCAGTGCCCGCCAGCGTGCCCCGTCTCGACATCCTCGGGGAACCGCTAGACGAGGATTTTCCCGGCGTCGCCCAAAACGGAGTGATCCTCACCCCGCTGCCCGTGCCCGGGTCGCGGGAAGCTCGGGCAGGCGCGAACTTTTTCAGACTCCCGCGGAAACGTCGGCCCAAGGCAGCCAGGCAGGACCGGGCCACCGGCAATCCTGCGCATCCACCCCTGCCCGTAGAGGGGGGGAGCCCGGAGTCTATCCGGAAATTCGACCCGCCCTTCTTTGATGATTCCGAGACGAGCCCATCGGCTGACGCCCAACCCATGTCCGGCGACGCCGGCGTCTCCGACCACGCAGCCGGTTCCGCAGGTGCAATTCCAAGTGTGGAGCCCGGGCCGGCCGGAAGTCCCAGCGAGGATGCACCGGAGGCGATGCCCGGCGACGACGAGAATGTCACCCGTGAGGTTGATGAGCCCCCGGGGGGATGCTCTGGTGATGAAACCCCAACTGCCGGTGCCGACCCCCATCTGAACGAGGATGACGGCGATCACCCGGCTGCGGGCGAAGAGGTAGTCGCCGTTTCCGAAACCAGCGGCCAATCCCATCGGGCGGACGGAAACTGGATCCCGGTTGAAGATCTTCTCAGCCGCCGCGTGAGCGTATGCCTCAGCGTGACCGGCACCACTCCGGATGGCAGTCTATCCATCTCGGAGATCGTTGAGGCGATGCGTACCGCCCCTGAAATTCGTGAGAAAGTCGAACGTGTCCGCAATGCTGTTGCGGAATGCGCCGATCGCGAGGAGGTCAAAAGGCTGAAAAGGCTGTTGCCGGCGTTCACCGCCTCCGGGGAATTCTCCGTCAGGAACACCGATGGCATCACCGCGCATTCGGGGATACTGCAGGGTGACTTCGACGCAATGGCCCCTTGTGAGGTCGATGACGCGCTGCGACGGGTTCGCACCGATCCCCACGTCCTTGTGGCCTTTCGTTCCCCGAGCGGGAAGGTCAAGGTGCTCGTCGCGATTCCACCCAACCCCGGACTTCACCGCCGCAGCTTCGACGCTGTCGAGCGCTACTTCCTGGATGAACATGGACTGGTGATGGACCCAAGCACGAAGGACGTCCCCCGAGCTTGTTATTTCTCCCACGACCCCGAGCCCTATGTCGCTGCCGGCGAGGTGCTGCAATTCGAGCCAGCGGCCGAGGAACGACCGGCCCGGGACGAAGGCCGCCGGCAGGTGGAGGGCGGGCGCTGTGGACATGGACCGGCGGGCCAATCGGATTATCCGCTGGCGATGGTTCGCTCCGCCCTGCTGGCCATTCCGACGAGGCCGCCCTATGAGTATTGGATCAAGTGCGTGGCCGCAGTCAAGGACGCCGTGCCCGATCGCGCTGCGGGGCTCGCTCTATTGGCCTCAGGTTCGGCAGGGGTGAGGGTCAGGATCGCACGACCACCGAGGAGACCTACGCGAAGACAGAAGAATTGATGCGGGGATTCGAGACCAGGCACGGCACCTGCAACTGCCGCCAGCTTCTCGAAGGCTGCGACATCGCCACTGAGGAAGGCCGGAAGGTGTTCGTGGAGCGCGACCTGCTGAACCGCACCTGCAAGCCGTGCGTGCGGACCGTCGTATCCATTTTGGAAGGGATGATCAAGGACGCTCCGAACCAGGGTGCCGGAATATGACCGGCAATCCGCTACCTGTGGTTGCGGGCATGCTGAGCTACCAGGTGACAGGCTGGTTCATTGGCGGCCGCGTGTTCGACAGCTTGAACAGCGAGGCAATGCTCTTCACCTTCCTCGCCGCGGGACTGGGAATCACCGGATGGCTTGCTTGGAAGCAGGACGAATACAGTGCGGCGGCAACTCTTGGCGGGCGTGCCTATTGGATGGCGGTCGTTGCCATCGGCGCCGGACTTGGAGTCTGGCTCAGGTTCAAGTTCCCATTGTGATATCATGAAACGGACCATCCCGGCCCCGTTCACGCTCGTGTTGGGATAGGCAGGAGCGGTGATTGTCGTGGGATGTGGTCCCCGCTGCCCGTCACCATGATGCTGGCCAAAGGGCCACCGCGCGCTCGCAACCACCAATCCTGAATTCAAGCTGGCGCTCCCGGTGGCAGGTTGCTAGACATGGGCTTTGGCCAACATTTTTCAACCCATGACAGCACGTGCCGGGAAGCGACTGATGATAACCGGCTCCGGCATGCTCCTGCTCCTGGGAGTGGTGGCATGCCAGCTTCCTTCGATTGGCGCGGCATTGATACTGCACCCGCTGCGCCGGCATGTGGTCGCGGCCCCACCGGCCATGTGCCAGAAAGTTACGTTCAGTGGTGATGGGGTAAGCCTCCAGGGATGGCGGGGCCAGGCGGCAGGCACCCGCAGGGGAACCCTGGTCTACCTC
>Ga0118677_10004699_pt2 | contig 23257 bp, 21 predicted proteins | sample AliMusrvi5mmetaG_FD_86154 | JGI IMG/M metagenome (GOLD analysis project Ga0118677, IMG submission 86154)
TGTCTTGTTCATGGCTTTTCTCCTTCTTGGGTTAAATGATTTTGATTACGACCGCTTTCTACTTTATTAGACAATTGACTAACCAAAAAAGTTCCAGAAGCAGCGAATTTTTTTAACTTGTTTCCCCGTATTCGATTGGATACACTTATTTAATAGGTGTTTGGCCGGGGAATTGGAGGCATGAAGAATGGCTAAAAAACTGATCAAATTTGATGCAGCTGCCTATCTTGATAATGAAGAGTCAATAGCGGAGTATCTTTCCGCCGTTATGGAAAAAAATGATCTTGATTTGCTGCTTGCGGCAGTTGGTGATGTGGCCAAGGCGCGAGGAATGGCCACAATTGCCCGTGATTCCGGCTTGGGTCGAGAGAGCCTCTACAAAGCTTTCGCACCGGGAGCAAAACCCCGTTTCGATACGGTCATGAAAGTGCTTCAAGCCCTGGGGCTCAAGCTGCATGCTGAACCGGCACGTTAAAACTAAGTGAAGTTGGCAATTTAATCGGTGGTTGTTGTACTAATTTTCCGGAGGTGTCCCTGAATTAGCCTTTGCCCCTGCCAGTGGAAATAAGTTCATATTATGAACTCTTTTCCACTGCGCTTAATTTCCTGTTTGCCGCAGACTGCAACTGCCATAGCTCGAACCGAATCTGTTTCAAGTCAAACGTAGACGGCACTTTTTTCTTTCGTCAGTCTTCGAAAACCTCATCTGGCAAATTATCTATAGTAGTCATTGCTGGGCAGTCAACATTACCCCGACCGCCATCTGTATCAAGCGGATATTTTCTGCATGGGTTTGGGCGAACACAATATATGCTGCATTTTTTGCTTTCATCTAAGAACGGACAAGGTTTTCTTTTATTATCATTACGGAGAATTTTTCTTTTGCCATTTTCATGAATAATCTCCCCATAATATCGATTTATTATACCCTCCTCTGACATTTGAAGGAAATCTTTCATTTTTTTTAAATCGTTTTCCTTTGGGTCTGGCGGTGGGAGACCAAGCTGTTCACAACATTTCCCGCATTGCTGACATTTAAAATATTTCCATAATGGATTCATATTCTACTACCTCCAATCACCGATCATCTCAAAGGCAGCCCAGTAGTATGGATGGTTGTATTCAGGTATAGCCTTTAAATCAAGTTGGGCTTGGCGCAGGGCTGCAGGTTTGCTCATGCCCTTGGTGAGCCAGTTTGCATAAAAGTTTTTCATCAAGATCGCTGTTGATTTGTCGTCAACAGACCAAAGGGTAGCAAGGATTGACGGCGTACCAGCATAGATAAACCCGCGAGACATACCGGCCCAGTCTTCCCCGCCGCGTACTTTGCTTAATGCGGTTTCGCAGGCGCTTAAAGTCACAAGGTTTGCCTTTTGCAGATTGAGTCCGAACACGTCTGGCACTCTAAGCAGGCCGTCATCATCACCATCTTGCGCAAGCAGCAGACCAGACTGCAACGGCTGCATATCATTGAACTCGCCGTGGCAGGCAAAGTGCACCACGTCGAAATCGCCGGACAGCTCCGTTACCCGTGTTTTTGTTGCATCGGCCCCGCTAAATACCTGCTTTGATTTAAACATATTTTCTACTGACTGAACTTCGCTCTCAGCAAAGGGCAGCGATATTTTGTCAGTTGTGGGGTTAGCGAACGCTAGAAGCTTTCCTGCATTGGGCCTGCGCTTCTTAACGATAAACTCTATCAGGCTTGAAGCAGGTACAATCGAGAGGTCATATTTGTCAATCAGTGCATTGTTTCCGTCAGTAAGGCAGGCAAATGGTGCTTTGTGCAGAACATCGTGGGGTACGATAACCAGTTTTTTCGTCTTTATATCAGCCTCAAGCGGGGCCACCATCAAGAGGTACAGATCCTTGCCCTTTTTATTAAAAGCCTCGCGAGCTTGCTTTGCATTTTCAGCATGGGCAGACTGATCGCTTGCAAGGGTTATTACCGGTGTAGGCCGCCTGGTTTTGCAGGTTATATTGGCGCAAATAAGCCCGGCCACATCGTTCTGCAGGTTTTTGGCAGTAAGGTTAGCGCCATTTTTTTTGATCTCGTGCAGGCATATACTGTTATTGGTAATGAGCCAAGCATAGGTTTTATCCTGCGCGGTGTAGTATTCAAGCACGGTCACATCGTCATCAAGTGTAGCCTGCATGGCTGCGGGTTCAGCAGGCAGGGCGCAGATGATTGATGCCACCTCGGCATTCTTCAACCGTACCTCTTTTAGAAATGTTTCGTATTCGGTAAGGCTTTTCTCAAGCTCGACTTTTACCTGCTCAGCTTCGTCTGGTCGCAGTATTACGCCCGGTTTATGAATAATCTCTATGCGCTTTTGAAGCAGCCCTATCTTGTGCTGGTATTCCCGCTCGCGCTCCAGCACTTTTTCATCTTCGGGCTTTGTGCTTTTCAGGCCATGCGATACCAGCATTTCAAAAAATATTCGGCTTTTTATCATTTCTGCATACCGCAGGGTCTGAATCTGAGCATCGGGGCCTTTCTCCTGTAAAAGCACGCGCATCATACCTTCATAGGCATCAAGGCGTTTAAAATGTGCAAGAGTATTGCCTTCGAGGAAATGTTCCTTCATTGCACTGTTCAAGGCAGTTCTCTGTTGTTCTATAAGGCTAATTGCGTAGCGAAGCCATTTTTGCGCCTCAGCATAATTGCCTTCTCCCTCGCAGGCAAACCCGAGGCCAATGCTATCTGCTATAAGCGCTTCAGGAGAAGATGCTTTTTCAAATAATTCACCAAATTGTTTATGGGCTTTGCTGTAATGGCCTTTCAGCAAATAATATTTACCAAGGCCTGATGAAGGATTTTGTTGTTTGAAAACATCAAAAGCCTTTTCCGTTTTGCCGGATGTAAGCCAAAGGAAGGCAAGATTGTTTATGATCGTTTCGACATCGGGGTGATGTTTGCCGAAGGCCTTTGTTAATATTTCCACTGAACGTTGATATAGCGGTTCGGCTGCTGCATAGTTACCAGTATCATGATAAAACATTGCCAGATTATTGAGACTATTTGCTACATCGGGATGGTCTTTGCCAAGCGCTTTTTCTCTAATCTCCAGCGCCCGCTTTAAAAGCGGCTCAGCTGAAGCATAATTACCAACATTTTGATATAGTATTGCCAAATTGCTAAAACTTGTAGCAACTTCAGGATGGTCTTTGCCAAGCGCTTTTTCATATGTCGCAAGCGAACGTTTATACAAAGGCTCTGCTGCAGCATAATTTTCAGCACTATGGTAAAACATTGCCAAATTATTAAGACTCACGGCTACATCAGGATGGTCTTTGCCAAGCACTTTTTCTCGTATCTGTAATGATTTTTTAAAAAGGGGCTCAGCCCCTGCATAATTCCCCATAGTTTGATAAAGCCCTCCAAGGTTGCTGAGGCTTCTTGCGACATCGGGGTTGTCAGGACCGAAGGCTTTTTCATATATTTCAAGAGACCGTTTATACAAAGGCTCTGCTCCAGCATAATTTCCCGTAGTCCGATAAAGCTCGGCAAGGTTGTTGATGCTCGTTGCGACATTAGGGTGATCTTTGCCAAACGCTTTTTCATATATTTTAAATGACTGTTTATAAAGCGGTTCGGCTTCTGTATAGTTACCCGTGACATAATACAGTTGAGCAAGGTTGTTGAGAATCATTGCAAAATTAGGGTGGTCTTTGCTAAGCGTTTTTTCATATATTTCAAGTGATCGTTTGTAAAGCGGTTCGGCTGCAGCATAGTTACCCATAGCCACATAAAGTAATGCAAGATTATTCAGACTAGTTGCGACATTAGTGTGGTCTTTACCAAGCGAATTTTTGTATATCTCAAGTGCCCGTTTATAACGTGGCTCAGCCTCGGCATAGTGCCCCGTGGCTCGATAAAATTCAGCAAAGTTATTGAGGGTCGTAGCAACAGTAGGGTTGTCTTTGCCGAAAGTTTTTTCACATATGTTCAGCGATCTTTTATAAAGAGGCGCAACTTCGGCATAATTCCCCGTGGCTTGATAATACATTGCAAGACCATTTATGCTCATAGCGACATCAGGATGGTCTTTGCCAAGCGTTTTTTCTCTAATTTCCAGCGACCTTTTAAGGAGGGGGCATGCTCCTGTATAATTTCCAGTGGCATAATAAACCATTCCCATACCGTAAAGGCTCATGGCAACTTCAGGATGATCTTCGCTCTGGTCTTTTTTTCTTAACTCCATTGATCGTTTAAAAAGGGGTTCGGCTGCGACATAGTTTCCGGTGACAAAATAAATCGATGCAAGGCCATTTAAACTCATTGCGATATCAGAATGATCGTTGCCAAGGTTTTTTTCCCTAATTGCCAGTGCCTGCTTATGAAGAGGTTCGGCGGCGACGTAGTTACCCATAATTCGATACAGCTCTGCAAGGCCGTAAAGGCTCATAGCAACTTCGAGATGGTCTTTTCCAAGCGTTTTTTCTCTAATCTCTTGAGATTGCTTGTAAAGTTGCTCTGCTGCAGCATAGTTACCCATAACTCGGTGAAGGTCTGCTAAATCACAAAGAGCTGTGGCGACTTTGGTGTTTTGCGGATCGGAAGACTTATGAGCAAGTTGCAATGCCTGCTCGGCTAAAGGGATTGCATCCTTATAGTGGCCTTGATTATAAAGCTTGGTAACTTTGTTATGCAAATTTTGCAATTCGTCGGCATGGGTGACACTGGCGAGAAATATAAAAAATAAACTAATAAATAATTTTGGCATTATGTGCTGTTTTATCAATTAACTCATTATCTGTGCCAGGTATTTTTCTACTTCACTAATATCATACCCCTCGACAGAATCATCTTCCCACCCACACTCCAAATCCTCGCATATTTGATCAGTAATAAACCAGGAAATTGGAAAGGGGGTTCCCCATTTATTTAAAGCCTCTCCTTGTCGTTGATAGTCGTCCTCATCAATCAAACAGTATTTGCCTAAATGGTCATGGTGCTCGATAAATGAAAAAAACATTTGGTCCGCTTCTTGTTGAAATTTGGAATACTCGTCTAAAGCCTTACCAACCTTTTTATTCCACGCATAATAGGAAAGATATGAAAGCAAGTTGCTTGTTTGAAGTACGATAGGCAAAAGGGACTCTAATTTTTTCAAGAAATCATTTACAGTGAATTTTTCAATAGTTCCAGCAAACGATCCGCCAAGAGGAAGATAATAGCTGTATGCTTCTCTCATTAGCCTTAGTTCATTTAATAAATTAATAGCGTCATTTGTATAGATGCCAAATCTAACAAAATAATTTTCCGTATGATTAAATATCTCGCTATGGGAAATTTTCCGAATTTGCTTTAATGACAAATGTGGCAACAAGAGAAGATTGGATGAAAAAGCATTGTAAAGAGAATAATACAAGGAATAAAAAGAAATATTTTTTACTTTATGCTCATGAAGATATTTTGTCTGCGTATAAAACAATGCGCAAAGAGTTATTTTTTTTGAAGCATTATAATGTCTAAGCAGCCATTCAACATTTTTTAGATATGACGCATTTTCAAAACGAGAACAATAGTGTTGGTAAATCCTGTTACAATACTTATCGAGGTTATCAAATCCAACATAGTCGGATATTGTATGAAACCCCCCATATTCTAGTGTTGTTTTTTGTAAAATTCCCATTTGTTTTGCCCTAAAAATAATAATTCGGAGTATGAAAATACATTATTAAGAGAAGAGTTTTGGATTGCAGCCATCATTTTTTATCTTTCAGTTCGCGTATTTCATTTTGAACCTTTTCTATCTCTTCGCGTCTAATAATTTTACCCCTTTGCGTTGCAACCTCCATAAGGGCAATTGCCTTTTCATAAAACCGTAATGCTTGTTCACGCTTGTCGGTTTTTTTGTATATATCGCCAAGCCCTAGACAAGCCATGTAGAGTTGCGGATCAAGTTCGATGGCTTTGGTGTAATCCACAAGTGCTTCGACAAGCCTGTTCTGCTGTTCATAACAATCGGCAAGGTTGTTGTGAATACGGGCAAGGACTTTGTTGTCTGTGCAGCCTGCGGCAAGGGCGTCTTGAAAAATCGATTCTTTTAATTTCAGGTCAGGTGTGCTGGTGCCTTTGTTGTAAATCTCAATGGCTTTTTTACAGTCTTCTGTAATTGCGGTAGTGGTTGCCCCGCCCCTTGTTGTTGATTCCGTGGTAGGCAGCAGTTTAATTACTGACACAACCGCAAGCACCACTATTGCCGCAGCCGCACCCTGCATAATGAACCGATAAGCGGATCGTTTGGTAAACGGCAGCACTTTGGGTTCAAGGCTTTGCATAACCCTGTCCGTAAAGCCATCTGAAACCTGCGGGGGCTTTATCTGGTCGAGAAGCCCGAGGGTGATTTTCATTTCATCATGCTCGGCACGGCAGACGCTGCAGGTCATGAGATGCTCTGCAATGAGAGGTTTTAAGGTGGGCGAGAGCCTGCCGGTGATATAGTCGTACAGGTTTTCTTGAATATCTTTGCACTGCATGAGCATCACCATACATCATTTTTGCTTGTTTATTTGTGCAAGCCCTTTTGAAGTAATTAAATATTTCTGTTTCTCGTCTGTCGGCTTGTCCGGTATGGTCATGGCAATCAGGCCTTCATTCATCAACGGTCGGAGGTAATTCACCACGAAGGTTCGTCGATGCTTCAATTGCATAAAGGCGAGCATTTCCTTTATGGAGCGAGGCTGGCGGCAGAAATCCAGCAAATTAGACTTGTCCGGTACTTGTCCGGTGCTTGTCCGGTGCTTGGTCGGTGCTTGATCGGTGCTTGGTCGGTGCTTGGTCGGTGCTTGGTCGGTTTTAGTCTTTGCGCCGCGCTTTTTCTTTATAGTCTTTTTCTTGAATTGAACCTGGAAGGAATAGCCCAGCTCATTTAAAACAAGATCGATTTGGGGATAGCCGTCAAGAGATGAGCGCATTTTTCTGATGCCTGTGCCCCAGCCTTCAATGAGTTTCAGATCCTTAAAGATCGGGGCAAGGGTTCGGTTTCTTATCTCGGATCGGCCACTGCCGAGTTCCTCGGGTGATAGGGTGTCGGGCAGCGGACCGGGGCTGGTTATTTCCAGCATATCGTCAAAAATTGCAACCTTGATATCACTGCCCGTTATTGCGTAATCACGGTGAATTATGGCATTAATGATCGCCTCGCGGATGGCGGCAAGAGGATATTCCCAGCTATCCTGCCGGTAGACTTCGCCAATGCGCGAGCCCAGGGCGATATTCTTTTTAATAAACGCTATGCAGGGCTCAACACTGCAATGAATCGGGCCGGAGATTGTTGCCTGATCGATAAAGGTGCTCGTGTCCGTTCCCTTGAACCGCGCGCATTCAATTTTTGCGTAGGGAAATAGTCTTCTGAGTTCAGGTGAATCCGACAGCAGAACCGCGGCGTTTACATGATAGGTGCGGCCTGCCTCTGTGCATGTCAGCCCCAGCTTCCGCCGAACGTCCTTGACGGGAGCCCGGCTGGTTGCTTTAAGGTAATCGATTTTAAAAGATAAAAAGTCATTTTCTTCGAGATGCACATCATAGGCTGGCAAAGCGTCAAAAGAAATCCTTCGGCTTTGCCGCTCAAGCTCATCGAGCATGGCTGGGCTGGCTTTTCTGGTGCTTGAGCCGATACGGATATACGCGCCGTTTGCCTTGCCTTCCTTTGTCAGAAAATACGGCTTGTTGGAACCGGGGAATATCTCCACCACGAGCAGATTCTTGCCTTTGGTTGACTGTATATAGCATTCAAAGGCGATGGCGGGGCTGCACTCGCTGTAGATATGACTTGTGATGCGCTCTTCGAGTTGAAAAACATCTCTGTCGCTGATGCCGATTATTTTTCGGGGGTCATTGCACACCCCTAAAATAATTTTGCCGCCCGCTCCATTGGCAAAGGCAACGGAGGTTTTGGCGATTTGATTTCCCTGTGGAAATTTTTCCTTGAACTCAAGCCGCCGCGATTCCGGCTGCTGTACCAGAATACTGTTATCTGTTGAACTCATTGTGGCCTCTACTTAATTAATATTACAAGCACTCCTTTAAAAAAGGCCCCGCTTCTTTGAGAGCGCGAAAAAGTCGGGACTTTATGGTTCCGACGGGCACGCCCAACGATTCGGCGGCGTCCTCATGGCTCATATCGCTCATGTGCACAAGATATATAACATCACGGTATTCAGGACGAACTTTGCCAAGCTGCCTTTGCACACAATCCTGCGTAGCATTAGTGTCCGACTCATTGAAACCTTTGGTGGACAGCCGTTGATCGCCATCCCGCCCAGCAATACCACGCAAAAGCCTTTCTTTAGTATATTGATCGTATTTATCAAAAGATTCAGCCTGATTGCTGCGATCCTTGCACTTATTTAAGTAATGATTATGAGCTATAGCGCACAACCATGTTGAAAATTTTGAATCATACTTAAACGTAGCAATGTTTCTCCATGCCTGACCAAAGACTTCCCACGCAACCTCCTCGGAGCTTTCGAAGGAGCACCCCAGCTTACGGATACAATAGCCTTTCACCATACCTTTATACTTATCAACCAAACTGCGGAAAGAATCTCTATCGCCAGCCTGAACCTTGCGAATGCATGTGAACTCATCTGCATCTGTAAAGGGTATATTGGTCGTCATGGAATAAGACAATTGAGAAGGTTAAAAAAGTTCCCCCGGAATATCTTTTTTTCAAATACACCCAAAAGGTAAGGTTTTTCAAGTAAATAAAAATTTTTTGCCTGCTGGGAACTTTTTTAGGTGCTCGGCTGTCTCACTAGCAGAAGGAATGAGAGCAGCACAAACCACAACAACCTTATGAAGGGAGCAACGTCATGAAAAACCTTTTTATCGCAGCAGCCATTATCGCCACCATGTTTTGCGCCACCAGATCTTATGCCTACGATTCATTCGACCGGCCGGACACAGGTGGATACTACTCATCCTACGACAGGAGCTATTCTTCCGGCGGGTATGGCGATTTGGGCGGCCACCGGCAGTATGATTATTATTCACCGGCCCCGCAGCGCAACTACAGCCACGGCGGGGAAATCTACCTGCAGAACGGATATTCACGCAGCAACGGCACATACGTGGAACCGCACTTCAAGACGCGGCCTGACAATTACAAATGGAACAACCTTGGGGCATGGGGCAAGTAAGTACTATCGAATCATTAATCTAAAACGCATAAGATCTAACAGGGGTACGGCATGAATTTCGATTATTATGAAATCCTTGGGGTGCCTTCAAATGCCGGCATGCGGGAGATTAAAAATGCGTATCGCATGCGGGCGGTTTTATGTCATCCGGACCGGGGCGGCTCGCATGAGCAAATGCTTCTGATAAACGAAGCATGGGAAGTGCTGTCCGACTCCTACACACGAATGCATTATGACAATGCCCGCAGCAAGCGTTATGATTATGAGGCGCAGCGTGTTGCAGCAGAAGTGAAAGAACAGGCCCGTAAACGGGCGAAAGATTATCCTCGAAAATGGAACGACTTTGATGCCTGGCTTAAAAGTATCGTGTGGGATTTTACGGATGCGGAATACATCTATCCGGCAGACAAACAGGGAAGGAGCTACTTTCACTTTTTCCCAACCGTTAGGGATAGTTTTTCAGGCATGCTGTTTTGTGTCAGCGGTGGTCTGGCAGGTTTTACAGTAGGGGTTTTTATTTTTGGATTTTTACAAGGCGCCTTTGGACAATCCGTAGTTGCGGCGGGAATACATACCATAGCGATGCCAATAACACTTTTTTTAGTAGCCCCTATGGGCGCATTTTTAGGCTGTGCCCTGCATGAAAAAATTGGGCGAAGTTTGAAACATGGTAACTTAAAAGACAGGGAATAATTAAGGGATGGGCCATAGGCTACACCGGCGCCAACGCCTCTAGCAGGCTGTTGACTTTTTCAACACCCCCCTAGTACGAAAATTTTTCATGCCCGCCTTACTTCTGTAAAAGAGAAGGCATGTGCTTCGGGTTATCTGATGCGCAGGACTTGATTGAGAATTACGGCAAGAACCGTTGACAGGGTGAGGGGTGAATCAAACAGCGGCCGGAGCCAGCCGGGCAGGCCGACATACAGCGCGGGCAGGACATCAAGGCTGACGCCGAAAATAAGGGCCACGCCGATGGCGAAGGTACGCCGCTCGTCCATGCCGGCGCCGATAATGATCTGCATGCCGGAGCGGATCATGAAGCAGGTGACAAAGACAAGAATCGCGCCCATGACCGGGACGGGCATGATGGAAAGCAGGCCGCTGATAAAGGGCGAAAACCCGAGAAGGATGAAAATGGCGCCGGCGGCAATGCCGATCCTGCGGCTTGTGGCGCCGCTGGCGCTGCTCAGGGCGACATTGCTGGCTGAGGTGTCCGAGGCAACGCCGCCCAGCAGGCCCGAGGCGGTGACGCAGATCGCATCGGCAAGCAGGCCCCTGCCGACGCGGCGAATGTCAGGTTTTTCCCATGCCGCATCATTGATTTTTTCGCACAGGATCAGATTGCCGAAGCTCTTCAGCGCGCCGGTTATGGAAACGATGATGAACGTTGGCACGAGGGACCAGCGGAAGGAAAGATCGAACATGCCGGGATAGGTGGGCAGCGCCAGCCAGGGTGCGTCCATGGCGCTGCCGAACCGTGAGCCGGACACGATACCCGTCAAAAACGATAGGCTGTAGCCGAAGGCCATGCCGATCAGCACGCTGTACAGCTTGAGCCTGCCGCCGCCCCAGATGTTCAGCCCCACCATCAAAAGCAGCGTAATCGCCGCAATACTGAGGCTGGTTACCTGTATGGGCTCGCCTTCATAGGCAATCCCCAGAAACTTGGAGGACGCAAGGGGCACCAGGCTCTGGGCGACCATGAACACCACGAGCCCAGTAATTTCAGGCGGAAAAAGAAACTGCAGGCGGTGTATGACACGGGCGAAGACGGCTTCGACCAGGCCCGCAACAATGGTCATGCCGCGCATGAGCGGCAGCCCGCCAAGCCAGGCCGCTGAAACCGAGGCGGCAAAAAAATTGGGGCCGCAGAGATTCGGACAGAGAAAGCCCGCGCCCACGGCCCCCCACCGGACGGCCTGCAGAATAGTGCCGATGCCGCAGGAAATCATGGTCATGGCAACGGTTGCCCGCACCTGATCAAAGCCGGCGCCTATTTCGGTCATCAGCACCACGGGCAGCACCAGCGTGCTGGACATAAGGAAAATATGCTGTAGCCCGAGCAGCAGCAGCACCAACGGCGGCGGCCGGTCCTCAAGGCCGTATATCAGCCCGGGAGGGCTTCCGGTAGGAGCCTGGGTGTTTTTCCGCATCATCGGCCTCCTGCATTGATCAGCCGCGCTGGTTCTAAGCGTATGCGCTGATTCGGCTGAATTAAATTATTTGCAAATATATATTATGGCGCCTGAACCCCAAACCCTAAACCCTGTTCTCACAGCTTCATCCAGATTGGCGTTGCTATAAAAAAGTCCGCTCCCACGATGAACGTCTCCTGCCCGACCGTCACCTTGCGCGCATACAGGAGCTTGCGGGTGGGCATAACCGTGCCCGGCCGGGGGGACAGGTACTGCACCCAGGCCTCATCGCTGCCCGCTATTTTTTTAAGAACTTCCTGCACGACGGGGAAGTCCACGGCATCCCTGAAGGGCAGCAGGTTTCTGCCGGACAGAGTCGGATAGGCAGGGTCAACGAGGCAGCGGCCCTGGTTATCCCAGACAAACACATGAATGTTGAGAAAATGAAAGGGCGTAGCCGGGTCGCGGAACTGGGCAAAAGCCTTCTCTTTGCCTTCCGAGCGCAGCAGCTCGGCAGCCATGGCAACCCGCTCACGGACGAACTCGCGCTCTACCTTTATATTATACAGGCCGCTGCCGACTATAAAAACAGTGCCGTCGGGAGCAACCGCCTTGCGGATATAGGAGCTTTTCCACTGAGGGGTGAACTGTGTACCCTCTTCCCACAGGTAAAAGACCCAGTCTGAAGCAGTGCGCTCCTGCCGCAGTCCGATGTTCACGATGTCCTGTATGACCGGCTTGCCGTTAAGATCTTTCAGATGCAGAATATTCGTTCCTGCGAGCGCTTTGTTCACCGGGTGAAAACGGCAAAAGCCCGTTGTGTCATAGATAAACAAGTAATGGCTGCTGTCAGGAAACCAGTGCGAGCCGGGAACGGCGAATTTTCCAAAAGCCTGTGCGCCTTCGGCTTCCACAAGGACCGCGGCATCCTCGACAAGAGCTACAAGCTGTTTTGTATCCTCGTACAGATACACCGACGGTTTGTCCGCGGCTGCCGGCGCCACGGGCATCACGACGCCACAGCAAACAAGGATCAAAAGGCGGCATGCCGCTGCAGTTCTGCCGCCATCAGTGGTTCGGCTTTTCATGGTCATGTCAGACATACACGGTGTTTATGTTGCGCTTAATAAAAACAGCCGGATGGCCGTTGTAACCGTCTTTCATGCCGGAATCCTCATGTGCAAGCTTCTTGGTACAGCCCCACAGAAATAAGGGGCCGGTTAAAATCCCCCTTAATCCCCCTTTGCAAAAGGGGGAAACAAAAAAGTCTTCCCCTTTTGCAAAGGGGAGTTAGAGGGGATTTGTAGACCGCACACAACCGACCCCTCTATTTTGTGGCGCTGTACTTAGTGTCTGAACGAAAACCCCACTGTTGGCAATGATTGTCATTTCGAAGGAGCGAAGCGACTGAGAAATCTACTGCAAAAACAAAGATCTCTCCCTTCGGTCGAGATGACACGGACGTAAAAAAAGAGTTTCCGTTCAGCCACTACTTAGTGGAGCGCCCCGCACAAAGGGCGGAGAACAATAATAGCTAATAGCCGCTGCAAAATTTATTAGAACTCACAACTATTTGCAAGATATAAAAAGGAAGCATCATTGGATGCAGCCGCCTCCGCCGGCATCCGCATTAAGATCATGGATGCGCAGGCAGTAGATACACGGCGTTTTGCTGAGCGGGTATGCGTGCTTGGGGCGCTTTTTTAGGATTTGACAAGGGGTGCAATGTTTAGTTAAATCGCCCTTTCCCATGAGGTATGCCAGATGAAAACAGTACAGCAGACAGTTGCTTATGCCGGTGAAGCGCCAACCGGCCTTCGCAGGCGGTTTTTAAGCCATGTGCTCGACCGGCTCTGGCAAGACTGGCGCTGGCAAATGCGTAACCGGGTGCGCACGGTCGGTCAGCTTGCCCGGTATTTGCCGCTGACCGCGCAACAGCAGGAACAGCTCGGCTTTACAGCCGCAAAATACCCGTTTTCAATAACCCCCTATTATCTCAGCCTCATCGATCCCGCTGATCCCGATGACCCGATCAGGCTGCAGGCTGTTCCTGACGAGCGGGAAACATCCTTATGCGGTTTCGGCGATGAAGACCCGCTGGCGGAAGCTGAGCTTTCGCCCGTGCCGGGCCTTGTGCACCGGTACCCCGACCGGGCGCTGATCATCACCAATAATATCTGTCCGGTTTTCTGCCGTCACTGCAACCGCAAGCGCCAGTGGCGGCAGGGCCCATGGATTCAGACCGACACAACGCTAGCGCCCATGCTCGAGTATATAAAAAATACTCCGCGGATCCGCGACGTGATTCTTTCGGGCGGCGACCCCTTAAGTTTTTCAACCGGTAGGCTTGAGCGCATCATTGCGGCTCTGCGCGGCATTGAGCATGTCGATATCATTCGCCTCGGCACACGCTATCCCGTGACATTGCCGCAGCGTATTACCGCGGAACTCTGCGCCATGCTGTCACGCTATGCGCCGATTTGGGTCAACACTCACTTCAATCATCCGCGGGAACTGACGCCAGAGGCTGCCGAAGCCAGCGACCGTCTGGTGCGCGCGGGTATACCCGTGAACAATCAGTGCGTGCTGCTGCGGGGAATAAATGATTCAGCTGCGGTGCAGGAGGAGCTGTGCCGCGGGCTGTTGAAAATCAAAGTGCGGCCCTATTATCTGTTTCATACCGATGATGTTCAGGGTACCGAACATTTGCGCACGCCGGTTGAGGCGGGCATTGAGATCATGGCGAAGCTTCGTGGCGCGGTGTCAGGGCTCGGCCTGCCGGCCTATGTGGTGGATCTGCCCGGCGGTGGCGGCAAGGTGCCGCTGTTGCCAGAGTATCTTGTCTCATGCTCAGAGACGGAATATGTCTTCAAAAATTCGAACGGCGAAATCTGCCGGTACCGCAATCCAAAAAATTTTTCATAGGGTACAGCCCTTCCGGTGCATGCCCCTGCTGAAAGGTTGTTGCCTGAACGACAGCTTGTTCAAGGTTGTCCGCCTGCACCGACGGCAGCGCGGGCGGAGAGATGAACTTACAACGGCGCGATGAGTGCACCCCTGCTGCCGCGCTTATGCTGGTTCTATGATCCTGCCCTCGCTGATTGGCCTGCTTTTCCAGGCCCCGCCCGTTTCCAGCTCAAGTAGAGCGTCATAGTGCTCAAGGTTGCCGCCGCTTTCTTCAAAGGTCACGTAGGTGATAGCGTGCTGCCGGAACAGGCCCAGTATCCAGTCCAGCTTCTGCTGGTTGAGGGATGTGCCGGGCCGGTCAAGGAACACAAAGCCGGGTTTTGCAATCAGGGCCCGCGCGATGACCAAAAGTTTCTGTTCGCACAGCGGCAAATCATTTTCCCAGTGATGCCGTTTATCAAGGCCAAAACCTTTAATGAGCGATTCAAGCTTCAGTTCTGCCAACACCTGCAGTATGCTTTCATCCGAAACCTGGCATTCTCTGAGCTTGCGCTCATAGCGGGATTCTTCTTCAGGCCAGGGCAGCAGCATCAGCTCCCGCAGGGTTCCGGGAGGCAAATAGGGCAGCTCCGGCAGCAGCAAAACATGCTCCAGGCTGGGGCGCGTGATCTGCCCCTGGCTTATGTCCCAAAGCCCGACGGTAGCATGGAACAGGGCGATGCGGGCCGTCTCATCAGGCCCATGCACCAGAACATTGCTGCCGCGGGGTATTGCATAGGTCAGGTTTTCAATCAAAATACGGTTGCTGCGGGGTGAGCGGAGCGTCAGCCCGTTGAAGGCAACCAGCTCTTCATTCTTGGAAAACACCGTGTTGCTGATATCGGCCTCCCTTTCCTGAATGCTGGATTCCACTAGGGAAACGAGCCGGGCGGCCACGGCCGTGTAGGAAGAAAGGGACTGGAACTGCGTGATGATGAGCGAAAAGGCCCCTATAAGCTGGCTGAATGCCATGGCGGACTGGGTAATGACGCCGAACTCCACCTTGCCTTCGATGAACAGCGGGGCGACAATAAGGGCCGGAATGATCTGTATCATCCAGTTGTAGCCGGTAGTGAAAAAATTCACGTTGCGGTTTATGGTGATAATACGGCGGAAGTTCTGCAGCAGATCGGCAAGCTTATTGAGGGAGAGCTGTATCAGACCGCCTTCACGGCGCGAAAGCGCCACGGATTCGGCGTTGGAGCGCATGGAGGTGAGAACGGCGCGAAAATCGGCTTCCTTGTCCAGCTGATCATAATTCAGCCGCACCAGGGGCCGGCCCAGCAGCAGGGTTAACAAGGTACCCACAGCGGCATATGCCACGGACACGCCGAACAACAGCGGGCTGATGGACCACATGACCCCTGAAAAGGCGACCACGGTGAAGGTGCCGTTGAGCAGCATAATCATAAAGGAAAGCGTGCTGGCGGTATAGGTGCGTATATCATCGGCGATGCGCTGGTCGGGATTTCCGACCTCCCCTTTTTGTTTGAGCCGAAAGTACACCCGGTGACTGGCATAGCCGAGTATGCATCTTCGGGTCGCCCACTCCCGCCACAGCACCCCCAGAGTTTCCTCCGTGTAGCGGAAGAAAACGGCGACGATAGTGGTGGCGGCGAAAACGCCGATATAAAGTATCGCCTGCTTGATAAATTCAGCCAGATTGCGATTTTCGATAGAGGTCATGAAGTCGCGGCCAACATAGCTGTTGACGACATTCAGGCCATTTATGCCGCACATGAAGGCTATAAGGCCAATAAACAGCCATATCGCTTTGGTGCCCTCATGCTTGCGCTGGCTGAAGGCGAAAAGCTTCAGGCTGCTGACAAAGCGGCCCCAAGTCTGACGGTCGAACATAAAATTTTTTTCATTCATGGTGATCATCCGCAATAATGCTTAGGCTGCTGTGCGGGGGGCTTGTTGAACCCGGCATTCCCGTGTCCGCAGGCTGCACAACTTCAGTTTTCATGCCTCCGCCGCCAATCATTTGACAGGTCTGTTTCATCGGCTCTTTCGGCTTTCAAGCCATGCGGCCACCGCCGCTACTTTTGCCCTGAGATTCAAAATAAACGGCTGCCGTTTCTGTATGTGCAGGGGCTGGGCGTCGTACTCCTGGACGGTAATGCGCTCGACCACCTTTTCCTGATCTTGCGCATACTGGTCAAGATACCCGGCAATCATGTCTTTATAGGCCTCAGCAGCGGCGGCGGCTTCCGTCAGATAGCGCTGCATTTCACCGCCCACGAGAATGCCGCTGTGGGGAATACAGATCGCCCGTGGCTTTAGGCCGCTGATTTTCTCAATCGAGGCGATATAGTCTTCATAGCTTACCAGATATGGGCTGTGAATGAAACCATGTTCAAGCGCGCCTGCCGCATCGCCGATGAAGGCAATGCCGGTATCCGGGAAATAGTAGGTGAGGCTGTCGCGCGTATGGCCGGGTGTTTCAAACACCCGGCAGACTCTGCCGTTATCAAGATCGATCACGTCGCCGTCACTGAGCCTGAAGGTAACCTGCAGCGCCGCGAAAGAAACATTTTCTCCGGCAATATCAGCAGCCATGCTTTTTTCATATTCCGCATTAAGCTTGCAAATAAGCTCAACGGCATTGGGGCGCTGCAGTATATCCGCGGCGCGCGTGCTTGCGGCAAGGCGCGCCGACGGAATCTTGCGCATGAGATAGGCCGCGGCGCCGCAGTGGTCGAAATGCGCATGCGACAGGGCCAGAATAAGCTTATCCGTGCAGCAGGTATGGGCCTGAAGTTCCCGCAGATACAGGGGCCCGAACGCCGATACGCCCGGATCAAAGAGCACGGCTGGCGAGCTGGCGCAAATGGCCGCGGTGACATGGCCGCCGCCAAGGGAGATGAAATCCTCAAACTCGCGGCTGAAATCAAAATGCAGTTTTTTCTGATCCATTACCGATTCCTCGTCAATGTCTATCCCGCCGCAGAAGCGCTTCAATTTCAGCAGCAAACAAGCCGCGCCACGTTTCAGGCGGCGCAGCTGTCCAGCTTGCGGGTGTTTTTAAAACCGGGTGTTCAAGCCCGAGGCGGTAGCAGTGCAGGGCCAGGTTGCGGCCGTCGAACTCACGTCGGCTGCCATAACGAAGGTCGCCCAGTATGTGCAGCCCCCGGCTTGCCAGCTGCACGCGGATCTGATGGGGCCTGCCGGTTTTAAGCTCTATCTCAAGAAGGCTCAGGTCACCGCTTATGGCGCGGGCCTGCCAAAAAAGCTCAGCATAGAGAGCTTTCGGATGGTTTTCAGTGACAACCCGTACGGTCTCGTTTTCTTTACTAAGATAATCCAGGCACTGGCCCTGCCCGGTTATGCTGCCCTGCACCAGTGCAATATAGCGCTTTTGGGGGCTGCTGGCGCGGAACTGGGCAGACAGCCTGCCCGCTGCCTTTGAAGTGCGGGCAAACACCATGACGCCCGAGGCAGGCCTGTCAAGCCGGTGCACCAGCCCAAGATATGCGTCGCCGGGTTTATCGAACCGTTGCTTAATATAGGTTTTTAAAAGGCTTAATAGATCAGGGTCAGCAGTGCGGTCCTTCTGCACCGGAACGCCCGCTGGCTTGCAGGCGACCAGCAAATGATTATCGCAGAACAGCACCTCGGGGGTCATGCCGGCGCCTTGACCTTTTTTGCAACCCGGGCATTAAATTTATCGGCGGCAATGATACAGCGCTCATGGACTGCCTGGCCGATCTGCTCTACCTCATCCCAGGCCTTGAGCTGAAACGTGAGCTTTGCGCCGTCAAGGGCGATCACCTCGGTTTTTATTCGAACGCTCATGCCAAGGGGCGTTGCAGCCGTATGCTTCAAGTCCATGGAAATGCCGACCGACTGCTCGCCGGGCTCAAGATGCTCATTAATGAGCTCTGCGGAAGCCCGCTCCATAAACCCGGCCAGAAAGGGTGTCGCAAATACTGAAGGCAGGTTTTCATAAAAATACTTTGCCGTATGCTCCGATCCGGTTTCACAGGTGATTTCCCGGCTTGTACCGACAGCTATGGGTTTGCTCATGCGCATTCTCCTTATAAATAATATCAGGCGACTTTTCAGGCAGAAGGCCATTAGTCTGTAGGCTTTTAGGGAAAACATTACAGCCTAACGGCCTACAGTCTACCAGCCTACAGTCTAATAGCCTTCTGCACCTATTGTCAAGAGGCGACAATCCGGTTTGGGGCTGCTTCGGCAGCAATCATTTGAATTTTTAGCCGAAGTAGTGTATTCCTTAATCAGCATGCTATAAAAGCGGAGAAATGCCTTTTGCCCTTTCAGCCGGCAGGTGCCCGGTAGTACGGTTGGTAGAGATTATCAGCGGCACAGAAATCATAAACAAACCACGAGAGTGACAAGCGGCCCTGACATGATTCTGGCGGACATAAAAAAATCCTCTATTTCCAAGCGCAAGCTGTTTGAAATCGAACGCGCCGTGGAGCGCGAAATTATTGATCTGTGGTGCAAGGAAAAGAGCTATTTTAATGAAAATTTCGCCGCCGCCGTTGATGTGGAATTCAAGGGCAAGCGCATCGATATTTCCTTCGCACCAGCACTTGCCATGAAATACGGCTCTCCCGAGGCGACCGTCAATGACATGATGCGTGGCCTCATTTTGACCATGGCAACCGAGCCGGACAGCGGACGGTTGCTGAAAAACCATGAGGCCATTATCGGCAATATTCTTGATGTTTTCGTGCACCGGCTCAAAGAGCTCGGCGAGCGCAAGTTTATTTTTCAGCGGCTGCAGAGCCTGGAGCTGGGGTTTTCCGTTGCCTTCGGCCTGGCTCAGGAGTTTTACCCCATCAAGCAGGCCCGCGGGCATCTTGAGGAAGCGCTGCAGCTGGCAAGCCTTTCAAACGCCGGGGATACAGCAGCCACCCTTATTCATGACATGCTCGAGAGCGAAACGCTTGCCACGGCGGAGCATGGTGTTACCTTTCATATTTTTATGACCGGCCCCGAGGTCGCGAGTTTTCTCTCCCTGCCGTTCGGGGCCGAGCAGACAAATTATGTGGGGCTGCTCGGGACGCACACGCTGCGGTGCAATATTCTGGCCCGTGTTGACGGCGCGACGCTCATCCGGGCGGGCGTTATGAAAATTGATGCGCCGTCAAATCCCCTGAGTTTTATCAAGCATAAGGGCCTGGACCTTGATCTGGACCGCAAGGCCCTGATGGACAAAATGTGCGTAACCTGCACGCTTGCCGCCGGCGATTTTACCCCCGATGAGCTTACCTTTCTGAAGCTTTTATATAATGAATATGTCCAGCTTGCCTGGTATCTGCTTACCAGCGGCATGATTGACCCTGAACTCAGAATACTGATAATCTATCCGCGCATTAATTTTTTTAAAATTTTGCATGAGGAAAACAGCGCCATCGCACCTGATGAGCCGCAAACGCTCCGAGAGCTCGGCATGCTCAATAATCATTTGTTTCCTCTGCCGGCGGCGCAGGCAGTCACGCGAAGGAAATCAAAACGTATTCCCGAGAGCGTTATTCAGGATAAAATTTCAGAGGCCCTTCAGCTGTTTGGCCGCAGCATTCTGAAAAATCTTTATAATCCCCTGACCAGCATTCGCCGGGCACTGCTGTATTATGCGCAGCGGGGCTATAGCGACAATCAGCAGCTGGTCACAATGAAAAGCCGTATTGAAGCCATATCGTCGTATCTGAAAAAGCTCAACTGCGCTCAGCGCTTCGCCGTTGATCCGAAGACTCAAGAGTTTGATCTTGAAGCAGCCAGCATCGAAATTCCGGTTTCCCCCGGCCTGGATGCGCTTGAGGAAATCGTTCAAAATATTCAGGCCGCCGAAATTTATCAGACACGGGAAGTGATCGTCACCAAAATGCTTGATTATCTCTCGTTTATTACCGTGCGGCTTGAGCAGACCGAGCGGGTTGCAACTTTGTATATAAAGCAGGAAGTCGTCAGGGAAATGGAAATGCACACTTTGTCCATTCTCCGGCAGGCAAAAGCATTTTACCGGCTCATTATGGGCAAACAGGACCGCAAGTACCACTAACCACAGACTCATCTATAAGGGCTTTGCATGTTCACGGACGATATGCCGAAAATTGTAGCAGGCTATTTCAAGGTGCTGGAAACTGTTGCTGATCATTTTAAAGCCGATTATGCCATTGAGCGGCTGAGCAGGCAGGGGGAGCTCGCGCTGGTCTTTACGACCGCATCAGGCGGGAAGCTGCTGTATTTGGGAATGCGCTGGGATTTGTGGAGCCGCATGAATCTGCCCCTGTGGCTTGGTGTGCGTCCCGAATGGGGCGCCGGCAGGGTTGATGCGTTCAGCGCCCGCAATCAGGGCAGGTCGTTCATGCATGAAGGCTACCAGCTGAGCCCGGTCGACCCGGGCATTGCCACGGATACCGGAAATGCCGAGGCGCTGATCGCACTTGTCGCTGCCGAACTTGCCGCGGCGCAGCCCGTCGCAAAATAAAAAATCCTCGCGCATATTGTTTCAACGCTGCTCAATAAAGGCACCATGCAATTATGGCCGAATCGCAAAAGCTCATCACGCAGAATAAAAAAGCCCGGCATGACTATGAAGTCATCGAAACCGTGGAGACTGGCATTGCGCTGCAAGGCAGTGAAGTAAAATCATGCCGCCAGGGCGCCGTAAACCTCAAGGACAGCTATGCCCGCATTGAAGGCGGCGAGATTTTCCTGGTCGACACCCATATCAGCCCGTACAGCCATGCCAACCGTTTCAATCACGATCCACTGCGCAAGCGCAAGCTCCTGCTGCACAAGCGAGAAATAAAAAAACTGTACGGAAAAATCCGGGAAAAGGGCCAGTCCTTTGTGCCGCTGCGGATGTATTTCAACAGCCGGGGCAAGGTGAAAGTTGAAATGGCGCTGGTGCATGGTAAAAAAACGCATGACAAGCGGGAGGACATCAAAAAACGCGATCAGCGGCGCGAAACCGAACAGGCATTAAAGCAGCGGAGGTAGAGGTAGGCATAACCATCATAGTTGTTTTGATATACCTACACTGAGCATCAGTTTTTGCTTTTTTTCGACTGACCCCGCACAAATTGCTCTAGTAGCCAGTGCGCCTTACCATGTGTCCTTATGCTAACCTTGCTTTGATAGTTCGTTCAAGCCACTCATGAAGAGAAACACCTTCTTTACAGGCAACTTGCTCCATTTTTTCTTTTGTTTCCGGATTGATTCCATCTAGCGCGCCATAATAGCGCGTCCGATGCGTTCCGCCACGTTTACCAGGAATAGGCAGGTCCAAATTAAGAAAAGGGGGCCCCTCGGCTACACGATAATCTATTACATAAAAAACTTCTCCTAATACCCAGCGGACGCATACCTCCTGCGCATTAGGTGGAAGACACTCTAAGGGTGCCTGATAACGGTACAATGAATTCGAGTTTATTAAAATTTTCCCAAAAGTTGTATTTTGGAGCCACGGGGGGACACTCTCATCCCCAATGACTACTTTTCCCCCTGCTTTTACAACACGTGACAGCTCCTGAAGAGCCTTTGCTTTATCAGCAAATAAATTAAGACCCCCGAAATGATACGCTGCATCAAAAAAACGATCGGGAAAAGGAAGGCTTGCGGCATCTCCGGTAAAAAGCTCAACCAGGGGTAGCCTGCCGGAGTCGATTGTATCTAATTGTAATCGGTTGCGCCCAACAGTAAGCATGTTCATCGAAAGATCATTGATGAAAAATTTGCCGGACGCATCCAGCCGTCGTAGAATTTCCTTTGAATCACGGCAGGTCCCCGCGCCAATCTCCAGAACACAGGCGCCGGGCTGCAGTTCCAACAAATCAACCATTTTTTTACGCAGATGATGTTCATCCACAGAAAAGCTCTGAAAAAGCCAGTCCATTCCCCGGTCATATTCCGCTGCCACCTTTTTATAAAACAGCTTATTCTGCTGTATGTCTTCAGGAAGTTCGCAGTGACAGAGGTAAAAATCAGCTATGCCATCTCTTATGGGATACGTGGCCTTTCGAGAAGAGGCAGCTAATGTGCCGCCAATAACATCACCTGCTTCCGTTGCCTCAGATAATTCCAATGCAAGGGGTTCATGGCTGAGGGGGCAAATATAAAAGTCTTTTGCGGCTAATTTCATAAGAACTCCTTCATCTTTCTCACAAGACGTTTTTACTGTTGCCTCAGTACCACACTGCGGGCCCTGTCCCCGTTTTTCGTACCCTGTTGCGTTGTCATAGCCGTATTGTGGGCCACCGTGATCAAAAATAAGGCGCTATTCTATTATTGTCTGCCTGCTCCCCCGCCTGTGGCGGTGGAGTCAGAAGGCGATTTGGCAATTCGTGCGCTAGTCTTCCCCTTTGAGGGGAATCAGGTGGGGTTGCTGACTTCAGCATCCCGACCATTTTTTGAAAACAGTACTTCCGGGCTGTTTGTCCTGACGTTCCATTTAGTAGAGTGCGCATCGCACACCGTAGACTATAAAAAAGGCGCGTGACGCGCACTATACGGTCTTTTTTTTCAAGCCTGCAAGCATTCGAGAGACTAAACTGAAGGAGCATTTCTTCCTCCTTCGACTACGATCTATTCTTGGTTTGCAAAATCATGCGGGTTGTTCCGGCCCGCGTCTCCTCATTTAATATCCCGTAAAGTACCGTGATTTACGCATAATAATACCCCAGAAGAATTTTTCCAAAATAATATAAGCCGGATACTAAATGCCAAGCAAATAGAAAACTTCCGGCATATTTAATCGTTTTGGCGTAGTTATTTTTATTAAAATAAAATTCTTCGGCTGACGTTAAAAAAAGGAAAAAAATTGCCAGTTGACCTGACCACTCGAAATTACCATCAAACATTCGATTGCCACTTTCAGCAAAAACATAAAATATTATTAAAGCTACAATATAATTAATCCAGGAAATGCTGAATAAAATATTAATTTTTTTATTAATTATAGTTATTATCAAGACAAAAAATGGGAATGCAGTAGATAAAAGTAAAGAAACAGGTATGGAGCGAGCATACTGATGCCAAACTGTACC
>Ga0118677_10005115_pt1 | contig 23254 bp, 20 predicted proteins | sample AliMusrvi5mmetaG_FD_86154 | JGI IMG/M metagenome (GOLD analysis project Ga0118677, IMG submission 86154)
TTGAAGGTTATCTGGTATTTAATAATTCCTTAATCATGGCTGCCGCCTCAGCTGCAAAATCTGCAGGATTGGCTATTGCACTTGATCTCTCCAGCTTTAATGTGGTGGAAGCGAATATGGAAATTCTGAATGAATTGGTAGATAACTATATAGATATTGTCTTTGCGAATGAAGAGGAGGCAAAATCGTTTACTGGTTTGGCGCCCAAAGCTGCCCTTGAAAATCTGGCGAGCAGATGCGATATTGCCGTTGTTAAGGTAGGAAAGGAGGGTGCTTTTGTTCAGCAGGGAACTCAAAAATGGCATATCCCCGCTAGCGGAGGGAAAGTTATGGATACAACTGGGGCAGGAGATTATTTTGCTGCCGGATTCCTTGCAGGTATGGCAGTTGGTCATAATCTTGAAAAATGCGGAAAAATTGGTGCTTTATTAGCCGGCGAAGTGATCCAGGTAGTGGGAGCTGAGCTGGAAGAGAGCCATTGGGAATTTATCAGAAACCAGGTTGACTTAATTTAGTTAAACCTTTGGCAGGGAAAATGGAAAGAGGAGTGTTTTAAACCGGATTTGGAATTAAACAGTCCTCTTTTATTTTATAGCTGGTTTCCCCGGAATTCAGTTGACTACAATCTTCACAGTTTGGACCACATTGCCTGAAGAGGTGCCTAAATGAAGCAGGAAGTCCCCTGGTTCTATCTTCCATCCTTTTTGAACCTCATCATAATAAGCAAGGTCTGAAATTTTCACCGGAAGTTCTATTGTTTTGGATTCCCCAGGCTGCAGAAACACTTTTTCAAATCCTTTCAGCTCCTTAAAAGGGCGCAAAACAGAGCATACAGGTTCACTTACATAGATTTGCGCCACTTCGGCTCCAAAAGTAGTCCCGGTGTTTCTGACCATAAATTTTACATGAATGATTTCATCTTTGTGATACAATGGTTTATCGGTATTCAATCCTGAAAGTTCAAAGGTTGTATAAGAGAGACCATATCCAAAAGGGAATTGTGGCGCAATTTTTTTTGTGTCAAACCAGCGGTAGCCCACCAGAATATCCTCTTCATAGTTAACCCGAAGGTCATGTCCGGGATAGTTACCCAAGGCATGATCGGGTGATTGTTCAAGGGAAACAGGAAGTGTGAATGGCATTTTGCCGGAAGGATTAACTTTCCCGCTTAGAACATCCGCTACGGCGTTGCCCGCTTCCATTCCTCCATACCAGGCCCAGAGAATTGATGGAACCCTATTTACGATACCGCTAAGTTCCAGTGGCGATCCGGCAATAATAGCGACTATTGTATTCGGATTTGCCTTTGCCACTTCCTGAATGAGTATTTCTTGACCATATGGCAATTTCATATCCTGCCGGTCGAACGATTCGGTATCGAAATCATGATTCAACCCACCAAAGATTACTGCGATATCCGACTTGCGGGCTGCATCAACTGCGGCATCGATCAGTTTCCAGTCAACCTTTTTAGTGTCCGATTGTCCTTTGTTGTTTCCTTCATAAAAGGTGGACTGTTTTTCATATCCCTGTGCAAAATTGATTTTTAGGCTGCTTCCAAACTTCCTGGTCAATGCTTCGAGCGGGGTGACCTCGTATAATGTTTTGATTTCGGAGCTCAGCCCGCCATTGGTGTGCTTTCGGGTGGCATTGTCTCCAATTACCGCAATGGATTTTAATTTGGCGAAATCAACAGGCAGAACTTTATTCTGGTTTTGGAGTAAAACAATAGCCTCAGCGGCTGAATTATAGGCAGCACGCTGATGATCCGGTGTATTCATCGAACCTATCTCACGTGTTTTATCACCCAGCATTTTGATTTTCATCATTACACGCAAAATGTTGGACACCTTCTCGTTTACCACCGACAAAGGGACTTTGCCCTCTTTCACTGCCTGAATAAGCGGGTTTGCAAAATACCATTCGTTGTAATCCTTCTTATCAGTCCCCATTTCCAGGTCAAGGCCTGCTAACGCCGCTTTTACAGTACTGTGTGCTGCGTCCCAGTCTGTCATCAGGACCCCATTAAACCCCAGTTCATTGCGAAGTATCTGTCGATCAAGGTAGTCGTTTTCAGAGCACCAATCTCCGCGGAATTTGTTGTAGGCTGCCATCACAGTCAGCGCTCCTCCCCGGGTGATCGCAGCCTTAAACCCGGGCAGATATAATTCGCGTAAAGCGCGTTCACTGACGGAAACATCAATTTTAAAACGGTTATCTTCCTGGTTATTTGCCAGATAGTGTTTTACGCTTGCGGCAACGTCTTTGGACTGTAACGCCTGGATATAAGGCACAGCCATTGCCGAGATCAGGAAAGGATCCTCGCTGAGGTATTCGAAATTGCGGCCGCAAAGTGGCGACCGGATGATGTTAATACCCGGACCGAGCAATACGTCTTTTTTGCGAAATCGGGCTTCTTCACCCAGAACGAGTCCGCGTTCAAAGGCGAGAGCCGGATTCCAGCTAGCTGCCAGGGCTGTCCCCGGAGGGAAACAGGTGGATGAGTCGTTGGTCCAACCCGAATAACTCCAGTTGTGACGGTTAATTTCCGCCCTTACACCGTGAGGTCCGTCAGATAGCGCCAATTCCGGGATACCCAACCGTTCCACTCCTGAAACATAGAATTTGGAGTTGGCATGGAGCAATCCCACTTTTTCTTCAAGGGTCATCTTTTTGACCAGAGTCAGGATCTTTGTTTCCTCAATCTCCCCCTGGGTTTTGGCTTTTTGTCCCCGAATTAATCCGCTGGCGAACAGACAAAGCGATAGCAATATGGTTGTTTTAAGCATAGTCGAGATGTTGCTGCACTCAGCTTTCCTGATTTATAAATGAGTATTAGGCAATAAGAAGAAAATAGTTTTTCTTCCCTTTCTGAACCAGCAGATATTTATCTCCGATTAGCTTCCCGGCATTGAAAATCTCATCCGGACTCTCAATTTTGACCTTGTTTACGGCCACGCCACCGCCTGTTATTGTTCGGCGGGCTTCCCCTTTGGATGGAAAAACAGTTGTTTTTTCTGCAAGCAAATCGATGATATTTAATCCGGATTCAAGCTCTGTCCTGGAAATTTCAAACTGGGGGACCCCTTCAAAAACCGATAGAAATGTTGCTTCATCCAGTTTTCTTAAGGTTTCTTCCGTCCCTTTTCCAAAAAGGATTTCAGAGGCCTCAACGGCAATCTGGTAATCTGATTCCGAATGAACCATGCAGGTCACCTCTTTGGCAAGAACCTTTTGAAGCTGGCGCAGATGGGGCGCCAGTTTATGCTCATCAATCAGCTGGTTTATCGTTTCCTGAGACAATACAGTAAAGATCTTAATGTATTTTTCAGCATCAATATCCGAGGTATTTAGCCAGAATTGATAGAACTGATAGGGAGATGTTCTTACCGGATCCAGCCAAACATTACCCGATTCTGTTTTCCCGAATTTGGTCCCATCTGCTTTTTTAATCAGCGGACAGGTGAGTGCATACGCCTCTCCACCCGCTTTTCTTCGGATAAGTTCGGTCCCGGTGGTAATATTTCCCCACTGATCGGAACCTCCCATCTGTAATTTACAGTTTTTAGTTTCGTAAAGGTGGAGGAAGTCGGTTCCCTGGACCAACTGATAGGTAAATTCTGTGAAAGACATCCCAGCAGTACCGCTGTCCGGGTCCAACCTTTTTTTGACAGAATCCTTGGACATCATATAATTAACAGTGATATGTTTGCCGATATCGCGGATAAAATTCAGAAACGTAAATTCTTTCATCCAGTCGTAATTGTTGACCATCTCGGCTCCATTTTCTGCACTGGAATCGAAATCAAGAAATTTCGAAATCTGAATTTTCAAACATTCCTGATTATGTCTTAATGTGGATTCATCCAAAAGGTTACGCTCCTGAGACTTTCCGGATGGGTCCCCAATCATGCCGGTTGCCCCACCTACCAATACGATTGGTTTATGTCCGGCCAACTGAAAATGTTTAAGCATCATTACCCCAACCAGGTGGCCGATATGCAATGAGTCGGCAGTGGGATCAATTCCAACATAAGCCGAGGTAACCTCTTTTTTTAATTGTTCTTCAAGTCCGGGCATCATGTCATGAACCATCCCTCGCCACGTTAATTCTTCTACAAAATTCATGCTGTGTTCTATTTATATACAATTCGAAATGAGCTTCTGCAAGGCCCCGGCTTTAGTTGTAATCCCCGAAAAACTTCACTTTTCTCAATGAATATGGCTAAAGAGCGACAAAGATACAACTTTTTAACACCACGGTAGCGGAAGTAACACCTGAAAATGAGGGTAGTAATTTCTGACATAATTTTGGTACTTTAGTAATTCCAAAACTAACCAAATGAGACGATCCCGCATTTTATTAAATGTTCTGCCAATTGCCATTCTATTCATGTTTATGGCATTTTACGGGCAGGCACAACATCGTTTGGTTCTTTTACATCCTACCGTGAGTAATATTGAAAGCATCGAGTGGATGGTTGAAAATAGGGTGATTGATGTTCCAGGTCTGGAAATGATTGGGGTCTACTCGGCTCATGAAGTCTATGACTACGCGATTTCGGAGCATTATATCAGCGAGCATCAACTGAAAAATTACAGGCTTCTTAAAGTTGAGGGGGAGATCCGTCCAGGCGAAATCTACCATGAAAACAGTTGCACACCGGCTTTCCGCAAATTATTTGAAGAGTCGGACGGGATACTTTTCTTTGGCGGGCCCGATATCCCTGCCGCCATATACGGCGAAAAGCAGAATTTTCTGACACTCGTTACCGATCCAAACCGTCATTATTTTGAAGTTTCTTTCTTTTTTCATCTGATTGGCGGAAGCCGCAATCCTTCCTTCAAACCTTTTTTGGCGGATAACCCTGCCTTTATTGTCCGGGCTTTCTGTCTGGGAATGCAAACCATGAATGTGGCTGCCGGAGGGACCCTGGTTCAGGATATTCCAACAGAATGCTATCATAAAAATACGCTGGAGGAGACATCTAAACTTCCGGTAAATGCACAGCACCGCAGTTCTGTTGCCCTACTCTATCCGTTATCAGACGACTTGTTCGGGGGGATTTTTCACCAGATCAGGATGGCTAAAAGCGGATACTTAATGGAAATTGCAGCGATGTCGAAGGTCTACGGTCCAATGGTTTTGAGTGCCCATCATCAGGCTGCAGGGAGACTGGGTGCCAATTTGGAGGTGATTGCCACCTCGATGGACGGAAAAATTGTTGAGGGTCTTCAACATAAAGTATTTCGAAATGTTGTCGGAGTTCAGTTTCACCCCGAACCCGCAGCGCTATATCAAAAGAAAGCGAGATTTACTACTGTCCCTGGAAGTGTTTTTTCTCCAAACGAACTGCTTATACAATCAAACAGCCTTGGATTTCACCAGCTTTTCTGGAAAGATTTTTCGGAGAAATTAGGGAAAAGCTTATGGGAAAGATAATTGGTACTGTCTCCTGGTTGTTTGGTGTAGTTGATTATTTTGCAACTGGCAACTGGCGGCTGGCTAAAGGATACGTTCCTGAATGAAAAAATTTGAAAATTCAGGATAAAATAATAACCTCTTAAGGATCTTCCATCTAGCTGCCAGAAGCTAAATGCCGGCAGCAAAGAATGAAGCTTTTAAAGGTCAGGTAATTATTTTTGTGCCTGCGATCTTTCCCGGGACTTCAGATAATTGCATTTTTTGGCCTGTTTTCAAGGATCTTTGCTTTTTCTGCTTTAAGAAAAGGAAATATATTGGGTGCAATATTTTCGATCGGACCATATAATCTGGATTCTGCTTTTGCTTTTTCAGGGATGATCCTACCGGTAAAATTTTCAATTTTAAAAAGGAGAATCATAATAATGCTGAGGATAAATGCAGTTTTTAGTAAACCGATAACTGCCCCGCCCAACCGGCTGAAAATGCTTAGTGCAATAGCCCGGACAAATTTTTCGGTAAGTGTAGCAACCAGGTGAACTACCAGGACCACAAAAATAAATATGAGAAAGAATGCCACGAGTTTCATTGCATCAGCACTCCAGTCGAAATATTTCGACAACCAGCGCTGGACTAGTCCTGAAAATTCGACGGCGGCCCATATTCCCAATATTAAAGAGACGATGGATGCTAATTCAATGAAAAAGCCTTTAACAAATCCATTGATTGCTGCGGCCACAAAAATCAATATTAAAATACTATCGATCACATTCATCTGTAAATAATTTATTTTTTTAAGGTCAAATGGAGTAGAGGAGCAGCAAAACCCATAGTTAGGACGAAGACATTCAAGTTGGATGGTGATTTCTCAATCATATCGGTTTGATTAGAATAAAGTCTTAAATTTGCCGCAATAAATATAATATTATCTTTAATACGCTGTTAATTGGCGGAAAGTTACTAAATTTCATCCAAATAATTCTAATCAGGTATAGGGCATGGCTATTGTTAATTCAATTATCAACTGGATCAATTATAAACGAATATATGAAATCGATCTTTATCGGGAACATGCCAGAGAGATTCAGGAGGAAGTGCTCTTTAATTTGCTGAACACTGCAAAGAATACCGAATGGGGTGAGAAATACAATTACTCAAAAATCAAGTCCTGGGAATATTACCGGCAAAATATCCCGATCTCACGGTATGAAACAATTGAACCAATGATTAACCGGATGATTCAGGGGGATAAAAGTGTCCTTTGGCCAGGCGTAATGAAATGGTTTGCCAAATCATCGGGAACGACCAATGCCAAGAGCAAATTTATCCCGGTATCGAAAGAGTCGCTGGATAATTGTCATTTCAGGGGAGGGAAGGATGTTTTGGCGATCTATTACCGGAATAACCCCGGGGCATCACTGCTTTCGGGAAAGAGTCTCACTCTGGGCGGAAGCCACCAGATGACTAATCTAAGCAATAAGGCTTATTATGGTGATCTCTCTGCAATCATGATTGAAAATCTTCCGTTCTGGACCGATTTTCATCGTACGCCACCAACCGAAATTGCCTTAATTCCGGAATTTGAGGAGAAGATAGCTCAAATTACAAAAACAGCTATTCACGATAATGTCACCTCTCTGGCCGGGGTCCCATCCTGGTTTTTAGTACTGTTGAGAAATATTCTTGAATATACCGGAAAGTCAAATATCACCGAAGTGTGGCCTAACCTCGAACTTTTTATCCATGGCGGAGTCTCCTTTGAACCCTATAAGGAACAATATAAACGGATTATACCTTCGGCAAAGATGAACTATATGGAGACTTATAATGCCTCAGAGGGATTCTTTGCCATTCAGGATGATCCTTTAAACCCGGACATGCTTCTTATGCTTGATTATGGGGTTTATTATGAGTTTATCATTGCGGGTGATACAGAACATGAGAATCCCTCAACTATCCCGCTTTGGGAAGTCGAGCTTGGGGTTAATTATGCTATGGTTATTTCAACCAGCGGGGGTCTGTGGCGATATATGATTGGCGATACCGTTGTTTTCACCTCTAAAGATCCCTATAAACTCAGGATTACCGGGAGGACCAAACATTTTATTAATGCTTTCGGAGAAGAGATCATTATTGATAATGCCGAACGAGCTATCAAGGAAGCTTGCGCCGCAACCGGGGCAATTATTGATGACTATACGGCAGGACCGATTTTTATGTCTGAGAATCAGACAAAGGGAGCTCATCAATGGCTAATTGAATTTAATACAGTTCCCGATAATCTGGATAAATTTACAACAATCCTGGACCTGGAGTTACAGAAATTGAATTCTGATTATGAGGCTAAAAGACACAAAAACGCCACCCTTGAAAAACCACACGTTCTGGCTGTTGCCGATGGAACTTTTCTACAATGGATGCGGGAAAGGGGGAAAGTCGGAGGTCAGAATAAAGTTCCGCGATTGTCGAACAACCGGGAGTTTCTTGAAAGCCTTTTGAGGATTAATGAAAATATTGCACTGAAATCAAAGTTTGGATGACACCATTTTTAACTATCTTTGATCAGAAGATGTAAAAAAAATAACCGGGAATCCACGGAAACCGGGTTTTCGGCTGTAAGTAATTTGTTTTCAATATATTCCATTTATCCATAAAAACTAAATAATTACGTGTGAAAAAACCAGCTTCTGCAATGCATATCGCCATTGCCGGAAATATTGGGGCAGGAAAGACGACACTGACAGAGATCTTGTCAAAACATTACGGTTGGGAAGCCCATTATGAAGATGTGGATGGAAATCCTTATCTGAATGATTTCTATCACGATATGCAACGTTGGTCCTTTAATTTACAGGTTTATTTCCTCAATAAGCGGTTTAGCCAGATTATTGAGTTCCGCAATTCAGGAAAAACAGTGGTTCAAGACCGTACGATTTATGAGGATGCAGAGATCTTTGCCCCCAACCTGCATGATATGGGACTTATGAGCACACGGGATTTCGAGACCTATCACAATATTTTTGATTTGATGGGCAAGCTTATTCAGACTCCTGACCTGATTATTTATTTGCGAGCAACAGTGCCTACACTGGTAAAACAAATTCAGAAGAGAGGACGCGACTACGAAAATACCATCCGGCTCGATTACCTCAAGCAACTTAATCAGCGCTATGAAGCCTGGGCCACCCGTTATCAGTCTGGTAAAATGTTAATTATTAACGTTGATGAACTTAATTTTGTAGAAAATAAAGAAGACATAAGCAAAGTTATCGATCGGATTGATGCCCGGCTGCACGGACTTTTTTAAATAGGGAAGATAAAGCCTTGATTCGAACATTGCCTTTCAGCTTATCTATCTGTTGTAAGTATATGATTTGCACTTCAATGATTGGCTCAATTTCCAAATCACCATTTTCCCATTTTCAAATTTTTAAATCTTCAAATCGTAACTCCTCAACTGTCGGTCACCTTCTGACTTCTGCCTGCTAATAATGGCATTTGTCATTTTTAGTTCTCAAAATAAATCGTAGGATTATACCGGATTTTCCATCAGTCGAATGTTCGGCTTACAGGCAATAATTGGCGTTAATTTTTACAACGAATTAGGATGAAACAGCAAGATATGAAGAGCAAGACCGGTTTTAATTTTGGAGAGGATATACTCACGTCAGGTCTGGCATTACAAATGGCAGCGGGTAAAATTATGGGTGAAATCGGGCAGAAAGCTAAAGAAAGAATTGAGAATAGCCGGAAAATTGTGGAGGCGATAGTCGCCAACCATGTGATTGTTTATGGAATCAATACCGGTTTTGGACCACTTTGCACGACCATTATTTCAGAAAGTGACACTAAGAAATTGCAACTTAATCTTTTAAAGAGCCATAGCGTTGGGGTTGGAGATGCCATAGACTCAGAACTTGCCAAATTGATGATGATCCTGAAAGTCCACGCGCTTGCCAAAGGTTATTCCGGAATAGCCCTCGAAACACTCGAAAGGATTATCTGGCACATTAACGAAAATATTATACCGGTTGTCCCATCACAGGGATCCGTGGGTGCATCGGGTGACCTGGCCCCGCTTGCTCATCTTTTCCTCCCGCTGACCGGAAATGGGAAGGTCCGTTATAAAGGTAAAACTGTTGAAATGGGCATTCTGCTCCATCAGTTTGGGATGGCCCCCATTGAGTTGGGGGCGAAAGAGGGTCTGGCTCTGATTAACGGAACCCAGTTTATAGCAGCGCATGCCATTAAAGTGGTGGACCGACTTCAGAATTGCCTCGATAATGCCGATCTGATTGCAGCTATGAACCTTGAAGCCATGCTGGGATCGGTTAAGACATTCGCTCCCGAGCTGCATGCTTTGCGTCCGTATGCAGGGACAACCTATGTTGCTGAACGGATGAGATTGCTAATTGGAGATTCTGAGATCGTAAAGTCGCATAAAAATTGCTCAAGGATGCAGGATCCCTATTCGTTAAGATGTATTCCGCAGGTACATGGCGCTTCACGCAATGCCTGGTTACACCTGAAGGAATTGTTGCACACCGAGCTGAATTCAGTCACCGATAACCCTGTTATTCTGGAGGATGGCCGATCCATTAGCGGTGGCAATTTCCATGGACAACCGCTTGCGATGGCATTGGATTACGTAACGGTTGCGGCCGCAGAATTGGGAAATATTGCTGATCGTCGCATCTACCTGTCACTTAATGATTCCATAGAAGGACTGCCGAAGTTGCTGATGCGTGAGACCGGATTAAACTCAGGTTTCATGATTCCTCAATATACAACTGCCGCCCTGGTCAGCGAAAATAAAAGTCTATGCTTTCCGGCAAGCGCCGACAGTATTCCTACTTCATTGGGACAGGAGGATCATGTGAGCATGGGATCAATCAGTGGACGTAAGGCGCTGATGGTGATCGATAATCTTGAAAAGATACTTGGAATTGAGCTTTTCTGTGCTGCCCAGGGATTTGATTTCCGGAAGCCGCTTAAATCGGGCGGAATTCTGGATGCCTGTCACGAGGCAATACGAAGGACAATTCCCTTCGCCGAATCGGATCATATCATGTCCGCCGAGATGAATAAGGCGATTGAACTGGTTAAAAAGCGGGTTTTGATTACGATCTCGAACAAGGCTGCGAAAAAACTAAAAATAAACCTTAAAAATGAGTGCCATGAACTCTTCGGAATTTATTGAAAAATACGCAACTCATCCAAATTATCAGTCTCCTACTGGAAATGAGTTACATGCCAGATCGTGGCAGACGGAAGCACCACTTCGAATGTTGCTCAATAACCTGGATCGCCGCGTAGCAGAAAATCCGGAAGAGCTTGTTGTTTACGGGGGAACTGGTCAGGCGGCAAGGAACCCGGAAGCTCTGCGCCAGATTATCAAATGTCTGCTCGATCTGGATGAAGACCATAGTCTGTTGATTCAATCGGGCAAGGCCGTTGGGATTGTCCGTACACACCCTGAGGCACCAAGGGTGTTTATTGCAAACAGTAACCTTGTCCCGGTTTGGGCGACCTGGGTCCATTTCGAGAAACTTAAAAGCGAGGGGTTGATGATGTACGGGCAGATGACCGCAGGAAGCTGGATTTATATTGGTTCCCAGGGGATTCTCCAGGGAACATTCGAAACCTTTGCCGCTTGCGGAACCAAATATTTTAAGGGAGATCTGAAGCATAAGCTCATTGTTTCCGGCGGACTTGGGGGGATGGGCGGAGCTCAGCCACTCGCTGCAACCATGGCAGGGGCTACTTTTCTGGGAGTTGATGTCGATCCTGAACGGATTAAGAAGCGTTTTGAATCAGGTTATATTGACTATATTTCGTATTCCTATGATGAAGCCAAAGCGATGGTGCTAAAGGCAAAGGAAGATGGGAAGCCAATTTCCGTAGGGTTGGTGGCCGATATTGGCGATACTCTTGAGCAGTTGCTAATCGATGGCATAGTCCCTGATGTTGTTACGGACCAGACCTCTGCACACGATCCTTTATATGGTTATGTTCCGAATGATCTGACACTAGAAGCAGCAAGAACCCTTCGAAAAGGTGCCCCGGATCAATATAAAGAGTTGTCATTGAAGAGCATGGCCAGACATGTCGGATTTATGCTTGAAATGCAACTTCAGGGAGCAATTGTATTTGACTATGGAAATAATCTGCGTGAAATGGCCAGACAGGGTGGCGAAAAAAATGCCTATAATTACAATGGATTTATTCCCGAGTTTATCCGTCCCCTTTTTTGCGATGGGAAAGGTCCGTTTCGGTGGGCTGCCTTGTCCGGTGATCCCGAAGATATCCGGGTAACGGATCAGGCACTGATGGAAGCTTTTCCCGACAATCTGCAAATGATCACCTGGTTGCATAAGGCGGAAAAGCAGGTCGAATTTCAGGGTCTTCCGGCGCGAATTTGCTGGCTGGGAATGGGTGAACGCGAAAAGGCGGGAGTGCTGTTTAATAATCTGGTGAAGGATGGGAAGGTGAAAGCTCCGATTGTCATCGGACGTGATCATCTCGATTGCGGATCGGTGGCATCTCCAAACCGGGAAACCGAGAAAATGATGGATGGAAGCGATGCCGTGTCAGACTGGCCGCTGCTGAACCTGATGGCCAATACAGGCGGAGGCGCAACATGGGTTTCCTTTCATCACGGAGGTGGAGTAGGGATGGGCTATTCGCAGCATGCAGGGATGGTGGTTCTCGCCGACGGAACAGAAAGGGCTGAAACCTGCATCCGAAGAGTCCTTTATAACGATCCGGCACTCGGAATTTTCAGGCACAACGATGCCGGATATGAGAAAGCCCGGAAAAATATGACCACTTTTGACCTCGGCTTTCAGTGAAATTAAATATTTTCGCGTCTGGCTTTACCGAAATACCGGATTAGGCGATTTTATAATAAATATTAAATCGAACGGAAAATAACTGTTTTAATTTTGAGCAGATCCCAGGCCCTTTCGAAAACTTTGCAGATTAACTAATAACTATGATAAAGAACAGACTTATAGGCCCTTTCACCCAACTTCTGACAATGAACAACATTCCATTAAAAGGAAGTTTAAATGACAATCAGCTTGAAATCATACCGGATGGTGGAATTGTTGTATGTGAAGGGAAAATAGTGAAAGTAGGAAATTTTGACTTATTGGGTGACGAGTTTGGGGATCGAAATACCATAATCGATTATATCGACAGCGACATGGTCGTTATCCCCGGGATGATCGATCCGCACACTCATCTGTGCTGGGCAGGAAGTCGTGCAAACGATTATGCCCTCCGGTTAGCCGGGAAAAGTTACCTCGAAATTGCCCAGGGCGGAGGAGGCATCGGTGATACGGTTGAAAAAACGAGAGTCGCTTCATCTGCTGATCTTGAAGGTTCACTCACCGAGCGTGCCAAGACCTATTTACGCAATGGCGTGACCACAATTGAAGTTAAAAGCGGTTATTGTTTGAATACCGAGGGGGAGCTTAAACTGCTTGAGGTCATCGGGAAAGTGAATAAAAAGCTTTCTGTAGATCTGATACCTACCTGCCTGGCAGCTCACATTAAACCTTCCGATTTTCACGGATCGCAGGCAGATTATTTGGAAAGCATTGTCAATGAATTACTTCCTGAGATTCGTACGAAAAAATTGGCCAACAGAATAGATATTTATATAGATAAGGGGGCGTTTACACCAACTGAAGCCCTGGTATATTTAAACCGTGCAAAAAACCTTGGTTTTGACCTGGTAATTCATGGAGATCAGTTTACAGAAGGTGGCGTGGCCGTGGCATCCGAACTTGGGGCACTCTCTGTCGATCATCTGGAGACGATGAATGATCATGAAATTAAATTATTGGCCGCTTCAAATGTAATTCCAATTGTACTTCCCGGGTCATCGCTTGGTCTTGGTGGCCGCTTTGCTCCTGCCCGGAAACTGTTGGACGCTGGTTGTTCGCTGGCTATCGGTTCTGATTGGAACCCCGGATCGGCACCTATGGGTGATTTGCTGCTTCAAACTGCATTATTAGGGATCTTTGAGAAAATGACTATGGCTGAATCGTTGGCAGGGATCACTTTCAGAGCGGCCAGAGCCCTTAATCTGACTGACAGGGGGATTTTAAGTGTCGGGTTGCTTGCCGATATGGCTGGTTTTCCAGTGGCTGATTACCGTGAAATTATCTACCACCAGGGGAGTCTGGATCCATCAGTGGTATGGAAACGGGGAGAGAGGCAGTGAATTAGAGACTTAGGGATTGAGAGACTGAGAGATGATGACGGAGAATGGGCGATGGGGTGAAGAGGCGAGTGGTCTTCTTCGACTTCACGTGCTTAAATATAGCGTGCAGACTTAAATCTTCATACGATGAAACAACTAATCGAGTGTGTTCCCAATTTTTCAGAAGGACGTGATCATGCAATTATAAAACAATTGACTAATGTGATCGAAAGTGTCCAGGGAATTAGACTGTTGAATGTTGATCCCGGATATGCTACCAACCGGACAGTGGTTACTTTCGTTGGAGAACCTGCGCTGGTTGTTGAGGCTGCTTTCCGGGTAATTAAGCGCGCATCAGAAATAATCGACATGCGTCATCATAAAGGTGAACACCCACGATTTGGAGCAACCGATGTTTGTCCGTTTGTGCCTGTTTCAGATATTTCGATGGAAGAGACTGTAAAATATGCCCGGATCCTTGCAAAAAGAGTCGGTGAGGAACTGGCTATCCCGGTTTATTGTTACGAATTTGCTGCTTTTGAAGAAAAACGGAGAAGCCTTGCCAACTGTCGGGCCGGAGAGTATGAAGGGTTAGCCGAAAAGTTACAATCTCCTGATTGGCAACCCGATTTCGGTCCGGCTAAATTTAATGAGCAATCAGGTGCTTCGGCAATCGGAGCGAGAAATTTTCTCATTGCCTATAATGTGAATTTAAATACCAGTTCTGTACGTCTGGCTAATTCGATTGCTTTTGATGTTCGTGAAGCAGGGCGGATCAAAAGAGAAGGGGATCCCGTTACCGGGAAAATCATAAAAGACGATAATGGCGAACCGGTCAGAATTCCCGGCACCCTGAAAAAAGTGCGTGCCATCGGGTGGTTTATCAGGGAGTATGGAATCGCGCAAATATCAATGAACCTGATTGATATTGCTGTTACTCCCGTTCATGTGGCTTTTGATGAAGTTTGTGAAAGAGCCCGTGACCGGGGAATACGTGTAACCGGTTCTGAATTAATTGGGATGATCCCTTTGCAGGCGATTCTTGATGCCGGGAAATATTTCCTGCGGAAGCAACACCGTTCAGTGGGAATTCCGGATCACGAAATTATCCGTATCGCCGTCAAATCACTCGGTCTGGATGAACTGGCTCCTTTTGATCCTGGCAAAAGGATAATCGAATATCTTCTTGAAAACAAGAATACCCCGCTAATTAATTTGTCATTAACCGAGTTTTCGCGCGAGACGGCCTCAGATTCTCCTGCCCCGGGGGGAGGCTCAGTTGCTGCTTATGTCGGTGCTTTGGGTGCATCATTGGGTACCATGGTTGCAAATCTGACTTCTCAGAAACGGGGATGGGATTCCCGTTGGGAAGAATATTCTGAATGGGCGGAAAAAGGGAAAGAGTATTATGAAGCACTACTTATTCTGGTAGATCGGGATACTGAAGCTTTTAATCAGATTATGAATGCCTTTCAACTGCCAAAAGAGACATCCGCTGAGAAGATGGTCCGGAAAAATGCCATTCAATCTGCGACTCTGAATGCCATCGAGATCCCCTTCCAGGTGATGCAAACCGCATTTCAATCAATGGAGGTAATCCAGGCCATGGCCGAAACGGGGAATCCCAATTCAATAACTGATGCCGGAGTCGGGGCACTTTGTGTGGCAACCGCAGTTTCAGGAGCCTATCTGAATGTCCTGGTGAATGCAGCCGGATTCGAAGATCAGGAGGCCATCCGCCAATTGTTGATTGAGGCTGAAGCGCTGGAAATTCAGACCAAAGAAAAGTGCAGACTTATTCAGAAACGTGTGGTGGAGAGAATTAAGTAATTAGAACAATAATATGTCGTATTTATTTATGGTTTCTTTTGACCTCCCTCAACCCCTCCAAAGAAGGGGAGTAGTAGTATATAATATTCATAATAAAGATATTAAGTCTCCCCTTGGGGAGATTTAGAGGGTCCAAATTGATAAAAAATAAAATTTAATTTAGTACAATATATCTTTCATATTACTTAATCCATCCAAAATTTGGTCATTCATATTTACTTAATCTAATTGAAGAATAAATAAAAAGGGATGAGAGAATTGAATAATGCCTTAATTCCCGGCTGTAACCCGGAGGAGAATCTTAAGGAGAGAACAACTGCCAGTAATCAGAGCAGACCATAATAAACAGCGTGATTACTTTTCTGGGGGAACATTTATAGCTTTACTTCAGAGCCCAATTCCTTTGAGAAGCAAGGTATAATCATTGTTATACCGGTGATCGCCTGGCAATTCAATGGTAGTCAGGTTATTTCGGCTTTTTAGGGAGGTTTTCAAAACTTTCATTTCCTCTTTACCAAAGGAACAAACAACAGGTAATTCAATTTGATCAATTTCAGGTTTCACTTTGTACCTGCGGTTCAGATTTTCAGTTTCACCGACCAGATCACTCAACCGTATTACAAAATCGGTACTTGCAGAAGGGGAAATCAGTGCAATCTTTTTAATCTTTTTTTGCAGTTCAGTAGATAAACGGTTCGGCAGAAAGCTTACCACATCAGCACCAAAGGAATATCCTACAAAAATCACCGATGATTTCTTCCAGCTGTACAGATAATAATCGGTCAACTGAGCGATATCACGGGCAAAATCTTCGGGGGATTTTCCACTCCAGAAATATTTCCGGCTATTGAATGCCACGACCCCATACCCTTGATGTTCAAATTCCTGAACCATTTGCTGGTTAAAGCTATTCCAACCACCGTCACCGGTCACATAAATTACCAGTTCATCATGAATCCCATGTGAAACTGAAAACTGCAAGGGAAAATCCGGTTTCGGATCAACTTCCTGAGCACTAATAACAGCGATATTAGAAAGCAGACAGATCATGCTGAATCCCAGGTATCTTTTGAATTTTGTCATCTCCGGGTTTTAATGGTTACTCCAAAAAAATAATTTTTTGCGAATGTAAAAGGAATTCCTGTTACCTGAACTATTTTCAGACCCATTTGTTGTTCTTCTGATATTTCTTAAAACCTTCGTCATGAAACTTAAAAGTTGCCTTCCCTGTTTTATTTTACTCAACATGATAGCTATCAATTCTGGTTTTGGTGAAAATGCATCATCTTCAAATATTAAAGAAGAAAAGGTCACCTATCGTTCCGGTGATAAAACGTTCAATGGGGTGATTGTTTATGATCAAAATCTGAAAGGCAAACGACCTGCGGTCTTAGTTGTCCATGAATGGTGGGGTTTGACCGAATACCCTGTAATGAGGGCAAAGCGACTTGCTGAGCTCGGATATATTGCCATGGCGGTTGATATGTATGGGGATGGAAAAGTGGCTGCTAATCCGACGGAAGCAAAAGAGCTCGCAATGCCGTTTTACAAGGATCCCCAAATGGGCAAATCAAATTTGGAGGCTGCCATTTCTAAACTCAAAGAGTACAAACAAGTAGATAATCAGTCTATTTCAGCCATTGGCTATTGTTTCGGCGGTTCAATTGTTCTGAATGCTGCCAAGCTTGGTGCCAATTTAAAGGGGGTGGTAAGCTTTCATGGCGGACTTGCAGGTGTTCCTGCAGATAAGGCCTTGTTAAAAAGCGCAATCCTTGTATGCCATGGAGGGAGTGATAAGTTTATTCCTGAAAGTGATATTACCGGTTTCAAACACCAGCTTGATTCAATCGGGGCAAACTACAAGTTTATCGTGTATCCCAATGCCACACACGCTTTTACAAACCCCGGATCCACTGCAACAGGAAAAAAATTCAGTATGCCTATTGAATATAATCAAAAGGCAGATCAGGATTCCTGGAGTGATATGAAGATGTTTTTCGCTAAGGTTTTGAAAAAATAGGGATGGATTGATCTACTTTTTCACCAGAGTTATTAAAATAACCGGCCACAGATTCTCAGATTCCAAAAGGTATTTTTGAAATTTTCCTGAGAATCTGTGGCTTTTTTAGTTTGGATGGTTGTAGTGATGCTCATACAGGCTCATTTAAATCATATCGGTTTGTAAGGTGAGTTTAATTCTGCTCCGATTATTTATCCTACTTTTGTGAATCTAAAAAACTGGAATGCATCAAAAAAAAGGAATTGTTTATCTTGCACTATTTCTCGCTATGGTTTTCTGGGCATTGTCATTTGTCTGGATCAAACAGGCTTACCTTTCCTACGGACCACTGACAACTGTCTTCTTCAGGCTTATTATTGCAACAGTGCTGATGGTCGCATATGGATGGATTAGCAACAACTTGTTAGTCATAGAGAAAAAGGACTACCGTTCATTTCTGTTACTTGCTTTTTTTGAACCGTTTCTTTATTTCATTGGTGAAAGTTTTGGTCTGAAATATATCTCCAGCACGATGGGGGCGATTATTATTTCGACGATTCCGCTCTTTTCACCGTTGGCTGCTTCCAGGTTTCATGGTGAAAAACTTTCCCTGCGAACCTTTTTGGGGATTATCCTTTCGTTTGCTGGAGTCGCAATTGTCGTATTTGACGATTCTGTGAACTTTATTATTTCACCTTTAGGGATTGCCCTTGAATTTCTTGCCGTTTTTGCCGCGATTTCGTATACTGTTGTTTTAAAGGATCTTTCGGTCAGGTATAATGCGACAACAATTATTACCTGGCAGAATCTGATCGGGATCTTTTTCTTTTTTCCGTTCTGGTTGGTTTTCGAAAGCAAATCGCTGGTTAGTACTCCTTTTGACCTGCAGGCATTTTTCGCGATCGCAGAACTGGCCCTCTTCGCATCATGTTTCGCGTTTATCCTGTATGCCTATAGCCTGAAAAGATTAGGGATGAACAGCGCCAATATATTCATCAATATCATTCCGGTACTGACTGCCCTCTTTGCGTGGTATCTACTTAATGAGCCATTGACAATTAGGAAATTAGCCGGAATCGCAGTGGTAATTTCAGGCCTTTTTATTGCACAGGTAAAGATGAAAAAATTCATAGCCAGATTGGTTTCAATTCAACAGGATGGAGGCAGATAATAAAAATGTCAGAGCGCTTGCGCTTCAAAATCAGGAGGAGACGACTGTCTTTTTCAATAAGTTAAAAAGGAAGAAACCGAAACAGCTTGATGATATAACTCATCGGTTACACGATAAGGTGTCTGATAAGTTTGATTGTTTATCCTGTGGGAATTGCTGCAAAACAATTAGCCCGATAATAACGATCAAGGATATTGAACGTATCGCCCATAAACAGAAGATGAAGGAGGTTGATTTTATTGCACGTTACCTTCACCTTGACGAAGATAATTTCTATGTATTCAACGAAACCCCATGTCCGTTCCTCATGGCTGATAACTATTGTATGATCTACGAATACAGGCCAAAGGCGTGCCGTGAATATCCGCATACCGATCGCCGCAGGTTCTATCAGCTTCTGGATCTGACGATGAAGAACAGGGAGCTTTGTCCCATTGTATATGAGGTCGTTGAACGATTAAAGAGAGAGGATCTTTAAGTTTTTGGAATTCGTATTTGGTCTGATCTTTTTTAACGATTTGCAGTGATGGGAAATTCGGGAAGTAAAATTCAAAAAGTAAGAGTCACCGCAGGTAAGTTATTAAAAATTTGCTTTTTGATGCTATCTCTATTGAAGTTTAATGAAGATTCGGTCCTGGGTCAGATTGGTGGGAATGGCACCTACCAGTTTCTTGATCTTACCAACTCAGCTAAGATTGCCGCATTGGGTGGAACCCAGATTTCACTTACAGATAACGATGTTGCGCTTCCTTTTTACAACCCTTCTCTGCTTAGTGACTCTATGAAGAATCAGATCACTGTAAATTATGCTTCCTATATTGCCGGTATTGGCGTCGGGTATGCCGCTTATGCCCCGAACATCAGAGGGCGCAATAACTTTGCCGCGGGAATTCATTTTGTTAACTACGGTACCTTTGATGGAGCCTCTGAAACGGGGCAGGTAACCGGGACCTTTAAGGCTGCCGAATATTCAATTAACTTATTCTTTTCCAGAGAATTAATATCCGGATTACGCATCGGGGTAAATCTAAAACCGATTTTCTCGTCCTTCGAAAGTTACAGTTCGTATGGTCTTGCCGCCGACCTGGGAATTATTTATTCATCAATAAGCAAACGTACTTCGGTATCCATTGTGAGCAGAAATATGGGAAGTCAGATTACAACCTATTATCCGGGCGGTGTTCGGGAGAATCTTCCATGGGATTTGTTACTTGGATTTTCAAGGCATCTAACAAATGCACCGGTTAATTTTCTGGTTACCGCTGATCATCTGAATCTATGGGATCTTGGCTATACTGACCCCGCAACAAGTCAGTTTCCGTCATCCTCCTCACGCGAAAATTTCTCCACCAAACTCATTAGCCATCTCATTTTTGGGATTGAATTTTCACCTGAACAGCATTTAACTTTGCGGTTGGGATACAATTATCAGCGGCGAAAGGAACTCTCAGTTGAAAGTCACCCGGGGTTAGTTGGTTATTCAGCAGGTATTGGGGTCAAAATTGCGAAGTTTAATATCAATTACGGGATTGCAAGTTTTCATCTCGCCGCTACAGTCCATTATTTATCTTTGACTACAAACCTTTCTGAGTTTATCCATTAAACTTATCTTTACCCCGAAATTAAACTAAAAATGGAGCTACCTCTTACTAAAATAGTTATTGCAATCGATGGTCACTCTTCCTGTGGAAAGAGTACAATAGCCCGCGAGATTGCCCGAAAATTGAATTATATCTTTATCGACAGTGGGGCAATGTACCGTGCTGTCACCCTCTATTGTCTTCGTAACCAGATTATTAATTCAGGAATTGTCGACAGGGATAAATTAATCGCTCATATTGATTCGATTAAAGTTTATTTTAGGCTAAATCCGCAGACTCAGCACAATGACATCTGGCTTAATGGGGAAAATGTGGAGGATGAGATCAGGCTGCTTGAAGTTTCTCAGAATGTAAGCCCCGTTGCTGCAGTTGCGGAGGTGCGTCATCTGTTGGTATCGCTGCAGAAGCAGATGGGATTACAGAAAGGGATCGTGATGGATGGACGTGACATTGGAACTGTGGTGTTCCCTGAGGCTGAACTGAAACTATTTATGACGGCCCAACCCGATGTGAGGGCGCAGCGCCGTTTTGATGAGCTCACGGCAAAGGGTGAAACAGTAAGTTATGAAGAGATCAGGGAGAATATCATCGGGCGTGACCGGTACGACGAAACACGGGATGAGAGCCCGTTGCGGAAGGCAGCGGATGCTATAGTTTTGGATAATAGTTATATGACCAGGGATGAGCAATTGGAGTGGGTGATGAACATTATTGCCAGGATCTGAAATTTTAAAGGATGATTATAACAATTGATAGCAACTCAGGATTTTGCTTTGGTGTGAATGCGGCTGTTGCAAAGGCAGAAGAGCTCCTTGAACAACAAAATAAACTTTATTGTTTGGGAGATATTGTACATAATGAACAGGAAGTTATACGACTTTCCGGCATGGGGTTGGTCACCATCGACCACGCCATTTTCTTTACAATGAGAGATGCCACAGTATTGTTGAGGGCACATGGAGAACCTCCTTCGACCTATGAATATGCCCGTAAGAATAATATACAATTGGTTGACGCGACCTGCCCGATTGTTCTGAAATTGCAACAGCGTATACACACTGGGTATAATTCGGTGAGTGAACAGTCTGGACAGGTGGTTATATACGGTAAGAAGGGGCATGCCGAAGTAAACGGGCTTGTTGGGCAAACCCAGGGAGAGGCCCTTGTAATTGAAGATATTGCGCAGATAGATCAAATAGACATCACCCGTCCGGTTGAACTTTTCGCACAAACGACCAAAGACCTTGAAGGATTTCACAAGTTGGCGGATGAATTGAGAAGCAGGGCAGTTTATGCTCCGCTGAAAATCCATGATACGATTTGCCGGCAGGTATCGAACCGGATCCCAGGAATCCGCGATTTTGCTGGCCGCTATTCGCTGATTCTTTTTGTAACCGGGCAAAAAAGTTCAAATGGCAGGATGCTTTTTGAAATATGTCAAAGTGTAAATGCGAACAGTAAGTTAGTATCATCTCCGGATGATCTTGAAAAACAATGGTTTATCGGAATTAGCTCAGTGGGTATCTGTGGGGCTACTTCAACACCAAGAAACATGCTCGAAAAGGTTGCTGAAGCTATTAAGCAAGTGGTTCATCAAATTTGAAGTAAATTTAACGGTAAATATCGGGAGTGAACTTCATTCGAGATTAAATTTGCAGTGTTTAAAATATACTAAATATGGGTAAAGGAAACAGGATTGCAATGCCGGATGATTACACCGACAGTCCGATCAGAAAAATTGGTATTCTAACTTCAGGGGGAGATGCCCCTGGAATGAACGCTGCTATAAGGGCCGTAACCAGAACCGCTATTTTTTATGGCCGTGAGGTTGTAGGGGTATTGCATGGGTATAAAGGATTAATTGAAAATAATTTCAAACCCCTCAATTCAGGGGATGTCAGTAATATTATTCAGCTTGGAGGCACCATTCTTAAAACCGCCAGAAGTATGGAGTTCCGCACATTGGAAGGTCGGGAAAAGGCGTTCCAGAATGTAAAAAATGCGGGAATTGATGCTTTGATAGTCATTGGAGGTGATGGTACCTTTACTGGGGCAAGAATTTTTGCCCAAGAATTTGGAATTCCGATTGTGGGGATCCCGGGAACGATTGATAACGACCTTTTTGGAACCGATTTTACGGTGGGATATGATACGGCTTTGAATACAATTATTGAAGCAGTGGATAAGATCCGGGATACGGCAACTGCCCATGAACGTCTGTTCTTTATTGAAGTGATGGGTCGCGATGCCGGATTCCTTGCACTGAACGGAGGGATTGCATCAGGTGCGGAGGCTGTACTTATACCTGAAACCGATACAGACCTTACTACACTCGAAAAATTGATAAAATCGGGTTATCGCCAAAACAAGAACTCTTCGATTGTCCTTGTGGCAGAGGGGGAAAAGGCCGGCGGGGCCTTTAATATTGCCAAACAGGTTGAGAATGATTATCCCCAGTATGACGTAAGGGTTACTGTTCTTGGACATATCCAGCGCGGAGGATCACCAACGGCCTCAGACCGGATTCTTGCCAGCCGCCTTGGTGTTGCGGCAGTGGAGACTTTACTTGAGGATCAGCAGAGTGTGATGGTCGGTATCGAAAATGATCAGATCTCACTGGTTCCGTTCAATAAAGCGATTAAATATGACAAGGAGATGAACCATAAATTATTCGATTCAATAAGAATTCTCTCATCCTAAGCAACCAAAGAATAGCGTTGGAAGGTGAAAAAACTTTTCCTTCATGAACTTTTGATCCTTTAAATTTGTTTTGAAACTGGTTTCCGGAAACAAGGAATTTAGATTTCTCACCCTGTTTTTACAAAACGGAGGTGAGAAATTCTTTTGAATTTATTCAAATAAGATTAAGTTGGTGAATTTTGGTTTTTAAGTCGGTTAAATTGTCCAATTATCTAAAAGATGATCCCTTATTAGTTGGAAACTGAAAATATATTTGTAGTTTTATCCGCTTTATTTCCTAAAGTTGTCTGTCTTCTTTTTTGCGGTTAAATCTTTATTC
>Ga0118677_10005116_pt1 | contig 23249 bp, 10 predicted proteins | sample AliMusrvi5mmetaG_FD_86154 | JGI IMG/M metagenome (GOLD analysis project Ga0118677, IMG submission 86154)
TGCGCGGCGGCGGCCCCGGCCTCTCCTCCCGCGTATTGCCCGCCGCACGCTGGATGAGCGTCGATAGCATCGCCGGTCCAACCTATAAAGAAGACATCTTCCAATTCGACATTAACGCCAAATTCTAACCTATGTCCCGAAACCTTATCACTCTCATCGCCACCATCCTTTCCATGGCGTTCCTCACCGGAAAAGCGGGAGCCGTTGATCAACCCAATCCCGCCGAGGTCCGCATGCGCGAGGCACTGCGTAACACGATGCTCCAACTGCGCACCGCGCAGAATGACAACGCCACTCTCCAAACCGCCAAGAGCGAGCTGGATCGCAAAAACAAGGAGCTCGACGCGCAACTCAAACAGCTCACCAAAAACATCGCCGACGACAAGGACGCTTCGGATAAAAAGATCGAAGCCCTCAACACCAAACTCGCCGCGCAAGCCGACGAGATCGCCAGGCTCAAGGAAGCCCTCGCTCAATCCCAAAACAAACTCGCCGAGACCACCGCTCTCGCTCAATCCAAGGAGACCGAACGCGCCAAACTCGCCGCCGATGTCATCGTGCTCAATCGCACCACCGCCGATCAAAAAACCAAGAACGCCGAGATGTTCAAACTCGGTCGCGAAATCCTCCTGCGCTACGAAAAATTCGGCCTCGGCGATGTGATCGGCGCCAAAGAACCCTTCGTCGGCACCGCACGCGTCAAGCTGGAGACTTACGTGCAGGATTTCCAAGACAAGCTCACCGACCAAAAAATCAAACCCTGAATACGCTGATCGCGGTGAAGACGATTCATTAGCCATGCCTTGCCACGAACCAGCCCGTCCGCCTGGAACCAAAAGCCCCACCTCGCAAGCCGCCCTCGCGCTTGCCCTTGGCGCTATCGCCATGTGGGCGACGGCTTGGCCCGCCCATGCACGCGATATTTTGCGCGGTGGCTACACCCCTGCCGTAAGCAGCGGTGCAGTGAGCAACGCCACAAACGCAACAACAGCCCAGGCGGCAGCAATCGCTCAGCGCGCACAAGACACCCTCACCCGCACAACCCAGGCGCTACAACAAGTCCAACAAGCACAAAGCGATGCCCGCGCAGCAGCCCAAGCGGCGGTGAGCACCGTTCCCAACGGCTTGAAGGTGGGCGGTCTTCAGCCCTCCACTGGAACCAATTTGCAATGGGTGGGCGCAAACCAACCTGTGGAGAGCGATGCCAATGGGTTAAGCGACGTCACCATAAAGCAAACAGCGCAGAACGCATATTTGTATTGGTCATCCTTCAATATCGGTAAAAACACCACGCTCACCTTCGATCAAAGCGCTGGTGGGAGCGATATCGGCCAATGGATCGCCTTCAACAAAATCAGCGATCCATCTGGCTCCCCCTCGCAGATATTGGGTTCAATCAAAGCGGGTGGACAAGTCTATGTCATCAACCAGAACGGGATCATCTTTGGCGGCGCAAGCCAGGTCAACGCCCACGCTCTTGTTGCCTCCTCGTTGCCCATCAACCCCACTTTGGCTGGCGACCCGTCTACCGACACAGTCGGAAGCGGCCTGCTCAACAACACCAATGCGTTGTTTTTATTCACCGGAAACGTCATCACTGACCCGAAGGTAACGCTCAATAGTTCAACCTATACCTACAAAACCGTTCAGAATGTTGCTTCTGGTGCAACACCTACCGTTCGTTATGACGCACCGGGTTCTTCATCAACAATTCTCACTCCAGGAGTTGACTACACATGGAATGCAAATACCCGCATCCTGACGCTTACCTCAGTCGGCAAAGGTAAGATCGGATCCTCGGCGATCACCGTCTCTTATGCCGCAACGAATTATGGAGCGATCAAGGTGGAAAAGGGGGCGCAGTTAAGCAGTCAGCCAATTGACACCGAATCGCTAGTCGAAAGCAGTCAATCCTCAACCCTGAAATTATCCCAGATTGTTTCCGATAATACACTAAGCGTCAGTTATGCCACGCAGGGTTCCGCTTCAAAACAGCTTGTTGCAGGCACCGATTATTCCTTAAGTAAAGGCTCGGATGGCAAAACCACTGTCACGCTCACGCAGAATGGTATTTCCAAGGTTTCAGGCGCATCGGTTAGCGTGACCTATGTTCCCGTGACTGATGGCGGAAGAGTCGCTTTAATCGGACCTTCTGTTGAAAACAACGGGACGATTTTCACTCCAGATGGGCAGACGATTCTGGCTGCAGGACTGCAAGTTGGGATGCTTGCTCATTCCAGCAGCGACCCCAGCCTGCGGGGTTTGGATGTCTATGTGGGCTACGTGGACCCTGCAGATACAACCTGTGGCGTTGTCACCAACACGCAAACAGGCCTCATTGATGCACCACGGGCTGATGTGACAATGACAGGCCGGACGGTTCAGCAGCTCGGAATCATCAATTGCACCACCTCTGTTTCACTGAATGGGCGGATTGATCTCTTAGCTGATTATAACGCCCTAAGCAACACGACGAATGCGAATGCATCAGCATTTCTATTCAATCAAACCGGCGTGGTAATGTTGGGAGCGGAAAGCATAACAGAAATTTTGCCCGAGGTATCGAGCGCTGCAACAGATAATGGTACCCAATTGGCATTGCCCTCCATTGTCAATATCCGAGGGCTGGCAATTCATCTTGCTTCCAATGCCGAAATTCTGGCTCCAGGGGCGTTGTTGCCAACAGGCACCGACGTTGTTGTTCCCGTCAGTAACACCGGTAGTGGAGGTGGCGCGCCAAGCGCTGGAGTGACATTAAACGCTGGGGTTTGGAATTTGACGGTTGCAGGCAACGGACTCAAGGAGACTTTGCTCTATAATAGCGGTCAAATCTATCTGGATGCGGGCGCGGGCATTGATGTTTTTGGTTCGGAGAATGTCAGTGCGTCGGTGAATGACAACATCATCTCGGTGCAACTTCGCGGCACCGAACTTGCCAATTCACCCGTGCAGCGCTACGGGATTCTTCGAGGAAAAACGGTGCAGGTGGACATCAGAAAGATCGGCACTACCTCTGCTGGGCAAGGCTGGGTGGGTATGTCGCTTGCCGATGTCACCGGTTATATCAACATGATCCAGCATTCGGTGGGCGAACTGACAATATCCGGTGGCTCGGTTGCTCTGAACGCGGGAGACTCGGTAGTTATGCAGGCCGGTTCTCGAATTGATGTTTCAGGTGGCTGGATCAATTATACCGGTGGCACGGTTCAAACCACTCGGGTTATTTCCGGCGGAAATCTCTATGATATTTCCCAAGCCCCATCGGACTTCGCTTATACAGGAATTTACTCTGGATTCACGACCACTCACTCCCGATGGGGAATTTCAGAAACCTACACCAGCCAACTACTGAACGGATCTCATACCGAACCGGGTTATCTACAAGGGGGAAACGGCGGTTCCGTCAGTATCCAAGCGCCTTCAATGGCGCTTGATGGCAGTATGTTTGGCAACACCGTTGTGGGAGAGCGGCAGCGAACACTCGCTGGGCAGATCGCATCAACGTTCTCCACTTCCTCAGTTTTGGCGACAATCCAATCCATGCTGGCTGTGCCAAGTTCCAGCGAGTTGTCCTTGGCGTTCAAGGCGCAATATTCCAACGATGCAGCAGATTTGTTATACCCGTGGTATTCTCCAACGCCACCCGCCGTTGTCTTTCAAGATGTGAGCGGCCTGAAGCCTGCGGATTCCTTTGCACTGAATAGCTCTGGGGTTCCAGTGAGTCTACGCGCTGATCGCCAGAGCGAAGTTATTCTCTCACCAGAGCTCATGAATACATATGGGTTTGGCCAACTGAGCATCGACAATAGCGATGTCAATTTAGGCACCATCACCTATGCCAATGGAAGCCATACTACGCTTGATGCGGGCAGTTCTGTCATTCTATCCAATGCGCAGGCTGGAACCATTACGGCTACTTGCGACGGAGTTATTACTTCCATTGGTGGTGTCACAACTCCATTAAAGGCTAATGTTGCTACTTTTGTTGCAGCAGGCAGTGCCGTCAGCCTGTCACCTGGGGGTGGCGTGGGAAGCATTACGATTCCTTCCGGTGTTTCTTTAACAGCGGAGTCGGGTGGATCTATCGCGATGAAGGCGTCAAATATAGACATCGAAGGCGAGGTGACGGCTTCTGGCGGAAGCATTAGCTTGAGCGCCTATGAGTATGCGTCAGATACGACAACGGTGTTGAAGTTTGCCCGAAACATGAATGATGTGCTCACAGTGATGCCTAGTTCCACGCGGGGCAACTTTACATTGGGCACAACGGCATCTCTGAGCACCGCCGGTCTTGTTGTGGATGACCGTCTTGGCGGAAATTTGACGTTGGCAACCAATGGCTACCTTCTTGATCCGACAACGGGCAGTAAAGTCAATTCGATTTCCATAGCCGGCTACTATACCGATCTCGTGGAGGGAAGCGTTATCGATGTTTCCGGTGGGGTCGCAATCAGCGCGGCAGGCAAGGTGAGCTATGGCAGTGGCGGCAGCATCGTGATCAATGCGGGGCAAGACCCGAATATCCCGGCCTTGGGTCAAATTCCCGGCACCTCATTTTCTCTGGGGAGCTTGATAATGGGAGCTACCCTCAGCGGTTATGCAGGGGCTGGGAAAACCGGAGGATCTCTGACTATCCTTGCTCCATTGATCCAGATTGGCGGCAGTGAGCTTTTAGTGGATACATCCTCAAGCTCGGCAGTTAAACAAGGAGATGGAGTTTGGGGCAATGGCACTACCTTGTGGCTTAATAAGCTGGGCGAGCCTGATTTCTTCAGCCTGGGTGGGTTTAGCAGCTTCACAATCCAAGGGCTCGGAAAAGCGATTTCGGCGCAATCAGACAATTATATTCCGGCGGTTGTCATCGCACCCGGCGCCTCCATCGGTTCATCACAAGGCTTGGGATCAAAAAATTGGCTGCTGACATACAAGGAGGGCCGCACTTCGCTCGTTGCGGATTTGCTACCTCAGGGGGTGCGCACCCCCGTCAGCCTAACGCTCAAGGCGGTTGGTGTAACGGATCTTTTCTTTAATACAAATACCACGCTTGAGGTTCGTGGGGAGCTTGTAATGGGGGTGGGAGCTACCATTCAAACCGACCCTCAAACCGACTCAACGCGCGGTGTGATACTTGGCGGAGACACTGTAGCAGTGTTGGGATCAATCACTGCCCCAGGCGGCACGATTACCATCACCGGTGGAAACAGCTATGTCTCTCTCAATTCACAATCTCTGACACAAGCCTTAACGACGGTTGATCTCGGCCCTCAAAGCGTTCTTTCTACTGCTGGCGCGACGGTGCTGACACCCGATTTAACGGGTCGCGGTTATCGTATCGGAAGCGTGCTTAACGGAGGCAGCATCAGCGTCAGTGGCAATATTATTGCGGAGTCCGGGGCCATTCTTGATGTATCTGGAGCCAGTAATTATCTTGACCTTCCGGCTTCGTATAGCGGGGGATTATCGTTCAATGGCTCCCTCAAGGGGATGCCCTATTTGCTGACTCGCGTGGAAAGCAACGGCGGATCAATTACTCTCAGCGGAAAACAGGAGCTCTTTACCGATGCAACGTTGATTGGCGCGGCGGGGGGGGCAAGCGCCCAGGGAGGCAGCCTGACGGTTTCGTCCGGTCGGTATGTGGATTCAAACGGCGTATTGACGCCGGATACAACGACGCCGCTCGACCCCACAATAGTGGTAACGCAAAACGGAACAACTCTTCCCTCGTCATTCTACCCTGCGGGCGAGACGGCTATCGGCTACACGGTAATACCCGCTCTGGATGCCAATGGAAATCCGAACAAGATAATGGATGAAGAGGGTAACCCACTTTACGTGCTTGATGCCAATGGGAACCCCTTCTACATGCTTGGTCATTTCGCAGCGGATAGCTTCAACACGGGAGGTTTTGATGCACTTACTCTCAAGGGGACTATTCAGTTTTATGGAGCAGTTACTATTACGGCGCATCGCAGTATCACCCTCGGCGATGGCGGAGTCTTGTATGCCAATACCTCCGTCAACCTGAATGCGCCATACGTTGCGCTGGGAAGCACTTTTAAAACAGCCGCTGCGCAGTTGAATGCTACGAGTGCATTTGTTAATTCGAAAAATCAGCCAGCTTATTGCCCACCTACATACGGCGCTGGAATTCTCACAGTCAATGCCAGCCTTATCGACATCGGTAATCTCTCGCTTCAGAATATCGGTAAGGCAAATTTTATCGCAAATAACGGCGACATTCGTGGCGATGGCACACTGGATGTCGCTGGAAGCATTACCTTATGTGCAGGCCAGATTTATCCACCAACAGGGGTCAGTTTTACCATTGCGGCTTACGACAAGAATGTGATGGTCGCGTCTAGTTCTGTTTCGAGCGCCACAGTCAAACTGGCATCAAGTATCCTTCCGCTAGGGTTTGGCGTTGGATCGACATTCTTAGGATCTACAGTGCGAAGCATTAACGGGAACACGATTACGCTGGCATCAAATGCCAACACAACCATTTCGGCGGCGACACCCGCTGTTTTCGAGCAAGGTTCTGGCTCGGTAACGGTGCTCTCATCAGGCGACCGAGAGATTCCCCTCTCGGCGTGTGGAACGTTAAATATTTATGGCTCGATTATTCGACAAGACGGCGTGTTGCGCGCACCGCTTGGTACGATAAATCTTGGCGTCGGAGTATCCAATTCTGGCGCGTTGGACTTGATTTCAAATCAAGCCTTTACCGCAACCCAGCAATTGACACTCGAGCAGGGTAGCGTGACCTCGGTTTCGGCGGTCGATTCAAAAACCGGGCAAGCACTGACCATTCCCTATGGCAGCAACGCTGATGGCACGGCGTGGTTAAATCCGGTGGGCACGAATCTTGAAATCAATGGCTTGCCGGGAAAATCGATTCAGATTTCGGCGGCCAATATTCAGGATAATGCAGGATCGGTGATCGACATTAGCGGCGGCGGTGATCTGGCCACATTCCAGTGGGTTTCAGGTCAGGGAGGGAGCACAAATATTCTAGCCAACTCAACCACAACCTTTGCGGTCATTCCTGGGTATCAAGCCAATTTCGCGCCGATTGATTCGATCTTTGGCAACAGTCTTGGCAATAATTCCAGTGGCCTCAAGGTAGGCGATAGGGTCTATCTTATGGCGAGCAGCGGACTTCCTGCGGGTTATTACACGCTGCTCCCTGCAGAATATGCGCTCCTTCCGGGCGCATTCCTCGTCACGCCGCGCAGCGGAGTTCCCACCGGAACGATCGTGAAGTCTGACGGATCGAGTTTGGTGAACGGGTATCGCTACAATGCATTCGATACCGCGCAAACCGCGTCGCCGCTGCTTGCTTCCTTTGAAGTCGCTCCTCAATCCGTGGTTCTGGCGCGTGCGCAATATGATGGGTATTATGCCAACACCTCCCTGGCGGGCAACGCTGCTTCGTCGCGGTTGCCGATCGATGCGGGACAGTTAGTGTTTGTTGCAACAAACACCATGGCCATTGAAGGCGCGCTTTCCGCGCATGCGCCACAGGGAGGGTTGGGTGGATTGGTTGATATATCCAGCCCGAGCGATATCTATATTGAAAGTTCCGGAAAAATTGGACCGACCGGCAGCCTGAGCCTTGATTCTGCCACCTTGACGAATTTCAATGCGGACAGCTTATTAATCGGCGGCTACCGTAATATCGGCGCCAATGGAACAACCATCACCGTCACCACAAGTCAGCTAACCGTTGACAATGCAGGTTCAGTGTTAGCTGGCCCCGATATTATTCTGGTTTCAAAAAACAGTCTGACGCTTGCCGATGGATCTGTGATCAGACAAACGGGTAACGCAAGCGGCATCGACGACACGTTACTGCTGGGGAATGCCACTGCGGGCAGTGGCAATGGTGCTTTACTCCGAGTGAGCAGCGATACTTCGACACAATTGGTTCGCACTGGCATGAATTCACTTACCGTGCAAGCAGCGTCTCTCGCTCCGGCTTCCTTGCTTGTGGGAGTTGGAGTCACCCTACAAGGGACGAGTTTGACACTCGATTCCACCTGCAATATGTTGTTGGATTCCAGTGTCGTTCTGAATGGCAACTCGGTTGCCTTGGACAACGGTCAAATCAGCCTTCAATTGGGTAGTCTGGGTAATCCACAAGGCCTGGTTCTTTCCTCAGGGGTTCTGGAACGCTTGCAGGCGTCCTCGAAAGCGCTCTCGTTATTGAGTTATTCCTCCATCGATATTTACGGGGTGGGGCAGATTGGCGGTGGCCCTGATGCTTCTGGAAATTATCCAGTGGCAAGCCTGGCATTGCACGCGGCTGAAATTCGCGGCTTTAACAATTCAAATGGCACGGTGATATTTAACGCGCAAAACATTACCATTGATAACAGCCCTGTGGGCAGCGCGCCGCAGCGAACGCTTCCCTCCACATTGCAAGCAGGGACAAAAATCGAATTTAACGCCGTAACAATTGATCTGGGTGTTAGCGCACTGAATGTAGATCGATACGCCAGCTTACTGGCTGCCCAACAAGGCAGTAATTCGACAGACAAGACATTCAACCTCAATCAATCGATTAATCAGTATGCGGAGGTGGTGTTCTACGGTTCCGGTGGCATCCTTGCGCAAGGCACTATTGTAGCACCTACGAGCAACAATCTCCAGGGGGCCACGGTTGCCAATGTCCTTAATACGCAGGGAGCTTTGACGCTGAATACCCCTTTACTAACTGGCGTGACGGGCGCCAATCAAGTGATGAACGCAGGCGGCATGCTCACAATCAAAACCCCTGCGGTTGCTTCTGCTACCAAGGTTTCCAGTGGGCTCGGTGCCAACCTAATTTTGACAGGCGCAAGCGTTACAGCCAATGGGAATATCCTGCTATCGAGTGGGAAACTGACGCTGCACGCAACCAGCGGAGACGTGCTGATTGGAAACCTTGCTGGCGCCCGACTCGACGTCAGCGGTAAAGTATTGGATTTCTATGATCTGCCCCAATACACCAACGGCGGGCAGATCAACCTGATCGCCGACGCCGGAAATGTAAAGGTGGTGGCTGGCAGCATTCTCACGGTCGAAGCCCCAAGCGCAGGCGGCGATGCGGGGAGCGTGTCAGTCAGCGCCCCTTCCGGTAATTTTGCGTTGGCGGGCTCGCTCCTCGGAAGTGGTGGTGCACAAGGCAGCAACGGCACGTTCTCGTTGGATATCTCGACCTTTGCGGGTGGCTATGATTTCAATGCGCTTGAACAATCACTCAGCCACGGTGCGTTCACCCAGTCTCAGTCGGTCCGGTTGCGTAGCGGTGATGTCACCCTCAACACTGCGACCACCGTCAAGGCGCACAGCTTCACCCTTTCGACGGATACCGGCTCGATTACCATTGCCGGAACGATTGACGCATCTTGGGGAATTGACTCATGGGGATTGCAGGATGGCACAGGCGGGACGATTAACCTCTATGCACAAAACAACGTGCTCTTCGGTTCGGGAGCATTGCTAACCGTTGCCGCACTGAATTTCAACAGCGCCAGCCAAGGTGGTTCTGTATCGATCGAAACAACTGAAGGTAAAATCACCCTCGTCCTGAATTCGACGATTGATCTCTCAGTTGCCAACGGTGTTGGCGGCACGCTCCACTTGCGCGCGCCACAAGTGGATAACCATGGCCAATGGCTCGGCGTTAACAGCGGCGCGGCTCCAGTGGATGTGGCTGTTGATCCCATCGCTGGAACCATTCGCAATGCAAGCAGCATCGTGGTTGAGGGCTTCTATGCACAAGACGCCCTGTCATCCGCCCCGGTTTCGATTGACGACTACGAGCAAAGCGCCCAGAACAATGCATCCGCTTTCATGAGCTACTGGGCAGCCATCCAAGGGCGATTGCTTGCCAGTAATTCCAGCCTTGCAAGCATATTCCATATCCGGCCTGGTGAGGAAATTGACAACTCCCTCGGAGACTTGGTGCTCAATAATGACTGGGATCTTTCAGCATCGAGTTGGCGGTTTGGCGCGCAAAAAACAACCTTTGATTCCTATGGCAACGCGCTTTCAGTTGGCATCGAGTCAGGCATCCTTACCCTTCGTTCAAAAGGCTCGATCACCTTCCTTGGCAGCTTGTCTGACGGATTTGGCGATGGCAACGGATCGATGAGCCTTCCCTATGACTATAACGGAATTCAAGCCCTTTGGCTGGCCACCCTTCTGCCTACTTTTGATGATGGCACTCCCCAGCAGTCCTGGTCCTATCGGCTGACTTCCGGTGCGGATTTCACAGCCGCCGATTTCCACCGTGTCTTGCCCCTGGCAACCCTTGGAAACGGGAATGCCGCTGGTTCGCTTCTGCTTGGCATCAACGGCGTCGGCTATAATCCGTCCACCCCGACCTCCGGGCCGGACGCCATCACCGACTCGGCTGTCGAGGGCCATTATCAAGTGATCCGCACCGGCGCGGGCAGCATCGATATTTCCGCCCAAGGCGACGTGCAATTGCTAAACCAGTTTGCAACCATCTATACAGCAGGTGCGCGAGTCTCGGATGCAACCTTGGGCGGCCAGTTCGATTTACCTCAAACCGACACTGGCGCGGGGCTTTATGCGCCGCAATATTCGCAAGGCGGCGGTAACGTGAGCATTGTAGCGCAGGGCAATATCGAGCACCTCACCAATAATGGAACCACTCCCGATTCGGAGCAACAGATGCCCATGAATTGGCTTTATCGGCGCGGGTATGTGGACTCCAGTGGCCAATTTACCACGTCACTCTTTGGGGAAATAGCCTCCACCACTTGGTGGATTGACTTCAGCAACTTCTTCGAGGGCGTGGGTGCGTTGGGTGGCGGTAACGTTACCTTGATCGCCGGGAAAAACATCAGCAACGTCGATGCCGTCGTGCCGACCAATGCGCGCATGACCAAGGGAACTTCCAGTAATCCGCTTGCGGTCAACCAGACTCTTGTCGAGCTTGGCGGCGGCAATCTATGGGTTCAAGCGGGCAACAACATTGACGGTGGCGTCTATTATATTGAGCGCGGCCAGGGAACCCTGATCGCAGGCAATGACATTACCACCAACAGCACACGCTCCGTTTTGCTTCCCGTTTATGAAAACGTTGACGCCTCCGCTTGGTTGCCGACGACGCTCTTTTTGGGCAACGGCAACTTTGATGTTTCGGCTCGGGGCGACCTGCTGCTCGGGCCGGTGGCAAATCCGTTCCTCCTTCCCCAAGGCATCAACAACTTCTATTATTATAAAACTTACTTCTCCACTTATGCGACCACTGACACCATCGAAGTCACATCGCTTGCCGGTTCCGTAACAGTCAAGGAGTCCGTTACTCTACCGAATGCCAGTGCAAGCACCTCCATATTGGAGGATTGGCTGCAAAATGTTCTGCTTTATCCGCCCGATAGAACCAATACGGATGCAAATACCAAACCGTGGCTGAGATTGGCCGAAACCAGTGTGGATCAATTTTCCATCGTCACGACGCTCATGCCCTCAACCTTGTTGGCAACTGCATTTTCGAGTGACATCAACCTACTTGGCGGCCTGCAACTTTCTCCTTCTCCCACGGGAACGGTTGATCTTCTCGCCTCGGGAGCGATCAATGGCCTGCAATCCAATGGGTTGGTTGGAACCACCGACGCTTGGGACTATGCGCAGATCAACCTCTCCGATGCGGACCCGAACTCCTCATTCCTACCTGGCATCTTCTCGCCTTATGCCTATCAGTCCATCGTGGCAACGATAGCCGGGGTTGATCCAAGCAATGCATCAGCGGTGAGCAAGTATCTGGATTTATCCAACCTCGACAGCCTTTTCGGAGAGACCGGTTCGACTCAGGGAGCGAATGGCGTGTTGCAAAAAAAACAGGCATTGCATGATGCAAACATCCTGCACGCCAACGATACAAGCCCTCTGCGTCTCTATGCCATGAACGGAGACATTTCCGGGCTGACTTTGTTCTCGGCAAAAGCCTCACGGATTATCGCTGGCAACGACATCACCGACATCGCCTTTTACATCCAAAACACGAGTGCGAGCGACATCTCTGTAGTTTCTTCCGGTCGTGATATTATCGCCTACGACGCCACATCCGCCTTGCGAAGTGCAGCGAGCGCATGGCTGCAAATCAGGAATAACATGAAAAGTCCGTTGAATCCGCTGGTGGGCGATATTCAGATCAGCGGACCCGGCGCACTCGAAGTCTTGGCGAGGCGCGATCTCACCCTGGGGACATCACAAGACAACGATAACGGCAAGGCCGGGGTTGCCACCGCAGTGGGCATTAACAGCATCGGCAACGAGCGCAACCCCTTCCTCCCTTCCAATGGCGCCGATATCATCGCCGGAGCGGGCATTTCTCTCGCCGCAGGGCTTGATAACAGCCAGATTGATTTTAAGAGCTTCATCAGCCAATTCCTAAGCCCGACAACCGGTGGTTCCCTGGCCACGCGTTATCTGCTGGAATTGGGTGCCATGCAGGGATTGATTGATCTCACCGATCCAACAACCGATACCACGACTACGGACGTTGGATTGGCCGCTGTGGATTTGAGCAAATATCCAGCCAAGACTGTCGCCAAGACTACGGCATTGGGCAGGAGCCGGGGGCTCACAGATGCCGATGTTGTGGATCTGGTGAATAGTTTAAAGCAGACGGGCGATGCCGCAACGCAGATCAAAGAGCGCACAGCGGTTTGGAATGCGCTTACCGGGCCATCGGTGGAAGTGAATGCCCTTGCCGCTTTTTATATTGTGCTGCGGGATGCAGGCCGGGATCATAACAACACCTCAAGCACGGGCTATAAAAACTACACTACCGGATTTAATGCCATCGCCGCCCTGTTCCCCGCCAGCCAACAGTGGCAGGGCAACATCAATCTCACCTCGCGTGAAATCAAGACATCCGACGGCGGCAACATCAGCTTGCTGGCTCCCGGAGGAGAGTTACTTCTCGGCTCCTACCCGATCAAGTCAACCACTGCGCCCACAGGCAACTCGGCGGCGGACATGGGCATCCTCACACAGCAAGGCGGCAACATTTCGATTTTCACCCATGGCAATGTGGACATCGGCCTCCAGCGCATCTTCACCTTGCGCGGTGGCGATGAAATCATCTGGTCCTCCGCAGGCAACATCGCGGCTGGCGCCTCTCCCAAGACCGTGCAATCCGCGCCTCCCACCCGGGTGCTCATTGATCCTCAAAGCGGCGATGTCAAAACCGACCTTGCAGGGTTGTCCACCGGCGGTGGCATCGGGGTTCTGGAAACCGTGGCAGGCGTCCCTCCCGGCAATGCGGATTTGATCGCCCCGACTGGCACCATTGACGCTGGCGACGCGGGTATCCGAGTATCGGGCAACCTCAACATTTCTGCATCCGTCGTCTTGAACGCTGGTAATATTCAAACCAGTGGCGCTTCCAGCGGAGTACCCACAACGACCGTGGCAGCACCCAATATCAGCGGTCTGACGTCAGCAGCGAACACAACCGGGGCAGTCTCAAGCACCGTGCAGGATGCCGCCAGGCAGGCGCAAAACCAGCAGGCCCAAGAGCAGGATATGCCCTCCCTCATCACCGTCGAAGTCATCGGTTACGGCGGCGGCGAAGATTAGGTGCAACGGACTGGGTAGGAACCCACGCTGTTTCCTCTGCAAAACAGCGGTGGAACCGCCAAAATCGGGAAAATACGGCCCTTTTTCGGCCATTTCACAGGAATGTAACTTTGCCGTCTCCGGATTGCAATGCGCCTGCCTTTGAATCCACGCATCACGCAGGGGAAAACAAGCGCCTGTGTGTGCTTTAACGTTAAACAAAAAACAAAAAATCATTCCAAATGAACCTCAAAAAAGCATCTTTGCTGGCATTGGCCGGTATCGCAATCGCAGGACAGTCTGCGAAAGCGGACACGACCAACTACACCGACGGAGACCTGCTGCTGACCTTCCGTCAGGCGGGTAACTCCTATGACTATCTGGTCGATCTCGGCCAGGCATCGGCTCTGCCCTCAAGCGGGTCTACTACCTTCAGCATTGGCAGCATCGCGACTGACCTCTCCTCGATCTTCGGAAGCAACTGGCGCACCGCGACCGGTTCTTCGACGGTTTACATCGGGATCATCGGCAGCGACGCCACCAATGGCAACGGCTACCTCTACGTGGGAAGTCCCACCTCTACCGCTTGGAATACCCTCAACGGGGGATTGACGAACACAGCGTTCTCCAACGTCTCGCAGGTTACCGGCGACTATAGCAACGGCTCCTCCACTGCCAACAGCTCGGTGGCTTTGAAGGAAGCGACCTCGAATCCGTTTAGCTACGCCAGCTATCAAGGACCCAGCGGCACCAACTCCGGTGGCATCAGCTTTGCCGTTTGGAGCCCCAGCACGGAATCCGCTGCCAACTCAAGCGTCTATCTCAACACCTATGCTTTGGATTCGAACGGCGCTGGCAGCAGCGTGACGATTCCCGGATCATTCAGCGTTGATAACTCGGGCGTCGTAACCTACCAGGCTCTGGCTGTGCCGGAACCCTCGACCTTCGCTTTGGCGTTCATCGGCATGGGCCTCGCTGGCTACGTGGGGATGAAGCGTCGCAATATGGCCAATGCTTAATTGGCTAATAGCAAAATCAGTTCAGTAAAAATCAAAAATAAAAATCAAAAAATGAAAATATCCAAATTCATCATGCTGGGTATGCTCGCTCTGGGCATGACCACCATGGCTCAAGCCCAAACCGTTATTCACTACACCGGTTCCACCGCCTATCGTGGTGCAGTCCACAACGCCATTTTGCACGCCTTGACCTCGGGCAGCTATGGCTACGTAGGCACCTCCTTCAGCGGCGCCAGCCAGGCCATCTTCGTCGGCACCATCAATGGAACATCCGTAATCATCAAAACCTCCTGGTCTGGATCTGAAGCGGGCATCCAGGCGGTGTCTCAACAAACCGGCGGCTCCATCACTGGTGTGACGGTTAGCTTTTTGCCCAACACTATCACATCGGCAACCCTTCTTGATAAAAGCACAGGGGGAGCTCAAAATTTGACTGACACATTGGTCAGCGAACTGCCCGATGTGGCCATGTCGGACACAGCGCAAACAACTTCGCAGTTCAACCCTTCCGCTTCCATCGTGATCAGCGGTACGGCACGCACCTATGCGACATTGGTGGATGCCATCTCGCATGGCAGCACGCGTGACATTGTGGGTATTGTGCCCTTCAAGTGGGTTGCCAGCAATAACGGCGCCTACAGCACCAGCGGCACTATCACCAACATCACGCCTCAGCAGGCGAAGGCGTTGTATTCGGTGAGCAAAGTAGGCTCAGGCGGTGGCTTGCCGCTTTCCGTGCTCACGGGAAATAATGCGGACAGCAGCTTCTGGGTGTTCCCCACGGGCCGCAATCCTGACTCCGGCACCCGCCTCACAGCGTTTGCAGAAACGGGCATTGGCGCTACAAAAGCGGTCACCCAGTATCAGCCCACAGGTGGCGCTTCTGCCGGTTCTACGGTAACCGCTATCGCGCTCTGGCCTGTGGATTCGGTCAACGGTATCTCGGTTGTGAAAGCCAACAGCGGTTTCTCCAGCGGGGGTTCGTTGGCTAAAGTGCTCGGTTCCTACACGAACACCATGACGGCGCCCAAAGGCACAGGCGGCATTCTGATCGCCTCCCTGAGTACCGGTGACGCCGCTACGGCGCTCACGAGCCCCGGCGTTGGCAAAGAACTCACCTACAACGGCGTTGCTTACAGCCTCGGCGCTGTCCAGGAAGGCTCCTATACCTTCTGGGGATATGAGCACATGTATTATCCGACTGGCTACACGAACAGCACGATCGTGGACACCATTGCCGCTCAGCTCTATAGCACCGATGCGGCGGTTCTCCCGGCCAGCATGAATGTCTCCCGGAGCAGCGACGGTGGTAATGTCACCCACAACTAATTGGAGCCAGGGTCTATGCTCTGGAAAGCAATTTTCTGAGCCATCGGCCTGAACCCATTAAAGTCTCGAGCCAGTGCGGGTGGAATACACCCGCACTGGTTTTTGTTTGAACAAGCCCATGCGATTTAAGCAGAAAAAATCAAAACAACACCGCCATCTCCTTGGGATTTCGATGGCTCTGAACCTATTTTTTCTCGGAGTCACAGGTTATTTGCTAACGGGCAAAACTGGACTGCATCAACCGCAAGTGGACGCGCAAAATTCCACTCCGCTAGTCGAATTGGTCCAGGCGAAGCCATCTCCCCCCCCCTTCTCACCGCCACCTTTTGCCTGGAGCCAGGTGGAGGCTGCGGATTACCCCACCTACATTTCCAACCTGCGCGCCATTCACTGCCCGGAACAGACCATCCGCGACATCATCGTCGCCGACGTGGAAAGTCTTTTTCTTCGTAAACGCCAGGAACTCCAAACCCAAGCCGCTCAATCCGGCGCTGACGCCGGTTTCCTGCGTGAAGCCTTGGATAAGTTACGTCAGGAACAATCCGGCCTCATCGTTACTCTCTTTGGATTGAAGCCCGAGTCTGCGTCGTCCATCGCGCAGGACAATGCGCCGCCGACCGCAGATCCAAATAGCTCCGATGCGAGCGCCTTCGCCGCAGAGGAACCGCTGGAGATCCCCGCAGTGCTGGCAGACCCCGCGCCTCTCAATTTGGACGAACAGCAGCAAGCACAGATGGCAGCCCTTCGTCGCAGTTTTATAGACGCCATCGGAGGAACCAATCAGAACCCGGATGACCCTGGATACCTTCAACGCTGGCAAAAAGCGCAAGCGGTATTTGACGAGCGCTTTAGAGCGATATTTGGACAGGATGCCTATTATCAGCAGCAGAAGCAGTCCGAACACCTCGCCCAGTCCATCGCCGCGCGGAAACCCTAGCGCTTATTGGCTGCGCCCGCATTCGCTTTGGCTGCCCGGTAATCCTCAATGAACTTTGTCCCCTGAGCGATCTGCTCGGGGGGTATCTCCGCTTGGTATTCGGTCAGATAATGGTCAGCAGTAACTTCTCCTTGCTCTGCCGAAAGCGTCAACCATTGGTAAGCTCTCGCTTTGTCTTGTTTGACACCGGAACCCGCGAAATACATCCGCCCGAGATTGCTTTGGGCTTTCCGATCCCCTTGTTCCGCCGCTTTGCGATACCAGTTGCACGCCTCCGTCGAATTAACCGGGACGCCATAGCCGTTTTCATACATCACCCCCAGAATGTTTTGGGACCAGGCATCGCCTGCTCCGGCTGCCTTTGTGAGCCACTTGGTCGCTTCCGGGTAGTTTTTTTCACCGGTATCCCCAAAATAGTAAATTTCGCCCAAGTGAGCTTGGGCAGAGGGAAGCCCCTTCTCTGCCGCCTTCTCATACCATTTTGCGGCTTCCTTGATGTCCTTCGGTGCACCCTGTCCACGAGCCAGCATCCATCCCAGTTTATCTTGAGCCAAGGCGTTTCCCTGCTCGGCAGACTTGCGGTAGTATTCCACTGCTTTAAAATCGTCCTTCAGCACACCTTCTCCTCTTCCATAAGCTTTGCCCACCAGGAACTGCGCTTCGGCATCGCCTTTGTCGGCTGCAGCTTTGGCTTTTTCCAAGTTGAACTCATCGGCTTGTAGAGTGGACCAACCGAAAAAAATGGAGAGAAGGGAAAGACAGAATGAGGAAGAGAATCTCTGTATAACTCTTGATTGCATGCGATAAATTTTACAGGAGAGGCACATCTGGAAATGTTACAATTATGAAAAATCTGGTAATGGTCACCCATTCCAACTGTGTCTTCCTGCGCATCGCGGGTCGTTCTCTCACGGCTTACCGGGATTCGCTGCCATAATAGGGATATCTTCAGGAAGATCGATTTGGCTTGCTGCGGATTGAGCGTCCAAGCAAGCATGCCGCATGATGAGTCATCCCACGAAACTCTGTTGGCGCATCGCGAGCCTGCTTTGTGCCGCTATTTTGGTTGCGCATGGAGCCACAGCGATAGATGACTCCGCCTTCACTGCGGAGCGATTGGGGGAAGTAACGAAAAAAAACTACTGGTCAGCGCGAGTTTCTGCGCCTGAGGGATGTATGCTGGCCTATGTGTGCGCAGGCAAAACGCTCGGTTCCCAGATGGTTGTGTGCAATGCGCAGCCAGAGCCGGAATACGACTCGATCCTCGAAAGGATGCCAGTTTTCAGCGGCGATCTCAAAAAGATGGCGTATGCAGCGCGTAAAGAGGATCAGTGGTTTGTGGTAACCGCAGGGGTGAGCGGTCCCCAATGGGATGGGATTCTTGAAGACAGCCTCGCTTTAAGCGAGGACGCCTCTCACATGTTTTACGCGGCGAGAAAGGGCAGAGACTGGTTTGTGATAGTGGACGGGAAAAGCAGTCCTGCCTACGATCAAGTGATCAGCCTGCCGGTTTTCGGTGCGCACGGACAACGTGTGGCATATGCCGCGGAAAAGGATAACAAACAGTTCGTGGTGGTGGATGGGACGGCCGGTCCGGCCTACGACCAAATACTGAAGCAATCCTTGGTTTTCAGCGCGGACGGCAAACGCCTGGCGTATGCGATGCAGAGCGATGGCCAGCAATTTGTGGTGGTGGATGGGCAACCCGGCGAGGGTTACGGAGGAATCATCAAAGACACGATCCAGTTCAGCGCCGATGGCAATCATGTAGCCTACGCTGTGGAAAAGAGGTCAAAGCGTTTTGTTGTAGTGGATGCGCGGAGCGGGCCGGAGCAAGAGGGAATCCTACCGGGTTCTTTAAAATTAAGCGCTGACGGCAAGCGTGTCGCCTATGTGGTGAGAAAGGGCAGCAAGTGTCTGCTTATGGATGGCGACAAACTCGGCCCTGCCTACGACAAGGTGCAGCCCCCCGTATTGAGTGCCGATGGCAAGCGCCTGGCTTATGTAGCGGAGGAAAACGACCAGCAATTTGTGGTGGTGGATGCTAAACCAGATCCCGTATTTCAAAAGGTGATCTCCAGTTCCCTGGTATTCAGTGCAGATGGCAGCCGCTTGGCCTATGGGGCGTACAAAAACAACAAATGGGTCGTGATGGTGGATGGCAAGGCGAGTGAAGAATATGACGGCGTGGGCAATCCGGTTTTCAGCCCGGATGGCAAGCATGTAACCTACCGAGCGGGAGTGCACGGGCAACCGTTTGTGATGATGGACGGCAAGTCGGTGCCTAAATACACGGGCCTTGTGTGCGAACCGGTTTTTCGCAAAGACGGCGTGCTGGAGTTTATGACCTTGGAAAAAGGGGTGCTTTATCGGGTCATTAGCAACAGGAATCTTTTTTCGGGTATCAATCGCTAGGAAATTGGGTTTGGCGCACCGTCCAACAGTTTGATGATGTCGGAAAAAAACCTCTACCAAGAGAAGAGTGTCGATCCTTGCTCATCCTGACGAGAATTTACCACTCCCAAGCTTCAACAGATGGATGGGAAATCCATTTCCGCCTTGGAAACAGGAGGTTATGCAGTGTGGCACTGAAACTGCTAATGGTGCAGTAGTCAACCAAACCACACCATGAATCTTTCCGAATATGAAGTAGGCGATTTTTATGACGAGATGCTTGAGAGCAACGGTATGCCGCGACGGGCGACAAGCCATCTCGCCCTTAACCTCCAGTCCCTCTCTCATGCAGAATTGGCGACCCGCCAGACCGCGGCGGACCTGGCGCTTGTTCGCTCTGGTATTACCTTCAACGTTTATTCCGACAACCGGGGTGTGGAGAAAACGCTTCCCTTTGATCTCATCCCGCGCATCGTCCCGGCGGAAGAATGGCAACATCTCGAAGCGGGCCTCAAACAGCGCATCACGGCGCTGAACCTCTTTATTGACGACCTCTACCACGAGCAACACATCCTCAAGGATGGAGTGGTACCCAGCGAGGTGATCCTTTCTTCCAAAGGCTTCCACCGGCAATGCATCGGGCTCAACCCGCCCCGGGGGATTTGGTGCCATATCACCGGGACCGATCTCGTTCGCAACCGGGATGGAAAATTCTATGTGCTGGAGGATAACATGCGCTGCCCTTCCGGCGTCTCCTACGTGCTGGAAAACCGGCGGCTCATGATGAGCCTGTTCCCTGAAGTCTTCAACGCCTCGCGCATTCGCCCTGTGGCCAACTATCCCCACCGGTTGCGGGATATGCTGGAATACCTCGCTCCGGAGGGGATATCAAACCCGCGCGTGGTGGTGCTGACGCCGGGGATGTATAACTCCGCTTACTTTGAGCACTCCTTCCTGGCCCGGCAGATGGGAGTGGAGCTCGTGGAGGGGAGCGACCTCGTGGTGGCGGACGACTACGTATGGATGCGCACCACGGGCGGCTTCGAGCGCGTGGATGTCATCTACCGGCGCATCGACGACGATTTTCTCGATCCCGAGGCGTTTCGCAAGGATTCGATGCTCGGCGTGCCGGGCTTGATGCGTGCCTACAGGGCGGGAAACGTGGCGCTTGCAAACGCTCCCGGCACTGGCGTTGCGGATGACAAGGCGGTTTACGCGTACGTTCCTGATGCGATCAAATACTACCTTAAACAGGATCCTATCATCCCCAACGTCCCTACCTACCTCTGCTCGCGCCAGAGCGACTTGCAATACGTGCTGGAAAACATCGCCCAACTCGTTGTCAAAGCCGCCAACGAATCCGGTGGCTACGGAATGCTGATCGGGCCGAAGGCAACGAAGAAGGAGCATGCGGAGTTTGCCGAGCGCATCAAGGCCAACCCGCGCAACTACATCGCCCAGCCCACCCTCTCCCTTTCCCGCGTGCCCACGGTTTGCGGAGAAAACATTGAGGGGCGGCATGTCGATCTGCGTCCCTACATTCTCTACGGCAAGGAAATCTTTGTGCAACCCGGTGGACTCACCCGCGTGGCTTTGCGTAAAGGCTCGCTGGTGGTCAACTCTTCGCAGGGAGGCGGCACCAAGGACACCTGGGTGCTAGACCATGACGCGCCCCCGAACGAGACGAACAGCGCCGCACTCACTCCACCCCCATCTCTTGCCGCCGTATGTTAAGCCGCGTCGCCGAATCCCTCTTCTGGATGAGCCGTTATGTGGAGCGGGCTGAAAACGTGGCACGGTTCGTGGATGTGAATCTCAACCTCATGCTGGAGGTGCCCTCCTCGGAACAGCAATGGCTGCCGCTCGTGGCCACCACGGGCGACCATGAGCTGTTTGAAAAAAAATATGGCGCGCCGACCCAGGAGTCCGTCATCCGGTTCCTGACATTTGACGAGGAAAACCCAAACTCCATCCTCTCCTGCCTGCGCGCCGCGAGAGAGAACGCCCGCTCCACCCGGGAGATTACCTCCTCGGAGATGTGGGAGCAGCTCAACACCTTCTATCTCTTCGTCGCGGAAACGGCGGCGCGCGCGGACAGCATCGCCGACCTGCACAGTTTCTTTGCGCGCATCAAGGACGGCAGCCACACCTTCTGCGGCATCACCGATGCCACCATGACCCACGGGCAGGCATGGCACTTCATGCGCATGGGCCGGATGATCGAGCGCGCGGACAAGACCTCCCGCATCCTCGATGTAAAATACTTCATCCTGCTGCGATCCGCACAGGAAGTTGGCTCGCCCATTGACGAAATCCAGTGGGCCGCGGTGCTCCGCTCGGCAAGCGCCTTTGAGATGTACCGCAAACGTCACGGGCGCATCGAGCCAAAGAATATCATCCAGTTCCTCATGCTCGATAATGAGTTCCCTCGCGCGTTCCGGTTCTGCCTCAACCGGGCGCGAAATTCTCTGCACGCCATTTTCGGCACGCCGCTCGGGGAGCGTGGTCGCTCGGAGCCCGAGCGCCTTCTGGATGACCTCTGCGCCAATCTGGCAGCTATCGGCGTGGAGCAGATCATTGCGGGCGGCATTCATGAGTTTATCGACAATCTCCAGGCAAATCTGAACGAGCTCGGCGCGGGAATTTATGAAACATTCCTCGCCCGTCGCACGCCCAACCCCGCCGTGGCAGACAGGCTCCCCGTGCGCGACGCCGCACAGTAATCCAACACGTCCTCTCCCCCCGGCTCCCACGCCCGATGTCCATCCACGCCGCTCTCCACCATGTCTCACGCTACACCTACGACCGCCCGGTCACGCTTGCGCCGCAAGTCATCCGGCTGCGTCCCGCGCCCCATTGCCGAACGCCGGTATTGAGCTACTCGCTCAAGATCACGCCCAAGGCACACTTCCTAAACTGGCAGCAGGACCCGTTTGGCAATTACCTCGCGCGCATCGTGTTTCCCGAGAAAACCACGCACTTTGTGGTGGAAACCGATCTCATCGCGGAAATGGCGGTCTACAACCCGTTCGATTTTTTTCTGGAGGAGAGCGCGGAAGATTTCCCTTTCCCCTACGAACCGGCCGAGCGCAAGAGCCTCGAAGCATTCCTGGAACCCGCCCCGCAAGGCCCGCTCTTTGCGCGATTTCTTGACGGCGTGGACAAGACGCCCCAGCGAACTATCGGCTTCCTCGTCGCGCTCAATGCCCGGCTGAACCGCGAAATCCGCTACGTGGTCCGCCTGGAGCCGGGCGTGCAGACGCCGGAGGAGACGCTCACTCTCGGCTCCGGTTCGTGCCGGGACAGCGCATGGTTGCTGGTGCAACTGCTGCGCCATCTGGGCCTCGCAGCCCGCTTCGCTTCCGGCTACCTGATTCAACTCACCGCAGACGTAAAGGTGCTCGACGGCCCGGTGGGCACGGCTGTGGATTTCACCGACTTGCACGCATGGTGCGAAGTCTATCTGCCGGGCGCCGGGTGGGTAGGACTCGATCCCACCTCCGGCCTCTTCGCGGGCGAAGGCCATATCCCCCTCGCCTGCACCCCCGAACCGACCAGCGCCGCCCCCATCACCGGCGCGGTGGAGGCCTGCAAATCCGACTTTGTGCACGAAATGCAGGTCACGCGCGTCTTGGAAACACCGCGCGTCACCAAGCCCTATACGCCCGAACAATGGGCAGAGATTGACGCCCTGGGCCAACGCATCGACGCCCGGCTCCGTGCGGATGACGTCCGCCTCACCATGGGGGGCGAGCCGACTTTCATCTCCATTGACGACATGGAAGGCCAGGAGTGGAGTTTCGCCGCCGTCGGCCCGGACAAACGGCGCCTCTCCGAAGCCCTGCTTCGCCGCATGCGCGAACGATTCGCCCCCGGCGGGCTGCTCCACTTCGGCCAGGGAAAATGGTATCCGGGCGAATCCCTTCCCCGCTGGGCCTACGGCTGCTATTGGCGCAAAGACGGGGTCCCCATCTGGCACGACGCCACCC